>Ga0102925_1002588_pt1 | contig 9968 bp, 6 predicted proteins | sample SalPonR1_A_D1_MG_FD_78216 | JGI IMG/M metagenome (GOLD analysis project Ga0102925, IMG submission 78216) | Salt pond soil microbial communities from South San Francisco under conditions of wetland restoration - Salt Pond MetaG R1_A_D1_MG | ecosystem: Environmental > Aquatic > Marine > Intertidal... | reverse complement strand
TTTTTAATCCTCAAAATATATTGTATATTCATCCGGTTAAAAATTGTTTCCGCCTTGAATTTGAACAAATTCCCTAAAAACTTGATGATCGAGTATGCCACGTGTTTTAAACGGAGTTGATTTGAATAAGGGATGTTCATAACACCTTGCCAATGCAAAGGATACGTCTGTTTCCTTTACTCTTCGACGCCTTACGGCCAACCAACATAGCTTCGTTTATTCATGTGATTGTGCATAAAAATGCTGCTGTGCATACGTCAAAGTGCTTTCCCCACGGCGACCGCATGCGACACCCTGATTTTTAAAAAAAGTTAAATTATGCACAATGGCATTTTTATGCTTTTTTGCATACAATCGTTGATTTTCGCCTGTCATTAATCACATAAAAAATGATCATCAATTGACTTTGACCGTTTAATTCAGCACGAAGCTTACAAAAAAGATGAAGTCGGGTGCTTTTAAAAAATAAAAATAATATTATAAAATCAGATTGTTCCATTGCTTTATGTGTTGATCCGGCGTAAAACTGCTTTTTTAAATTTTCGGCCTTGATCATCGTTTCGGCCAATGGTAGCCCATGGTAGGTTGGGTTGAGGAACGAAACCCAACAATTACAAAATGTTGGGTTTCACTTCGTTTAACCCAACCTACACGGTGGCCCAAATGATGATCATGGCCAAATTTTCAAACTGGGTCAGGTTTAAAGACAGGGTGATCGCATGTAAAATTGGCATGATTTTTGAAAAAAATTCAATTGGTTGCAAAAATGATAGTTTTTTTCAATTTTTTTTAACTATATGAAATTATTAATTTAAATCTTTACATGCCTTGACCCTGAGTTTAAAGGGATCTGCGGTATCGAGGAGAATCGATTTGGGACAGTTAACATACGCAGTGGTATTTGTCGGCGCATTTATTCTTTTTGGCGCCCTGGTTTTAAAAAATCAAAGACGCATGGTTAGTGGTTCAGATTTCTCCGTAGCAGGCAGATCCCTTTCTAGCACCCAGGTATCCTGGGTAATTATCGGCACGCTGGTAGGTGGCGTCTCAACCATCGGGACAGTTCAATCGGCCTATGATCATGGCATCCGCGCCTGGATTTTTACCTTGGGCAGCGGTATCTCCTGCTTTATCCTGGGATGCTTCTTTGCAGCAGCATTAAGACGAGAACAGGTCACAACCGTTTCCGAACTGCTTGGCAAATACTTTGGCACCAACTTTAAATATTACTGTTCCATGCTCAATTCCTGCGGCATGTTTATCCATATTATTGCCCAGTACCTGGCAGCCATGGCCATTCTGACTTCTGTTTTTCACTTCCCGCTGACGGTCTCGTTGTTAATTACCATGGTACTCATGGGCTTTTTTGTTATTTCAGGCGGGATTTCCGGTGCCGGTATGGTGGGAAAAATCAAATTTTTCCTGCTGTACGGCATCATGATCGTATGCACTGTTATTGCACTTATCAAAGGGCAGGGATTGGGCAACATTCTATCCCAATTACCCAAAGATACTGATTTTCTGAACTTTTTCTCCAATGGTGTTGGACCAACAACCATCGATATTGTCTCCATGATCACCGGCGTCTTATCCACCCAGATTTACCTGCAGGCCATTTTTTCGGCTAAAAGCATCAAAGAGGCCAGAAACGGTGCATTTCTTACCGCCATTATCATTCCGCCCATTGGTATTTTAGGTATTATTGTGGGGCTTTTTCTTCGGTCCAACTGCCCGGAACTTGAAGGCCAAAGCGCCCAGGCATTACCCTTTTTCTTCCAATACACCCTGCCCCCGGCAATTGCCGCTTTCTGCTCTGCCGTGTTGCTGCTTGCAGTTCTGGGCACCGGCGCGGGCCTTGTCCTTGGGGTTACGACCAATGTTTATATGGATGGCATTCGACACCTGTTCAAAAAAGAACCGGAGCACAGCTTATCAATCGTAAGGTTATGCACACTTGCGGTCATCATTCTATCAGGCTGTATTGTACAGGCTGGTTTCAGTACAACAATTTTGCGCTGGAGCTATCTTTCCATGGGGTTCAGGGGAGCGTCCGTATTTGCTGGATTATGTATTGTGGTGTTTACAAGACGAAAAAAATATCCGGCCATAATACGAGGGATTCTATACTTTCTGCCGATCTGTTACTTTGTCCTGGCAGTCTTTTTATAAAAATTCAAGCCCAAAAATTAAAGCTGTTAAAATTGGGTACAAATCTTGAGCAAACCAAACTCGGAAGTTTAGACACCCCAGATTAAATCCAGATATCTGGTAGCCCTGGGACAGTGGCTGAACCCGGCAGAGCCGGAGCCGGAGTAGCACTATCCTGTCGTTTGCTCTGGCTTTTGAACTATAGCCAGATCATTTCACCGGGTTGGTCCGGTCCTGCAACAGACAGCGTCGTGGACAAGGGATCAAGATTTTTAGATATCTCTATGGCTGCCTTTTCAGGACAATTATTTTCCTCGCTTAAGTGGGCAAGCACCACATGGTCAAGATCCTTGTGACAAATTTGCGCCACCAGATCCCTTGCATTCTGGTTGGAAATATGACCGGTTCGCGACTGGATTCGCTGCTTCAAATGCCAGGGATAGGGACCTGTCATCAGCATGTCCGGGTCATGGTTGGCTTCAATATAGAGGGCATTGGCCCGGCTTAAATGGGTTCGCACAAGATTTGTGACTATCCCAAGGTCCGTGGCAATACCGATTTTTTTCCCCTGGTGTTTGAAGGTAAGGCCTGCAGGATCACAGGCATCATGGCTGATGGAAAAAGGATTAACTGCCAGGGATCCGATGTCAAAGGCAGACCCGCATTCAAAAAAATTAATCTGGTCGATTTTGCCTAACCCCTTGCAGGCATTAAAAGTGTCGGAGGTCACATAGACAGGAATATTAAACCTGCGGCTCAACACCCCTGCCCCTTTAACGTGATCGGTGTGTTCGTGGGTGATGATGATGGCTTTCAGGTCATCCGGCGTCCGGCCTACGGCAGCCATCCGGCGCTGGATTTCTATGCCTGAAAGCCCTGCATCAACAAGTACGGCAGTATCCGGTGTGGATACAAATATGGCATTCCCCTTGCTGCCGCTGGCAAGGGGACATAGACAAAATGAGCTATTCTCCGGCTTTTTCTGCATCTTTTTTAGCGGCTTTATAGGAAAGCTTAATTTTTCCGTCCCGGGTGATATCCAACACCTTGACCTTGATCACTTCGCCTTCCTTGACCACATCGGTGACTTTTTTAACCCGGTAATCTGCCAATTCCGAAATGTGGACCAAACCGTCCGTGCCGGACTTGATGTTTACAAAGGCGCCAAAGTCGGTAATTTTCACGACAGCCCCTTCGTAGATGGCACCAATTTCCGGATCCATGGCAATATCCTTGACCATGGCCACGGCTTTGGCGGAATCGTCTTCATTTTCAGCGGCAATTTTTACAGTGCCGTCATCATCCACTTCAATGGTGGTGTTGGTATCGGCCTGCAGTGCCCGGATCACCTTGCCGCCCGGGCCGATGATATCCCGGATCTTGTCCTTATTAATCTGGACGGATACAATCTTGGGCGCCCGGGGCGATATCTCTGCCCTTGCTTGATCCAGGGTATCCAGCATTTTCTGCAGAATGTGCAGGCGGCCGCTATTGGCCTGATTCAAAGCGGTTTCCATAATCTGCCTGGACAGTTCCTTGATTTTGATGTCCATCTGCAGTGCGGTAATGCCGTCCTTAGTGCCGGCAACCTTGAAATCCATATCACCAAAATGGTCCTCGTCCCCAAGGATATCGGAAAGAACAACCGTATTATTTTCGTCGGAAACCAGACCCATGGCAATGCCGGATACCGGTGCTTTAATGGGCACACCGCCATCCATCAGCGCCAGGCACCCGGAACATACGGTTCCCATGGAAGAGGACCCGTTGGATTCCATGACTTCGCCCACCAGGCGGATGGTATATTCGAATTCATCATGGGGGGGAATGACCCGGTTCAAGGCCCTGTGGGCCAAATTCCCATGGCCGATATCCCGGCGGGACGGACCGCCCGGACGTCTCACCTCACCAACGGAAAAGGGAGGAAAGTTATAATGAAGCATAAATGCCCGGGTTTCAGTATTGGAGTCCAAGGTTTCCAGACGCTGTTCGTCCAGTCCGGAACCCAGAGTGAGTACGCCTATAACCTGTGTTTCGCCACGGGTAAACAGAGCAGACCCATGGGGCCGGGGCAGACAGCCCACAGCACAAGTGATCTGGCGAACCTCATCAAAGGCACGGCCGTCAATGCGTTTATTTTCCTTAAGAACAATATCCCTGGATACTTTTTTAACGGTTTTGCCGAAAACTTCCTTGATCTGTTTGACTTTGTCCGGATATTCAGATTCAAACTGGGCAACCGCCTCATCCTTGAGCGCACGCAAGGCGTTCTGACGCTCAATTTTGGTTTTAATCTGAACCTTTTCATGAATCTTATCCCAGGCCCAATCTTGAACCTTGGCGGCAAGGGCCTCATCCTTTTCCGGCGGAACAAATTCCCGTTTGGCCTTTCCCACGGAGCTTTTTAACTCTTCCTGCAGGGCAATGGCAGGCTGCATGGCTTCATGACCAAAGAAAATGGCATCCAGCATATCCGTTTCAGATACGATGTCAGCACCACCTTCCACCATGACCACACCGGTTTTAGAACCGGCCACGGTCAGATCAATGTCACTTTGTTCCATCTGCTCAGGTGTGGGGTTGGCAATAAACTGCCCGTTGACCCGTCCAACCTTGACACCGGCAATGGGTCCGTTAAAGGGGATGTCTGAAATTTCAAGGGCAGCAGAAGCCCCAATCATGGCAAGAATGCCCGGTTCGCACAACTTATCCGTGGACATTACGGTTGCAATCACCTGGGTTTCAAAATTATAACCATCTTCAAACAAAGGCCGGATAGGCCGGTCAATGAGCCGGGCATTTAAGGTTTCATGCTCCGAAGGCCTGCCGATTTCCCGTCTGAAATAGTTCCCCGGAATTCTGCCGGCCGCATAAATTTTTTCCTGGTATTCAACGGACAAGGGCAGAAAGCCGATGTCCTCTTTGGGGTCTTTGGCAGTCACCGCCGTTACGATGACCATGGTTTCCCCATACGTCACCATCACAGACCCGGAGGCCTGTCTGGCAATTTTTCCTGTACTGATCGTTAATGCTTTGCCGCCGATATCGGCTGAAACAACTTTTTCCATAATTTCTCCTGATAAACTAAAAATTGGGATAGTGTTTATCCGGGAATAAAAATTTTATCCAAACGCAAGATCAAAAAAAGAGCGAAGGCTCACAATTGGACCAAAAGGCGATTTCCGGATGGACACTAAAAAAATGGGCGGCATAAGGTAAGAAAAGAGCTTATACATATAATAAACCCGCATATTTACCATCAAACACCTCTATGAATACCAGGGTTGATTTGATAGCAAAGATGCGAACTTATATAAAAGCCATTCCTGTCTTGTACCGCCCTGCTGAAAACAAAACCAGCTTAAAGGACCCGGCGCAAAATCTGTAGCATTTAGTGCCCCGAGTCCCTAAGGCCTATTATCTTCTGAGTCCGAGCTTCTCAATCAATGACCGATATCTGTTAATATCTTTTTCCTTGAGATAGTCCAGAAGACTTCTGCGTCGACCGACCAGAATTAAAAGCCCCCGTCTTGAATGGTGGTCTTTTTTATGGCTCTTCAAATGATCGGTCAGATAGCTGATCCTGTGGGTTAAAATGGCCACCTGAACTTCAGGTGAACCGGTGTCGGACTCATGGAGCTTGAATTTTTCAATCATCTCCTCTTTGTTTTCTGCAAGTAATACCACTATAACACTCCTTTATTTGGAATAAATTAAAATTCGATGCCATAAATATACAAGCAGTTCACATAAATTGCCTTTTATCCAATATTCCATTCAGAACAACGGCAGATGAACTACCCAAACATCGAAGAGATAGTTTAGAATTTTTTACCAGTTAAGCGCTAAAAACGCAACAATATTTGTATGTTTGCCCGGATATATCCGGGGTGACGATGGCCAGCAGGTTATCATCTGAATCCAGTACCCGGATATCCGAAATATTGTTTTGGGATTCATTTTTATCACCGGCCATCAGCAAGGCATCGGGCATGGGAATTTCTGCCACAGACAGGGGCTGGCCATACTTGACTTTTCCGGCTGTTTCACTGTCTGCAACAATGGCCGGAAGAAACGCCAGGCACTGGGACATGGAGATAAACCGGGCCTCTATATCCCGGGGAGACATCTTTTCAAAGTGGTCAAGATCCACAGCATGTTCAATTTTAAACTGACCGGCTCGGGTGCGCTGTAATGCCGACAAATGGGCGCCGCATCCCAGTGCAGCCCCGATATCATGGGCCAGGCTGCGAATATAGGTGCCCCCCGAGCATGTCACCGGCATGTTAAAAACCGGATGACCGTTTGTATCCATACAAAAATTTTCCATTTTAATGGCCATGATTTCAATGGGTCGGGGCGGTTTTTCAATAATTTGTCCCTGGCGGGCCAGTTTATACAGGGGTTGGCCTTTATGCTTCAGGGCCGAATAAGCTGGTGGGATTTGTTCCTGGGAACCCAGAAAACCTGTCACAACATCTTTGACCTGATATGAATCCAAGGCGGCAAGGCGGCCGGAAGGCGCCGTGTGGGTAACCGTGCCGGTGCAATCACAAGTGTCGGTTTCGATACCAAGGGTGACTTGGGCATAGTACCCTTTAACCCCTTTTAAAAAATATTTTGAAATCCGGGTGGCCTGGCCCACGACAATGGGCAGCACCCCAGTAGCAAAGGGATCCAGGGTTCCTGTGTGCCCGATTTTTTTTACCTTAAGCAGCCGCTTAAGCCGGCTGACCACCCCGGCCGAGGAGATGCCTTTGGGTTTATTAACAACAAGAAGACCGCTTTTCATTCAACAGGATCGCCGGAAGTCCCGTCAGGGGTATCGGACATATCGTCCGCGTCCCGGTTTTCCCCCTTGGGGGCTTCATCAATCAGGGCATCCAGACGGGCCGCCTCATCAAAGGAGTCATCATGGATAAAACGTAGATCCGGCATGATCCGCAGGCCCAGTTTCGGGGCGATTCTTTTCTTAATAAACCCCTTTGAATTCTGGAAGCCTTCCAAAGCTTCACGGATTCTTTTTTTATCCCCGAACACCGTGACATAGACGTAGGCCAGGCTAAGGTCCGGAGACATTCTCACTCTGGATATCGTTGCCATCTCGATTCTAGGGTCCTGCATCTTTTTGGACAAAAGTTCTGTTATGGCCTGCTGAATCTTTATGGAGACCCGCTCGGCACGTGCATAGGGTTTCATAGACCGATCCTGCTATCCTTGATATTTAACTTCTTCAACTTCATAGCATTCAATGGCATCACCCACCTTGATATCATTATACTTTTCAAGACCGATACCACATTCATATCCCTGTTCAACTTCCTTGACATCATCCTTGAACCTGCGCAGGGAAGACAGTTCCGTATCACATTTTATAATACCGTCACGCAGCAGGCGGACCTTTTTGCCGCGCACCACCTTGCCTTCTGTGATAGCGCACCCGGCAATGGTTCCAATTTTGGGAACCACAAAGGTGTCGCGAACCTCGGCCCGGCCAATGATATTTTCCTGAAAGGTGGAAGGCATCATGCCGTCAAGAGCCGCTTTGATATCATTAATCACATCATAAATGATGTCATAAAAGCGCATATCCACGTTTTCATCCTTGGCCAGCTTACGGATCTGGGGTGTGGGCCGGACATTAAATCCGACGATAATGGCATCGGAGACCGCAGCCAGGGACACATCCGACTCATTGATGGTGCCTACGCCGGAATGAACAATTTTAACATCCACCTCTTCCTTAGCCAGATCTTTGAGGGAATCATTAAGCGCTTCAATGGAGCCCTGGACATCAGCCTTAACAATAAGTTTAAGCTCTTTGATTTCCGCTGTACCAAGATTTTCAAACATTTTTTGCAGATTGGCCCGGCTCTTCTTAGCCAGTTCCTTGGCCCGCTGTTTCTGCATACGGTGGGCTGCAATCTGTTTGGCATCCTTGTCTGACGCCACAGCCACAAACTCATCGCCGGCATCAGGCACGCCGGCCAGACCCACAATCTCCACAGGTGTGGAAGGTCCTGCCAATTCGACCCTGTTTCCGGAATCATCGATCATGGCCCGGATATGACCTGAATGAAGCCCGCATACAATGGGATCACCATCCTTTAAAGTACCCTGTTTTACCAGTACCGTGGCCACAGCACCACGACCGATATCCAGACGGGATTCCACTACATAGCCCATGGCTTTTCGATCCGCGTTGGCGCGCAGTTCCAGGACTTCGGCCTGGAGCAACACCATTTCCAGCAACGCATCAATACCCTCACCGGTTTTTGCGGAGACCTTCACAAAAATGACATTACCACCCCAGTCCTCGGCCAGCAGATCGTGCTCGGCTAGCTCACGCAGAATACGATCCGGGTCAGCGCCGGCTTTGTCCATTTTGTTCACAGCCACCACCACAGGTACGCCTGCCGCCTTGGCATGATTGATGGCCTCAACGGTCTGGGGCATGACACCATCGTCGGCTGCCACCACCAGAATAACAATATCCGTAACCTGGGCGCCCCTGGAACGCATGGCGGTAAATGCAGCATGACCCGGTGTATCAAGAAAGGTGATCCGTCCACCGTTGGTGGTTTCTACATTGTACGCACCAATGTGCTGGGTAATGCCGCCTGCCTCGCCGCTTGTGATCTTGGATTTGCGGATCACATCCAGCAATGAGGTTTTACCATGATCAACATGCCCCATGATTGTAACCACAGGGGGGCACGTTTCCAAGGATCCTTTGTCTTCTTCCTCGGGCACGACATTAAGCAGCGCTTCTTCTTCGAAGCTTGCCTTTTCAACTTCAAAATCAAATTCGGCCGCCACAAGGGAAGCGGTATCATAATCAATGGTTTGGTTCACCGTGGCCATTACGCCCATGCCCATGAGCTTGGCAATCATTTCGTTGGCTTTGATGCCCATACGCTTGGCAAGCTCTGCCAGCTCAATCGCTTCATCTATTTTTACGCGCCGTTTAATTGCCTTGGGCGTTGTAATCTGGGTTTTCTGAAAATTACCTTTTTTACTCTTGGAATCTTTTTTACCCTTTTTCTTCCGACCGCCCCTGCCCCGGTAGAGGTCATTACCCTCCACCACAGATTTTTTCTTACGACGCTTTTTCTTGGACTCGAGCGCGTCAGGGGATTGGGGCTCATCCCGATTTCTTCCCCGCTGCTTACGGTCACTGGGCGCTGCGGGCGGCATAACAAGACTCTGATCCGGGACATCCGAAGATCCAGTTTCCGGTTCAGGCTGTTTGCGGGCAGGCCGGCCATGATCTTTTCCATTGCCGGAATGCTGATCTTCAGCTTTCATTCGTTTTATATTTTCCAAAATCATAGGATCTGCCACCCTGACGATCTTGGCTGGGGCTGTTTTCTTCTTTCTCTTTTTACGTTTGCCCTGACTATTGCCATCTTCCGGGGATTCTTCCCCACCGGGTTGCGCCGTTTTCTGTTTTTGTTCCTGAGACGCTTTCTGGTCACCGCTCAACGGTTCCTGCAGTGATTTATCCTCCCGGGAATCTTCAGATTCAGGTGTAATTTCTTTATTTTCATCTTCCAATTCAGTGTCAACCATAGGCGTTTCTGGCTTCTCATCTTTTTGCAGTGTTACAGCATTCTCTTCTTCGACGGGGGCCTTTTCAATCTTGTTTTCAACATCGGCAACGACCTCTTCGGGCTCAGGCGCCGGCGGTTTTTCAACCTTGGCGGGCTTGATAATTTTGGCGGGTTCGCTGCTTTTGGATACAACTTTTCTGGCCGACCGTTTTCCATTCTTCTCTTTTTTAGATTCCGGCGCATCCTCACTGTCCTGGGTATCCGGTG
>Ga0102925_1002586_pt1 | contig 9974 bp, 8 predicted proteins | sample SalPonR1_A_D1_MG_FD_78216 | JGI IMG/M metagenome (GOLD analysis project Ga0102925, IMG submission 78216) | Salt pond soil microbial communities from South San Francisco under conditions of wetland restoration - Salt Pond MetaG R1_A_D1_MG | ecosystem: Environmental > Aquatic > Marine > Intertidal... | reverse complement strand
ATTTATAAGGCATTGCAAACAAAAAAGTCTATTATCTTTAATTCAGATAAATGACTTTTTTTTGATAAGTACTGTTATTGGTCCAATTGAAATGACTGTTGTTGGTGAATTGATTTTTGATATTGTTCTTCAATTTGAGAAACCAAATTGTTAAAGTGTAGTTGATTAAACATATCATCAACCTTTAAATATAATATTTTCTCTTTAGGAACTTGGTATCTTTTGAATACTTTATCTAAAACTTTACCATAATTTTTATAGTGAAACTTTAGATAATTATATTGACCTTCCTCAAGCGAACGTGATCTTTTCTTAACATTATCAAATAAACTCTCTTCATCACGCACAAGCACGATATGGATATCTAAATCTGGAATCAATTTCATGTGTGCATTGGCTATTTGATAGGTTAATTCGACTTCATCATCATCCATCATTTTTTCTTTTCTTAACAATTCAGAGAAAACCAAGTTCGAAAACATAGTTGAATCACAGATTAAAAATGATTCATCTTTTGTTTTCCACATAGATAAGAATAAATCACTATAAAAAGCACTTTGACTGACAAGCGCAAATTTCTTTTTATCCGCATAAAACAAAGGTAAGAAAGGGTTATTCTCAACAGGTTCTTTTACCATTGGTACATTGTAATAAGAAGACAGTAAATGTGCCAGCGTTGACTTCCCACTTCCGATAGGCCCAATAATTCCAATTCGCATCATATCACCTCACATGAATGTATTATGATTATACATTTTATTTGTATGATAGTCAAAACATTGAATAAAAATTGTGTGCTGGATTGGTGGTATATTTATGTAACAAGCAAGTTCGTTGCATTGTATATAAAAAAAATGGTAGACTTAATTAAGTGTAAAATGAAAGGGTTACTATGTATAAAGACAACAATCTAGCAAAGGGCGACATTAAAAAGCAATTAAGAAAAATAGCCATACCAGCCGCTTTAGGTTTCTTATTCAACACATTATTTAATGTGGTGGATAGTTTTTTTGCAGGTCAAATTGGTACGGACGCGATTGCGGGAATGACATTATCATTTCCGGTCTTCTTTCTTCTAATTGCCATTGCTTCAGGTATGGGTAACGGGTTAAATGCTTTAGCTGCGATTGCGCTTGGCTCAAAGGATAAAAAGCGATTTCATGCATTGTTTAAAAACACCCTTTATCTTGCTGTCTTTTTTGGTATATTAATTCCAGTAGTCGCACCTTATTTATCAAGATTATTATTTACTATACAAGGCGCTGAACCTGTCCCGCTAGATTATGGCATGAGGTACATCACTGTTGTAATGATTGGATATATATTTTTTATGGTTAATTATGCCTTGAATGGGATGTTGTATGCGCAAGGTAATTCTAAACCTTTTAGGAACTTTTTGATTGTAGCCAGCCTTGTCAACATAGGGTTGAACCCATTGTTCATCTATGGTTTTTGGTTTGTTCCTGCAATGGATACAGCAGGTATAGCTTTATCAACAGTGCTTGTGCAAATGGGCGGAACCATCTATTTGATTTGGAAACTAAAACGTTCTGAAAAATTTGAAATGAATATATTTAAGAAAGGTAAATTTAACATAAAGACCATTCGTGATATTTTTGAACAAGGCATTCCATCAGCTTTGAACAATGCGACAATTGCCCTTGGTGTTTTTGTCATCAATTATTATGTGATGTACTACGGTGGCACAGATACGGTTGCTGCATATGGTGTCGCAATACGTATTGAACAATTGGCATTGGTGCCTACCATTGGCTTGAATATTGCTGTATTATCAATCGTTGGTCAAAGTTTTGGTGCAAAGAAGAAGACACGCATCTATGATGCTTGGAAATGGGGAACGATTGTTGGTTTGATTATTATGTTGATTGGCATTATTGCAATCGTTCCGCTTGCCCCACAGTTAATTGCGCTTTTTGATGATAAAGAAAGTGTGATTGAATCAGGTACACGATATCTGCGAATTGAGGCCTTTGCTTTTTTAAGTTATGTATTTTTAAATATCGGTGTTTCTGTATTACAAGGTATTAAAAAACCAATGTTTTCATTTTGGATTGGTCTTTATCGACAAGTCTTACCATTTGGATTATTTTATTTATTGGGCTCAGTATTCGCCATGGGAATCCTTGGTGTATGGTGGGGGATTGTTATAATTAATTGGACAGCAGTTATCATCACCCTAACCTATGTCTCGATGAAATTAAAATCAAAAACAAGCGATTTTGATGCAGATAATTAGAATTATATCAAACAAATACTTCTAACTTCGATATAATCTCTAGTATTGTTCCTAAGTGGATCATATGAAGGAAATTTATCGTTGGACCATTGTTTAGATTGTTTTAAGACTTCTTTTTTGAGGCTTTTATAGATAAGAATGTTTACAGTTTATCACGATATTAATGGCTAGACACAGTTGGCTTTTTTACATACCTATATACTTTTTTTTATTATAGAAGGACATATTGGTCAATTCAAAATATAGTCATCTAAAGCCATACTTGTGTGATCTTTATGTATAGTTGTAATATTTATCATTTTTTTTTGAACACCTCATAGAAGGTTATAGATGCAAAGTAAAAAGTAGACACTTTTTTGGTGTCTACTTTTTAGGGTTCAGTTCATAAAATATTTCTTGTTTAGTTATGTATTTAAAGTGGGAAATTGAAGAATATCATTGATTATGAAAATTTATCATAGAAGACATTATCAGCTTTAACATCATGTTTTTCTAATACGCTGATGCATGCGTTTATCATACCTGGTGATCCACAAAGATAAGCTTCACTATCACTTAAATCGCCAACATATTGATCAACGACTTCAGTAATCAGTCCAGTATCCCCTTCCCAATTATCCTCTGGTAATGGATCCGAAAGCGCAGGGATGTATTCAAAGTTTTTAAACTCTTTTGAAAGTTCAACAAACTCTTCCGTATAATATAAATCTTTTTTCGAACGTGCACCAAAGAAGTATTTGACCTTCCTTGGCATGCCTTGATCTTTTAAATAATGAAGTATTGACCGTATAGGCGCTTTACCCGAACCACCTGCGATACAGATGATATCTTTATCTGAATCCTCTTGTAAGTAAAAGTTACCGTAAGGGCCAGTGACAACGGCCTTGTCGCCAACTTCTAAAGCTTTGTGTACATAAGTTGTTGCTTTTCCCTTAGGCACCATTCTGACAATTAATTCAATTTCGTGGGTAGTCCTAGGATTAGAAGCAATTGAGTATGCACGTATGATTTCAAGACCAGGCACTTTTAACTGTGCATATTGGCCTGGCTTGAATGACATGGTATCGGGTTTAATAAATTTTAGTCTAATCAGTTTAATATCATAAGTCAAATCGGTGATTTCAGTGACATTACAGATAAATTCCTGTGCATAGAGCATGGATTCAGGAATGCTGATTTCAATATTATCGGTCACTTTCACTTGGCATGATAATCTAACGTTCCTTTGCTTTTCTTCGTCAGATAAAAAGGGTTCTTCCATTGGCTTTACATCACCGCCACCTTTATCTACTTGGACCTTGCAAAAGCCACATGTGGCTTTTCCACCGCAAGCGGACGGGATGAAGATATTATTCTTAGATAGTATATTTAATAAGGTGTCATCATCCTTGACGGGAATGACTTTTTCCTTATTAATAATGATTGATTTTTCTTTACTACCACCCAAGGCAATATTAGCAAGTATGAGTAAAACAGTAATTAATAATAATATTCCAGTTAAAATTAAAGGAATATAATAGTTAAATGCCATATAATTAATCATCTAAGCCCCCTAAAATAATGACAATCCGGTGAAACCAATAAATGCTAGGGATAAAATTCCTAAAACAATAAATGCAATGGCTTTACCAGTTAAACCCTTTGGTAGGTTACTAAATTGTGTCATTTTTTGTCTTAAACCTGCGAGTAAAATAATGGCAATCATCCATCCAACTGATGAGCCAAATGAAAATGCGGCTGTTTCGACAAATGAATAGTCTCTATTTACAAAGAATAATGATACTGCAAGTACAACACAGTTGACTGTTATTAGCGGTAAATAGATGCCAAAACTATTGTATAATTTTGGGACGAACTTCGCTAAGAACATTTCTAGAAATTGAACAGTCGCAGCAATGGTAATGATAAAGACTAAAAATGATAGTTGTGTGGTTTCTGTACTCTTTAATAGTTCATAGATTGGCCAGTTAATAATGCCAGTTAGTGTAACAACAAATACAACGGCGATGCCCATGCCTTTTGCATTTTTAACACTGGTAGATATGGCAATCAGTGGACACATCCCTAAGATATAAATTAAGGCGATATTTTGATCTGTTAAGGATGATACAAAAATTTCTATAATACTACTCATAAGATTTTTCCTTTCGATATAATTTGTTTGTTTTTAATCATGATTTTGTTTGCTCCGGATTTTCATAATATTTTAATGCTTCTCGCATACCCCAGATTAATAATCCAAGGACAAAGAATCCACCGGGTGCCATCGCCATAACAACCCAATTTTCCCAAGTAACACTCATGATTTGTACATTCAATAAAGTGCCGAAAGCTAATATCTCTCTAATGGCTGCAACAACAACCAAAACGAATGTATATCCCATACCACTTGCAAATCCATCTACAAGTGAATATTTTACAGGGTTTTTAGCTGCAAAGGCTTCTTGACGCCCCATAACAATACAGTTCGTAATAATCAAGCCAACATAAGCACCTAAAGCATCAGCAATGGGCATAAAGAATGCTTGTAAAACTGCTTGAACAGATATAACAAAAGTCGAAATAACGACCATATAAGTTACAATTCTAACGCGTTGGGGAATGATATTTCTAATCAGAGATATGGTTAATGAACTCGCCATAATAACAAAGGTAACGCCAAGCCCCATTGCAATCGCATTTTCTACACGATTTGATACTGCCAAAGCAGAACAAATACCAAGCACTGCAATAACAATTGGATTATTTCTAGTAATACCATCTTTTAATATATTATACCATTTGGTATATTTAACTCGAATAAGTTTCATTATATGCCCCCCTACTCATTAAGACTGAGCCATGCTGTTTTGGCTGCAGAATAATCTTCATTTAAAAACCCTTCAACTTTATTTGAAGTATTGGTGGCACCAGTAATGGCATCAATTTCATTGTCTTGATTAGAATTTGAATCATTTCTAATCATGAAATCTGGGACCATCTTTTTACCAACAAAGGTTTCTAAATAAGGTCTTTCAGCAATGACACCGCCAAGTCCTGGTGTTTCTTCTTGTTGGACAATGGTTAAATCAAGGATGGTTTCGAAATCTTCTTCCAAAGTTAAAATACCTTCAATTGGGCCCCATACACCACCGCCGCCGACTTCAAATGTGACCGCATTTGTATTTGGATTTAAGTAGAATGTCCAACCATCTGATTCTATGACTTGAATTTGTGAATCAAAGACTTCATTGATATTACCAAAGGTATAGTCAATATCATGTGCATCTAATATGGCTGATTTGAGTTTAGCGTCTTGATTTGCTTGAATACGATCTGCTGTTAGTGCATCAACGCTTAATAAGACCCCAGAAGTAATAAATGCTAAAACTAACACAAAAACAATAACTTTTAGTCGTTCATTCATTGTGCAGCCTCCTCTACCAATTCATTTTCTTCAATGCTTTTATTGAACATATCGTCGATTAAAGGTGCTATGGCATTCATTAAAATGACTGCAAAGATAACACCTTCTTGAAATGTTGCTAAGTTTCTAATCAGTACGGTAAAGAACGCCAAGCCAATCCCATACACAATTCGACCCTTGCCAGTTAATGGTGCAGTGACAGGATCTGTCGCAATAAAGAATGCTGCAAACAAGACACCACCAACAAATAAAGACATGATCGGATCCGGAAAAATACTTGGAGCACTCCAGTGGCCAATGGCTGTTAAGATTACGAATGAACCCAAATATGCTAATGGGATGCGCCAATCCGCAACTTTAAGTACAAGTAAGGCGAGGCCAAGTATGATGATACCGATTCTAAATGTTTCACCGATTGCACCTGGCACATTACCAAACAGTAAATCAGGGAATTGATATGTAAATTCTTCATCGCCATTCAACATAATTATTGGAATAGAATCTGTAAAGTTCTCTACAGAAGGATGAATCCATTCGGCAGCGACAATAATTGACGGAAAAGAAATTGTAACAAATAAAACACCCACAACCGCTGGGTTAAAGACATTTCTACCAAGACCACCAAAAACTGATTTCCCAAAAAAAACGCCGAATATAGTTGCAACGGAAACAACCCATAGATTTACTCTGGGTGGCATCATCAAAGTTAAAACCAAAGGAGAAACAATCCATGATATATCCATGTCTAGGTTTCTCACTCTAGCAAAAACAAATTCTACCAATCCGCCAGATACAATAGCAACTGCACCAATAGCAAGGACATATGCGCCATATAAAAACGCTGATGCAATTAATAATGCAAGTAAGAAAATAGAAAAGATGATTAAGTTTCTATTGTTTGGTACACGATTTAATTCACTTTCTTTTGTCATATAATTCCTTCTTTCTAAGTTATTTTTATACAAAAATTATTATATATCATCCGTATTTATAAACAATCAATAATCTTTTTTATAAAATAGTTCCGTTCAAAAAAATAAATTTCCCAGTCTATGACCACAAAAACCATTATTGATAATTTATAGACACTTCTTGAAGATATAAAAAACGAGTTTCTTCGCATCTTATAAAAAAACAATTATCATTGAACATTATTTGAGCATGTCAATATGATGAATCAATAATAATTTATGCTAATATACGTCATAACACGCCTCCCTTTTGCTTAATTATAGCATTTATTTATTTTTGTGCGATAGGCAAATTTAAAAAAAACAGAAAAATCGCTGATAAATAAATATATATTCGATTATTATTACAAATCAATTGATATTTATAGTCAAAATTTAAGTGAATACATAAGAAACATAAAATAAAGTCACTGAGCCTATGATAAGTTGACCGGTTTTATCTATGCTATAATGATAAAGGAGGTGATGTGATTGAAAAAACTAAATAACTATTCCATCAAAAAAGACGTGGTATTAAAAAATCGTTTTGTACTTGCGCCAATGACAACCTATGCAGGGAATGATGACCTGACTCTGAGTCAAGAAGAAGAAAGATATTACGAACAACGTGGCAAGACCTTTGGTATGGTTATTACAGCAGCTACAGCTATAAGTCAACATGCACAGGCATTTACACGTCAAATATCAGCGAAGAATGAAACCTATTTACCATCTCTAAAGCGCTTGGCTAAAGCCATCAAAAAAGGTGGTGCATTGGCCATTCTTCAACTACACCATGGGGGTCGAATGAATGCCTTAGGACTGTATGAAAATCAGGATATTGTTAGTGCATCAAATGTGAAAGCAGAAAGAAGTCAAGCGGTTGAACCAAGAGCATTAGAAACCAATGAAGTTTATGATATTATTGATGATTTTAAGCAGACCATTGTGTTGGCAATAAAAGCAGGTTTTGATGGTGTCGAGTTACACGGCGCCAATACCTATTTGATTCAACAATTTTTTAGTCCCCACGCCAATCGTCGAATGGATGAATTTGGTGGATCTGTTGATAAACGCATGTCTTTTCCCATGAAATTGGTTGATATGGCCATAGAAACTAGAAGGAAATATGCTAGCCAATCATTTATCTTAGGATATCGATTAAGTCCAGAAGAATATGAAACACCCGGTATTACTTTAGAAGACACCAAAAAACTTGTAGAAAATCTATCACATAAGGAAATAGATTACATCCATTTCTCTCTTGGCTCATACAAACAGAGTTCTATTCGAAATAAGAATGACAGTCGACCTGTGATAGATATATTAAAAGCATATAACAAGAACAATATACCTTTGATTGGAGTAGGTGGTATTGAATCTAAAAAACATGTCCAGGAAGCATTGTTAATGGGATTTGATCTGGTTGCCATTGGTAAGGCTGCCTTATCAGATGCAAATATCGTGACACATATCATGGATGATCAAAAAATAAAAAAAGTTATTGATGCGAACTCAGTGATACCGCATGCAATGAAAGAACGGATAAAAAAATGGTCCTATTTAAAGAAATCAGGCTATCAAGTGAAGTAGGCATGTGAAAAAACCGATTGATTAATTTCAATCGGTTTTAACTTATGATTATAAGATAAACAGTTTTTAAACACGCCTTATCCTATGGTATACTATAAATATTAATAAAAAGGTGGTAAGTATGAAAAAAGTTTATGTATTGATATCCTTAGGAATATTATTTTTTATGACAGGCTGTAACGACCAATTCTTAAGCACAGCTTCAACTGAGAATTCAATAAGAACAAATACAGAGATAAGTGAAGTTTTAACATCAGAAGCCACCGGCACATCGACTACAGAAGTCCCAACAACAACAAAAGTCCCAACAACCACAAAAGTCCCAACAACCACTTATATTATATCTACACAACCAAGCCACACTACCCTTATTGATCCAACCACAACTGAAGAGATAACAACCGAACAGATGCATATACAATTTATTGAGAATATATACCAACGAATTCTAACATCTTTACCCAATCATTTTTCTGATGATGTTACTTTACCCAATATTGTTGGCCAAGGGTTAACGGTTACCTATTACCTTAATGACAATTTAATTACAGACGGTTTCATAGAATACACACCGAAAAGCGAATCAGAAACTTTAGATTTACGGATTCTTATAAGCTATGATGATCAATCTAAATCTTACCAATATAGTATTATTCAGTTAAGAGACGAGGCCATGTATCAAGAAACTCTGGTTGATGAAATGTTTTTAACAATATTCGAAGAAATATCCAATGACATACCGAATGAAATATTTTCAGACTTCTCTTTACCTGACATTAATGAAAGCAACTTAAATCTTGTATATACCATCGACCAGTCCCATATATTAAACCAAAGGATTATTTATAATTTTCCATCATCAGACACCACCATTAACTTGACCATTGAATTAAGATATTTTTCAGATGTTAGAGACATCACCATTCCCATAACCATGAAGGCTTATGATGCGTTGCCTAGAATTCCGGAAATTCATATATATACAGATCAAGTTATGCCCGAAGATTCCAAAGACGTATTTGTAAATGCCTCCCTTAATCTCTATGATTTTGATGAATTTAACAACCAAATACCAATCATAGTAAATGCCGGATTACAAATTAGACTTCGTGGAAACTCATCCTTGTTTATGCCCAAGAAATCATATAAAATTAAATTCGATAATAAACAGTATTTTTTAAGTGACTATAAAGAGTATGATTGGGTTTTAATTGCCAATTACGCTGACCAAACATTGCTAAGAAACAGTCTTGCATACCATATGGCGGATGATTTAGATATGCCATTCACACCCATGGTTCGTTATGTGGATGTCTATATAAATGACCTTTATCAAGGAAATTATTTGTTAACTGATCAAGTAGAAATAACCAATGACCGCATTAATATCGATGAAAACACAACGGCCATAAACACGGGTTACCTTATTGAATTTGATAAAAGAATTTATGATGAAGGTTTAAACGAAACAGATGAAAACTATTTTATTATTGACGGCATACCTTTTGTCATAAAATCCCCTGATATAGAGGATTCACATTACTCAAATGATCAATATATATACATTGAAAGTTATATGAGAGAAGTCTTAGATACATTGAAGAATCAAGAAGATTATCATCACTTGATTGATGAATCCTCATTTATTGATTGGTTTATCGTTAATGAAACGTTTAAAAATGTTGATGCCGGATATTCAAGTGTTTTTTACTATAAAGACAAAGATGGTATTTTGAAAATGGGACCTGTATGGGACTTTGATTTATCT
>Ga0102925_1002585_pt1 | contig 9975 bp, 9 predicted proteins | sample SalPonR1_A_D1_MG_FD_78216 | JGI IMG/M metagenome (GOLD analysis project Ga0102925, IMG submission 78216) | Salt pond soil microbial communities from South San Francisco under conditions of wetland restoration - Salt Pond MetaG R1_A_D1_MG | ecosystem: Environmental > Aquatic > Marine > Intertidal... | reverse complement strand
TTCGTTCTGGATAAGCTACGGCCGCTTCTGGAGGATCCCGACCGGCCCAAGATCGGCCAGAACATCAAGTCCGACGCCCTGGTGCTGCGCCGGGCAGGCCTGCGACTCTCAGGCATGGCCTTCGATACCATGATCGCCTCCTACCTCGCCAATCCGGCAGGCAAGTCCCATTCTCTCGACAATCTCGCCTCAGAGCTGCTCGGATACAGGACCATCCCTTTCAGCGAAGTCGCCGGCAGCGGAAAGAAACAGATCGGCTTCGACGAGGTGGAGATCGAAAAGGCCCTCGTCTATGCCGCTGAGGACGCGGATATCACCCTGCAGCTGGCGAATCGCCTCCGGCCGAGACTCGAAGAGAGCGGCCAGGGACAGCTCTTTAACGATGTCGAAATGCCTTTGCTCGACGTTCTGTGCGATATGGAATGGCACGGCGTGCGGATCGACTGCAATTTTCTCTCGAACCTCTCCGGCGAGATGCAGCAAAAGCTCACCGCTCTCGAGGCAGAGATTCACGAACTGGCCGGCGGCAGCTTCAATATCAATTCGCCCAAACAATTGGGCGAGGTGCTCTTCGAACGCCTGCAGCTGCAGCGGGGCAAGAAGACCAAAAAAGGCTGGTCGACCAATGTCGATGTGCTCAACGCCCTTGCCGACGAGCACGAAATCGCCCGCAAGATTCTGGAGTACCGTTCCGTCTCCAAGCTCAAAGGGACGTATACCGACGCCCTTCCCCGGCTGGTCGGGGGCAGCAGCGGCCGGATTCACACCTCGTTCAACCAGACGGTGACCGCCACCGGCCGCCTCTCCTCGAGCAACCCCAATCTTCAGAATATCCCGATCCGCACCGAAGAAGGCCGCCGGATCCGCGAGGCGTTCATTGCCGCTGAGGGAAACGTGCTGCTGGCCGCCGACTATTCGCAGATCGAGCTGCGCATCCTCGCGCATCTGGCCGACGAAACCACCCTCAAGGAGAGTTTCGCCCGCCAGGAGGATATTCATCGGCGCACCGCCAGTGAAATTTTCAATGTCTTCCCCGACATGGTCACCGACGAGATGCGACGGCAGGCCAAGACGATCAATTTCGGCGTTCTCTACGGGATGAGCGCTTACGGACTGGCCAGGGAACTGGGCATCGGCCGCAAGGAGGCGCAAAGCTATATCGACAGCTATTTCGATCGCCTGCCTCGTGTAAAAATTTTCATGGAGTCAAAACTTCTCGAAGCGCGTGATAAGCTTTACGTGACGACCATTCTCGGTCGTCGTTGTGCCGTTCCGGAAATCAACAGCAGAAACGGGGCGATCCGCAGTTTTGCCGAACGCAATGCAGTCAATTATCCCATCCAGGGATCAGCCGCAGATATCATCAAGGTGGCCATGGTCCGTGTAGCCGAACGGCTGCGAAAAGAGCATCTGCAAAGCCGGATGACTCTGCAGGTGCACGACGAACTGGTTTTCGACGTCCCGAAGACAGAACTGACAGCCGTGGAGGATCTGGTCCGCCAGGAGATGGAGCGGGCCGTCCCACTCGACGTTCCGCTGGTCGTCGATATCGGGACCGGAGCAAACTGGCGGGATGCTCACTGATCGCACAGTCGAGGGAGGTGGAATGAAAAAACTGCTCGGTGAAAAACTGATCAAAGAAGATTTGATATCCGAAGAGCAACTTCAGAAAGGCCTGGTACGACAACGTCTGCATGGCGGACGTATCGGCTACAACTTGTCGGTTCTCGGTTTTATCGACCAGAAGCATCTGAGCCAACATTTCCGCAGCCATCCTCCCGTCCCTGAAACGATTGAGGAAACCGGCCTGAACCGATCGTTTCTCGAAGACCTTGTCCTGCGGCATGGCTCGTCGCTGGGACATTTCCGGCTTGCCGAACTGATGGAGCACATCAAGCTGCCTCTTAAGGTTGTCGATGAACTGATCGAGTCTCTGCGGAAGAAGCACTTGCTGGAGGTTCAGGGAGCCAGAGAATACAACAAGGGAGCGTGGGTATTCACCCTCACCGACAAAGGGCGCAGTCGATCGGCAGATTTGTTCAAGATAAGCCGGTATGTCGGACCTGCACCGGTTCCCCTGGACCAGTACAATCGACTGGTTGAGGCTCAGACGATCGAGAGCATCCATGTGGATGAGAGTAAGGTCAATCAGGCCTTCTCTCCCATGATCGTCACCGACCGTTTCCTTGACCGGATCGGTCCCGCAATCAGTTCGGGACGCGCAATATTTCTTTACGGTCCGCCAGGAAACGGCAAAACGGCGATCGCCGAAACGGTCGGCCAGGTTTTGCCCGGCACGGTTTACATCCCCCATGCCGTTTACGTCGGAGGAGAGGTCGTCTCCCTGTTCGATCCGGTCACCCATGAGAAGGCGGAACCGGAAAAATCAGGCGACCAGGTCGACGGGCGCTGGATCCTCTGCCGCCGCCCCGTCATCATGGTGGGGGGCGAATTCACGCTGAAAATGCTCGACCTCGACTTTAATCCGATCGCCAAGTTCTACGAGGCCTCTTTGCAGATGAAAGCCAACAACGGCCTGTTCATCGTCGACGATTTCGGTCGTCAACAGATCGACCCCCAGAACATGCTCAACCGCTGGATTGTTCCCCTTGAACGGCGGACCGATTTTCTGTCGCTTCATACCGGCATGAAGTTCGAGATCCCCTTCGATCAGATGGTCATCTTCGCGACCAACCTCGAGCCCAAAGAGCTGGTCAGCGAAGCATTCTTGCGGAGAATCCGCTACAAGATCAAGATCGGTTATCCGACGCGAAACGAATACGAGAAGATTTTCCGCCAGGTGTGCGAGGCCAACGGCATGACCTTCAGTTCGGAGGTCTTCACCTTCCTCGTCGAGGAACTCTACAATCGCCACGAGGTGCAGTTAAGCGCCTGCCATCCCCGGGATCTCATCGACCAGGTTCTCGACGACGCTCATTACCACAATAAGCCGCCGGAATTGACCTGCGAGGCCCTCACCAGAGCCTGGGGCAGTTATTTTGTTGAAATGTGAGCAGGGAGAAGCCGTGGCGCAGCAAGAAGGGGTTATCAAATTTCAGCTCGACTACTCCGAGAGCAAGGCGGTTCAGGCCGCAGAGATCCTCGAAATCAATGCCTGGCGCCAGATTCTTTTCCGGCTTCGGTTGATCGGCCGGGATTCCGGTCGATACGGCGGCTACGCCTTCGGCAATGTCAGCCGGCGTATGCCTTCCGCAGGACCGCGTTGCAGCTTCCTGATCAGCGGCACCCAGACCGGCGGGCTGGAAGAAATCGGCGCCGAACATTACGCCTCGGTGCTCGACTGCGATATCGCCGCCAACAGCATCGCCGCCAGCGGCCCGATACGCCCCTCTTCGGAAGCCCTGACGCATGCCGCCGTCTATGAACGCAGCGAGACCATCTGCGCCGTCCTCCACGCTCACTCTCCGGAAATCTGGCATTGCGCCTCCGCCATCGGATTGCCGATGACCTCGTCGCAAGCGGTCTACGGCACTCCGGAAATGGCCGAAGAGGTGGAGCGACTTTTTGCCCTGACCGATGTGGGCGGACAGAAGATTTTCGCCATGGGAGGGCACGAAGACGGTGTGGTCTCTTTCGGGGAGACGCCCGAGGAGGCGGGGCTGGTTCTGGTGCGGTACCTGGCGAGGGCCCTGGAGAGGACGTAAAAAGCAGGGAAGATTAAAACCTGGGGGTCGCGACGCCTCTCGCAGCCTTGAACATCTCCATGATCAATGCCCCGAACAGGGCAAGGGAAACGCCCTGCAGCATCCAGAAGGCGCCGAGCTTGGTCCAGGCGAAGCCCGGGGCGACGAAGCGCACCAGGTAGCCGGCGGCAAGGTCGGCGATAATGGCAACGGCCAGCAGCCAGGTCAGCGATGTCTTGATACTCTCGCGCAGTCCGCTGAACTGCAGAAGATGGGCGAAAACAACGAAGAACACTCCCATGGCGAAGAGATGGAAGTGAGTCACCTCGAGCAGGCCCTCGAAACTACGGGGGTTGATGAACATCTCGGGATCGCCTAGGTAGTAGCGGGTCACGTCGGCATAGGCAAAGCCGATTTTTTCCCGGAACATCAGGATTCCCGTCAGCCAGTGCACCAGGAAGTAGCCGTAGAAAAAGGCCATGATCGTTTTCGGCAGACCTGTTTCTCCTGGCCCCGCCATCATCATCCGCATCAATTTTTCTCCAGCAGCAGTTGCAGCATGGCGCTCGTCTTGCGCACCTGACGGGTAATCGCCTGCGCCGAAAGCGTAGCTCCGCTTATCCCTTGGATGTCGCCCCCGACCCTGAGGTCGCGATCGAGCCGTTCCCCTTCGAATTGATCGAGCCAGCGCTTTGAGGGCTTGTAATCCGGCGGCTCGAAAAAGGCCAGGATTTCCGCGTACCGCACCGATCCGTCTCGATTCATCACCACAAGAACAGTTTCCGGCAGGGTGCGCACCGTCCCTGCCTCGATCGCTGCGTAGCCGAGCGTCTTACCGTCCTTTTTGCCCACGTAGAAGGAGTAGATGCCCGAATCGACACTGACACCGGAGGCTTTGCGGATTCTCTCCTTTTCCTCATTGCTCAGATAGAGGTTGACCGTTTCGATGCTCTCGGCGCCGGGGAAGGCCCTTTGAAGGGCATCCTCCTTCGACGAGTAAACCTTGCCGTGGGCGATGCTGCCGAAGGCGGCGAGAAGCAGGCAGAGGGCGATGACAATTTCCAGGGGTCTGATCAGCATGGCATGGCTCCGAGGAAGAGAAACGAACCCAATAACCAAAACAAAGGCTTTAACGCAAAGCCGCAAGGAATACAGGAAAGACGCAAAGGTAGAAAGCGAATGACCTTTTAGCATATCTTTGCGTCATGCTCACAATCTTTGCGCCTTTGCGTTGAGACGACCTGTTTTGGGTTCTAAATCCGAAGAAAAAAGTGCCGGGAGACGGACCGTCCGTCTCCCGGCCATAGAGGCAGGAAATGAAGGAGGTTAGAAGATGTACCCGAAGCCGAGGTTCAACTCGTCCGCCTTGGTGCCGGTGTCTTTGTTGAAGTTGCGGTAGTCGGCCTTGAGGACTACGTTGGGGATCGGCTTGTAGCTGATGCCGGCGGTGTAAAGACTGACATCCTCGTCGTTGCCCTTGTAGTCGACATTCTCGTAACGGTAGAAAGGAGCGAGATACTGGGAGGTGCCGGGAGCGATCAGCGGCAGGATGTCGTAGGCGATCTCGCCGTACCAGCCGGTGATCTCCTCGGGCACGTCGGCGCCGATGAATTCATTGTCGTCGATCTGCACCACGGAACCCAGGGCTTTCAATTCAACGCCTGACACCTTGTACTGGGCGTGGACCTCATAGATCTCGGTGAAAACATCCACTTCGTTGCCGTTGGCGTCGAACACTTCTTTCTGGCCGCTGTCGCCCAGGTAGACGCTGCCGCCCAGGTTCAGGCCGAGGGCCGGTTCATAAGAGAGGCTTCCGACCAGGGCCCAGTCGTCCGCCTTCGCCTTGGAGCCCTTCTGGCGTCCTCCGCGCAGACCCTTGCTGGTGAAGTCGGAGCCCTGAAGCCCGTTCATGGCGTAGAGCTTGTACTCCAGCCCTTCGGCCAGTTCGCCGAAGGCGCCAATCCCCATCTCCCGCCAGGTGGAGGGGATGACCTGGCGCTCCACGTAAGGCCGGTCGTTGCCGTGATAGAGGGTCGGCTCATGCAGTTCGTTGGTGATTCCTACTGGGGTGAGAAGAAGGCCTGTGCGCAGATTGAACTTGTCGTGGAGCAGGAAGTCCAGGGCGACCATTTCGGCGTAGATCTCGTCGGCGTGCTCGATCTCGATCTCGGTGTTGAGCACGATATTGTCGCTGAACTTGTATCCGACATAGAGGATGGCGCGCAGCATGTCGGCGGTGTCGTTCTCGCCGTTCTTGTCGCTGACCAGGTTGGTGAAATGCCCCTCCCCGTAGCCGCCGATCGACAGACCCCGGTTCTGCTTGTAGACCTTGGAGGCGGCGGGACCGAGACCGAAGCTCGAGGTGTACTCGGATTCGCCGGAGACGGCCGATTCGTTTTTAAGCTGCTGCAGCTCCTCGGTGACGATGTCGAGGCGCCGCTCCAGTTCATCGACGGTTGTCGCGGCCAGACCGGTGCCGCTGAAAACAATCAGGATCAGAAGACTCAGAAGGACGGTGATGCGTTTCATGACAGATGCTCCTTGAAAAAGAATTGACAGTGTCCCCCTTCCCGACGAAGAGAGAAATTGAAAACCGTTTTCAGGGAAGCTACAAGGAAGGGCACTCTCAAGTCAAGAAGAAAATGAAAAACATTTTCAGTCAGCATGGAGGCATGTTTTGGCGGCTTTTTTTATTGTTTTCTATAGTAGAGTAAAAAAGTCGGATATTTGACTCAGGTCATGTTTTGTTTCCCGTAAAGACGATAGTCTGGCTTCAACATAAACGGAAAGGAGACGACAGCATGAATCTGAAAGGCGATCTTGGCAACAAACCGATCAACGAGGTACTCGAAGCGCATCCGCGTATCGGGGAAATACTCGAAAATGTCGACATCGGCTGCGTCACCTGCGGTGTGGGGATCTGCCTGCTCAAGGATGTGGTCTCCATTCACGCCCTCGGCGACGAAGCGGAACAGCAAATCGAAAAAGAGATCAACGAATATCTCGAGAATAATCAATAAATAAGAAAAAAGGAGAATGACGATGAAAAACATGGCTTGCGGATGTCCCGGATCGAACGTCAGGACTGTTGAAAAAAAGGAAACGGACAACAAGGACAACACCGGTCGCCTCTCTTCCGAGCTGCGCCAGTGGCCGACCCAGTTGCACCTGGTGCCGCCGACCGCTCCCTGGCTGCAGGATGCGCATCTGCTCATTGCGGCCGATTGCACCCCCTTCGCCTACGCAGAGTTCCATCGCGACTTCATCAAGGACAAGGTGCTGGTCAATGCCTGCCCCAAGCTCGACGACACCAGCCCTTATGTCGAGAAACTGACCGCGATCCTGCAGAACAACGAGATTAAATCGGTCACCGTGACGATCATGGAAGTTCCCTGCTGCAAGGGTCTGGCGATGATGGCCCAGCAGGCTGTCGAGGCCTCCGGCAAGGATGTTCCCCTGGAGATCGCAGTGATCGGGGTCGATGGAGAAAGGAGAAGCTGATGAAAACGGATGTCACCCGCATCATGGTCGATGAGCACAAGCTCATTCTGAGAATGATCGACCTGCTCGAAAAAAATGTGGAACAGATGGAGACAGGTCGATTCCGGAACTGGGATTTCTTCATCGACGCGGTCGATTTCATCCGCAACTATGCCGACCGCTACCATCACGCCAAGGAAGAGGACGTGCTCTTCAAGGCGCTTGTCTCCAACGGCATGCCCGAAGAGAACTCGCCGGTGGCCGCCATGCTGATGGCCCACGACCAGGGACGGGAATTCGTCCGCAACATGGAAGAGGCGGCCCTCAAGGCGAAAGAGGGGGAAACCGGGCAGATCCCGGTGATCGCTGAAAACGCCCGCGGCTATATCGAGCTGCTGCGCGACCACATCGACAAGGAGGACAGCATTCTCTATCCCCTGGCCGAACGGGTCCTTCCGGAGGATGTGCGCCCGGAGCTGATCGAGAAATACGACAAGGCCGAACAATCCGCCGGCGACGGTTTCGAAAAACACTACCGCAAGATGGTGGAACGTTACGAGGCGCAGAACGCCGCCTGAATAAACCGTAAAAACAGAACGTCAGAACAAAAGCCTTCCGGTGCAGCGGAGGGCTTTTGTCGTTCAGGGAGTCCCCTTGCCCGGCGCGGCGTCGACCGGCTTGCCGCATTGACAGGATCGGGGGCAGGTGGTATTTTTGTTCGCTTGTAGTCAAGGGCGTCACAAAGGGGGCACCATGCAGGAACAAAAACATCAGATACTGCTCGCCACCGTCCGCAAGTTGATCCGCCGCGGTGCCTACCCCAACCTTACCAAGGCGCTGACCAAGATCCATCCCGCCGATATCGCTCATCTGTTCCGTTATCTCGACCTGAAGGAACAGCGCATCCTCTTCAATCTGCTCGCCGATGCGGAGACCTCAGCCTACGTCCTCTCCGAGTTGGAAAACGATACGGCCGCCCGGCTTCTGGAGCAGATGGAGAAAGAGTCGATCACGGCCATCCTGCAGGAAATGGCCTACGACGATGCCGTGGAGATCATCCGGAACCTGCCTGAAGAGGTCGCCGAAGAGATCCTCCATATCATGGAGGACGAACACTCCGAAGAGATCGAGGAACTGCTCAAGTACGGCGAAGAAACCGCCGGCGGCATCATGGCCACCGAAATTTTCTCGCTGCAGGAGGAGCAGACGGCGAGCGAGGCCATCTCTGCGCTGCAGGAAGCCCAGGACCTGGAGATGGTGTTTTACGTCTACGTGACCAACGACCATGGCCACCTGGTCGGCGTCCTCTCCCTGCGTCAGCTCCTGATGGTATCTCCACAGAAGAAGCTCAAGGACATCATGACCCGCGATGTGATCAGCGTGCGCACCCACGTCGACCAGGAGGAGGTTGCCAAGGTCGTCGAGAAATACGACCTGCTTGCGGTGCCGGTTGTCGATGAGCGCAACATGCTGATGGGAATCATCACCGTCGACGATATTATCGATGTCCTGCGCCAGGAGGCGACCGAGGATATCTACAAGATGGCCGGTGCCAGCGAGGAAGAGCTCCTCTACGGCTACAAAGCCACCAAAGTGGCTCGTCTGCGCCTGCCCTGGCTGATTACCAACCTGTTCGGCGGCGTGATCACCGGCTACCTCATGTGGCTGTTCAAAGTCACCCTGGAAGCGGTTATCGCCCTGATTTCCTTCATCCCGGTCATCACCGGCATGGGCGGCAACGTCGGCGGCCAATCGTCAACGATCGTCGTGCGCGGATTCGCCACCGGCAAGATCGATTTCTCCACTCTGCGACATGTATTTTTCAAAGAGTTGCGGGTCGGCCTGATCATGGGTGCGATTTGCGGCGTGGTCATCGCCCTTATTGCCTACGCCTGGCACGGCAATCCCTATCTCGGCCTGGTGGTCGGCATTGCCATGTCCACGGCCATCACCGTGGCCGCCTGCATGGGCGTTCTGGCGACGAGCTTTTTCAAGAAAATCGGCATCGATCCGGCGATCGCCTCGAGCCCCTTCGTACAAACCGCAAACGACATCACCGGCATACTCATCTACTTCGGAACCGCGACCTTTTTCATCAACTATCTGCGCTGATTTGGTTGTTGTCGTGGCTTTATTCTAGAGGACGATGTGCAAATGACTTCTTGATCTGGCCGTGAACTGGTGGATCGAAAGGGAAGTGGTAACAGATTTGACTAATTGTGAATATGAAAATAAATCCATAAAGAAACCTATTTTGATTACAGGGTCCCACAGATCAGGGACTACTTGGGCCGGGAAAATACTGTCCACTTCTCCAGGAGCTGTATATATTGATGAGCCCTTTAATAAAAAACTAATGCTCGGCAGGAATTTTGATCAGTTAGATTTCTGGTATAAATATATAAACAATGATAATGAAGAACACTTTAGCAAAATTATTTCTGACATAATTGAACTAAAATATCCAAATATTTTAAACTTTAAAGATGTTAGAAACAGAAAAGAGATAAAACAAATAATTAATTCTTCTTTCTATAGGTCATCAAAATTAAAAAACGTACGACCTTTGCTTAAGGATCCTATTGCTTTTTTTTCTGCACCGTGGCTTGCAGAAAAATTCAATATGCACGTCTTGGTCCTGATTCGACATCCAGCTGCATTCGCCTCCAGTTTAAAAATCATGAATTGGTCATTTGATTTCAACAATTTCAAAAAACAAGAAAGCTTGATGGAGAATTTCCTTTCTCCCTTCAAGGCCGAAATAGAGGCATTTTGCAAGGAAAGAAAAACCATAGTTGATCAAGCCATACTTCTCTGGAACTGTATTCATCATACTGTCCTTGAATATCAG
>Ga0102925_1002581_pt1 | contig 9981 bp, 8 predicted proteins | sample SalPonR1_A_D1_MG_FD_78216 | JGI IMG/M metagenome (GOLD analysis project Ga0102925, IMG submission 78216) | Salt pond soil microbial communities from South San Francisco under conditions of wetland restoration - Salt Pond MetaG R1_A_D1_MG | ecosystem: Environmental > Aquatic > Marine > Intertidal... | reverse complement strand
TGCAAATATTTTACCTTTTACTGGGGATGGCGTTGATGAAAATGTTTTTACGGGTACATTAGAAGCCATTAAGAATTCTGGTGGTTTTGGTATACCAACGATTAAACCTTGGAGTGTTGATGAAGTGATTCGAAAAATAAAAATGGCTGAGAAAGTAACAGACTTTGCAATAGCTATGGATATTGATGCAGCCGGGTTATTTTTCTTAGCAGAAATGGGAAAACCTGTTAGTCCAATGAGTGTAGAAGACATTAAGAAGATTGCTAATTCAACAGAGCTACCTTTTATATTAAAGGGAATCATGACAGTAGATGGTGCTTTAAAAGCAAAAGCCGCTGGTGTAGATGGTATAATTGTTTCGAATCATGGTGGAAGAGTATTGGACCATACACCTGCACCTTATGAAGTATTAAAAGACATTATTGAAGCTGTAGGGGATAATATGAAAATCTTTGTAGATGGCGCTATTCGAACAGGCGTTGATATTCTTAAGGCCATGGCCTTAGGAGCTGATGCTGTACTCATTGCAAGACCTTTTGCTACAAGTATCTATGGTGGCGATGCTGAAGGTGTAGAGCTTTATATCGATCAATTGAAAACAGAATTTAAAAGTGCTTTAGTGATGACCAATACTAAAAATGTCAATGAAATTACTTCAGAAAAATTATTTAATGGTGGTGAAATTTAATGACTGCAGTGGAAAAGTTAGAAAAACATGTAAAAGAACTCAGTAATATTAACTATACAAAATCTGTTCTCTTTTGGGATGGAGAAACTGGCGCGCCGAAAAGTGGCGTAAATGAGCGAGGAGAAGCATTAGGATATCTTAATAGCTTGTATAAAAGAAAAATGAGTGATGAGGAGTTTATTAGCCTCTTTTCTAGGCTAAGTGAAGATAAGACAATTGATTTAGTTCCTAAACGTATGGCAGAAGAGTTGGATGATGAATATAAGAAAATTAAGAACATACCTGAAGAAGAGTATGTCGACTATATAAAACTCATCAACAATGCACACATGGTATGGGAAGAAGCAAAGGACAAAGAAGATTTTGATGCCTTTGCACCAACTTTAAAAGAGATTATTGCATATCAAAAGAAGTTTATTGACTACCGTGAAAGTGAATTGTCTCCATACAATGTTTTATTAGATGACTACGAACCTGGGATGACTATGGATAAACTTGATGAATTTTTTAGTGCGTTAAAAGAAACCATTGTGCCTTTATTAAAAGAAATCATAGATTCAGATGTAGTTGTTGATGACATGTTTTTAAAAAGAGACATTCCAATTGAAAAACAAAAGAAAATTGTTAATAATTTAGTAGAAATGATTAACTTTGATCTAGGTAAAGGCATGATTAAAGGCAGTGCCCATCCCTTTACATTAGGGTTATCTCCTTTAGATGTACGATTTACCAATCGTTATCAAGAAGATAGTTTAGATTTTGCACTATTTGCTGGTGCCCATGAAGGGGGCCATGCTATATACGAGCAAAATATTGATCAAAATTTAATCGGTACCAACTTAGCTGATGGTGCTTCCATGGGAATGCATGAATCTCAATCTAGATTTTATGAAAATCTCATTTGTAAAGACATTCATTTTGTTCGATATTATTATAAAAAATTAAAAGAAAAATATCTAGATGAGTTAAAAGACATTGATGTATATACCTTCTATAAAGGGATTAACAAAGTAACCCCTGGACTCATACGAATCTATGCTGATGAATTAACGTACTCACTTCATGTCATGATTCGTTATGAAATTGAAAAAGAGATATTTGAGAATGATTTAGCCGTTGGAATGATACCAAAGCTTTGGGAAGAAAAAATGCAGTCATATTTAGGTGTGGTGCCAAGTAATGACGCAGAAGGACCACTTCAAGATGTTCATTGGTCTGGTGGCATGTTTGGTTATTTTCCTTCTTATGCTCTCGGAAGTGCTTATGCTAGTCAGATTATGCACTTTATGAGAAAGGAGTTGCCTGTAAATGAACTTTTAGAAACAGGAGACATTAAACAAGTTGGTGCTTGGTTAAGAGAAAAAATTCATAAATACGGAAAGGTAAAAAAGCCAAGTGAACTAATCAATGATATTTCAGGTGAAGGATTCAATCCAATATACTATGCAAATTATCTAAAAGACAAATATAGTGCCATTTATGAAATCTAACAAAAGAGGCCTCTAATATTAGGGGCCTTTTACTAATTTGAGAAATTAATTAACAAATCCCTAATATCTGATATAATAAATTAGAAGTATGTTTGAAGTGGGACGCATATTATCAGCGGGACATGTTCAGCCCGATGCGTCTTTTAAGATAAAAGGATAAACAAACAAGGAGGAAAAGCATGAGTTTAAAAGGAAAAGCATTAATTGCACAAAGTGGGGGCCCTACTCACGTAATCAACAATTCATTTGTTGGTGCTGCATTAGAAGCAAGAAAATATGCAAATGTAACAAAGGTATATGGTGCCTTAAACGGTGTTGAAGGTATTGTGAATGAAGATTTCTTAGATCTTTCAAGTGCAACAATCAATAACCTAAACGAAGTAGCAGATACACCTTCATCAGGGTTATTATCAACACGAGTAAAGCCGGATGCTGCATTTTGTGAAAAAGTAGTAAAGGTTTTAAAGGCACATGATATTCGTTTTGTATTTTACATTGGTGGAAACGATTCATCAGATACAATAAGAATTGTAAAAGAATTTGCTGATAAAGAAGGGTATGAAATGCAAGCCGTTCATATTCCAAAGACAATTGATAATGACTTAGTGATTAATGATCACACACCAGGTTTTGGTTCAGCAGCGCGTTTCGTTGCATCTGCTTTTGCAGGGGTTAACTTAGATAACAGAGCTTTACCAGGTGTTTATATTGGTGTTGTTATGGGACGTCACGCTGGTTTCTTAACTGGTGCTAGTGTTCTTGGTAAGAAGTATCCAGATGATGGTCCACATTTAGTATATGTACCAGAAAGAGATTTTGATTCTGAAAAGTTTGTAAAAGATGTAAAAGATGTATATGCTGAACATGGTAGATGTATTGTTGCAGTATCTGAGGGTATTCAAGATGCTGACGGGACACCAATTGTTGCCAAATTACAAGAAACAGTTGAAAAAGATGCCCATGGTAATGTTCAGTTATCCGGTACAGGTGCTTTAGGTGACTTATTAGCAGACTTAGTAAAAGATAATACAGCTATTGATCGTGTAAGAACAGATACTTTTGGTTATTTACAAAGATCATTTATAGGCGCTGCTTCTGATGTAGATCAAAAAGAAGCAAGAGAAGTTGCTGAACGTGCGGTTCAATTTGCATTAAATGATAATAAAAGTGGTTCTGTTGTAATCAAGCGTATTGCTGATTACGGTGTAAACTATGAGTTAGTGAATTTATCAGATGTTGCTGCAAAGACAAAGCATATGGCTGATGAATACATCAACGCAGCAGGCAACAATGTTACAAAAGCATTTGTTGAATATGCAAAGCCATTAATTGGTTCTGACTTCCCAACAATTGCAAGAGTACAAGCACCAATGGTTGAAAAAATTATCAATAAGTAATAAAAAATATTTTATTATCAATCGCTTTTCTTAAACTTATGTGAAGTCAACCCATGGATCAAACTTCTATTGGTTTAAAGACCATCTATCTTAGCATGTACCTGTTAAGATAAGAAGGTGTCTTTGATAATGAAAATGATTGACATTTTAAATATTACAAAAAGTTAATAAAACTGTCTAGACCCCTTGGTTTCAAGGGGTCTTTACATTGTAACTGATTTGTTATTTTATTTTCTTCAAAAAAGTAATATAATAGCTACATAACAATTAAAAGCAAATGAATTATTAGGAGGCGTTAAATGTTAGATTTGATTTTTCAACTAAATCCTTTAGCACTGGTAATTATAGGTATTATTTTACTAATATTTTTTATAAATCTCATTCTTTCTATAAGTATTCGAAGAAAGTATAAAATACTCATAAGTGATATAGAAGATGAAGACAATCGGGAAAATAAAATTTTCGAGTATTCTCTCTTTAACGGAATGATTAGAGATTATAAAAAAGCGAGAGAACGAAATGTAGAAAATATTAACACGATTTCAATTATAGAGAAACACATCCATAAGCACTTAAAAAGCACGCTATTAGGAGAACGATTTGTTAATAAATCCGTTTCACTGATGATTATACTAGGATTGATTGGTACATTTTATGGGTTAACCTTATCCATAGGTGAATTGGTAAGTCTATTGACCAATGCAGGAGAAGCCGTTGTTGGAGACGTGAACCAAATTACAGATGGCTTAATAACTGCAGTTCGAAGCATGTCTGTTGCCTTTGTTACTTCTCTTTTTGGTATTTCTGCATCTGTACTCGTAACGATTCTCAATGTGATTTTTAACTTACAAGATTATAGAGAAAAACTAATGGTTACGGCAGAGGAGTATTTAGACAATACCTTAGCCAAAAAAGGAAAAACTTTAGAATCGATGAATGAAGACGGAAAAACGCATTTAGAAGTTGCCTTCGAAAAATTTGGCAGTTCTATTGAAAGCAATTTACAAGAAGTGGCTTCAGAAATTAGTTATCGTCTAACAACGTCTAGTCAGAAGATGGTAGAATCTGCTGAAATCATTAAAGGAAGTATTGATAAATTTGATGTATCCTTAGATAAGTTCAATAACAATGTAAGAGATTTTTCTGAGTTTAACCATCATTTAAAAACAAATATTGAACGCATGAGTGTTGCTTTTGATGATTTAACAGATGATATTAAAGCTCAAAACAATCATAGGCATTTAGAATCTTTGACACATTCTATTAAAAAACTTTCTGAGAAAGTTGAGTAGGTGATGATATGCGCAGACGAAGTAGTTTTGGTGAGACCAAAGAAGAAAACTTTTGGCCTGCTTTTACAGACATGATTTCTACAATTGCGTTAATTTTATTCTTTTTAATGTTAATTGTTTTTATCAATAATGTTATAACAGGTAAAGATTTAGAATTTGCAAGAAAAGAACTACAAGATACTGAGAGTAAATTAGATGCTTCAAGAGCAGAGATTTCTCAAGCGGAAGATCGATTAAGACTCTTACAAGATGAACTTGAAGAAACAGCTGCTGAAGTACAAGAAGGGCAACTAGAATTAAAGTTATCAGAAGAAAAAATAGAAGAACAAAAGGAAATTATTGCTGAAAGTAATAAGGAACTTGGAAATCTTCGATCAAAATTGCAAGGTGTAGCCGTATTAAGATTGAATGTTTTGCAAAAAGTAAAATCTTCAATTGAAGAAAACCTAGATATTGAAAAGCCTGAAGAGGAAATCGTATCAATTTCTGATACAGGAAACATTGTCATTAACGATGGACTTGTTTTTGATTTTAATTCTTATGAAGTTAAAGAAGAAGGGGAGGATTTATTGAATAGTCTTGCCCAATCCTTTGAAAAAGTACTTGACAACGAAGAAGTTAGAGAAAACATTGATGCCATAAGCATTCAAGGACATACAGATAAAAGAGGTTCTGGCTCAAGAAATAGAGAGTTGTCTGCACAAAGAGCAACTTCCGTTGTTGATTATATGATGGCTGCCAATCCAGATTTAGTTAATAAGTATGGTTCATATTTTGTTGCCAGTGCTTATTCTGAATACCGACCAATTAATACAGCAAATACAGAAGCTGCTTATAGTGAAAATAGAAGAATAGAAATTTCAGTTATTCTTAAAGATTCAAATATACAAGATGTTATTAATGAATACTTAAGTGATGCGGTAGAAATAATAGAAAATAGTCAAAATAATTAACAATAACGGGGATCTGCCTTTTAGGTGGATCTTTTATTTTAAAAGAATTAATAAATAGTAGTATAAAATTGGCTTCAAATGTTTTAAAATAGTATTAAGTAGAAGAAAAGAGGGGGAATATCAATGGTTAAAGAACGAATTCAAGGATTACTTAAACATATGGCAGATCACAATTTTGATGCCTATATTATACCAAGTGCTGATTTTCATCAAAGCGAATATGTGGCAGAACATTTTAAGTCTAGAAATTTTATTTCAGGCTTTACAGGTTCAGCGGGAACAGTTGTCATTACCAAGGAAAATGGACATGGGTTATGGACAGATGGCCGTTATTTTTTACAAGCGGAAGAAGAGTTAAAAGACTCTGGTATAAAACTCTTTAAAATGCACCAACCAGGGGTATTATCTTATGAAAAGTGGTTAGGAAAAAATCTTAAAGAAGAAGCAACCATTGGTCTTGATGGTCGATTGTTTTCAATTGCACAGATAGAAAACTTAAAGAATGAGTTAAAACAAAATAATATTTCTATTGATTCATCAAAGGATCTTGTACATGAGATTTGGATTAATCGGCCTGGCTTACCTAAAGAAGATATTTTTGTTCATGAGTTAAAATATGCTGGAAAAACGACTCAGGAAAAAGTAAGTCAGGTAAGAGAAAAAATGGCTGAAAAATATATTGATTATTATATTATTTCTTCTTTAGATGATATTGCTTGGTTATTTAACTTAAGAGGCAATGATATTAGTAATAATCCGGTATTTTTATCATATGCAGTTATAACTAAAGACCAAGTTTACTTATATGTCAATGCTGAAAAATTAACAGATCAAGCCAGAGAACAATTGCAAAATAGTCATGTAATCATTAAAGACTATAATGAAATTTTTAATGATATAGCATTATTAAAAGATCAAAAGATCTTATGTTCAAAAAAGAAAACCAGTGAGTATATGAAAAGTCAAATCCATAATAGCAACAAATTACTTTACAGTACTGATTTAACGACTCACTTAAAAGCTCAAAAAAATGAAGTAGAAATTAAGAACTTAAGTAATGTTTTTGTTAAAGATGGTATAGCCATGGTGAAATTCTTATATTGGCTGGATCAAAATATTGGTAAAAAAGTTATAGATGAAGTTGATGCAGATGAAAAACTTCAAAGTTTTAGAAAAGAACAAGATTTGTATAAACAAGACAGTTTTCCCTATATATCCGGTTATGGTGCGAATGGTGCCATTATTCATTATCGTGCTAAAAAAGAAACCTGTAGCAAATTAGAGCCAAAGGGACTGTATTTAATTGATTCAGGTGGTCAGTATTTAGATGGTACAACAGATATTACAAGGACTGTGGTTTTAGGTGAATTAACGGATGAAGAAAAAATAGATTTTACTTTAACCCTTATGGGACATATTGAGCTAGCAAAGGCACAGTTCTTGGAAGGCACCTATGGTTCAAACTTAGATATTCTAGCGAGAAAACCTTTATGGGACCATGGTTTAGATTATAAACATGGTACAGGCCATGGCGTAGGCTTCTTTCTAAATGTACATGAAGGCCCACAAAATATTGCTTTACCATTAAAGGCCATTACATTAAAAGAAGGTATGTTAATTTCAAATGAACCCGGCATGTATAGAGATAATAAACATGGTATTAGATTAGAAAATTTAATTTTAGTTCAAAAATCTAATAAAACAGATTATGGTCAGTTTTATAGATTTGAAACCATGACTTTATGTCCTATTGATCTTCGGGGTATTAAAAAAGAAATTATGACAAGGGATCAAATTAAATGGTTAAATAACTATCATAAGAGAGTTTATGATGAACTTAGAGAGGGCTTAACTACAGATGAGCAGGATTGGTTATTAGAAATGACAAAAGAAATAAGTAATTAATGTTTTAAAGGCTTTCAATTGGATAAATATAGCTTAAGAGGTGATGTATATGAAAGATGATTTTAAAGCATTAGTAAATGTTGAAAATGAAATGATAGCAGATGAAGTAATAGAATTACTAAAGAACAATGGTATTGATGCATTTAAACAATTTGACAGTGGGAGTATGGCATCTTTGGTTTATATGAATAAGCCAATTGCTGGCATAAATATTGATGTTGAAGCCAGTGATTTTGAAGAGGCAAAAGCTTTGGTTGAAGGTTTTTTTAAAGAGTTAAAAAAATAACTATATTGTAATACTTTTGTTAATATTAATTGGTAATTTTAGATTATAATATATATATAAACAAGTCCCTGATATTTATATATATATATTAATTTGCCATAATCACATTATGGCTTATTTTTTTTGAATTTTTGTGAGGTGATCAGTTGAACTGTATTTTTTGTGAAGAAATTGAACCAGAAGATTATTTATTTGAAAATGATTTAGCTTTTGCTATCTATGATAAGTATCCTGTGAGTAAAGGACACGTCTTAGTGATTCCAAAGCGACATTTTCCAAATTACTTTAATGCAACAAAGGAAGAAATTGTAGCAATGAACGAGATTACCCATCAAGTAAAAGATTACTTAGATGAGCATTATGAGCCTCATGGTTACAATGTAGGTGTAAATGTTCATGAAGCTGCAGGACAAACAATTTTCCATATGCATATCCATATTATTCCAAGACATATTGGAGATGCAGAAGATCCAAGAGGTGGCATTAGAAATATTAAAGACCAACTGGTACCTTATAAAGGCTAATGAAAAATCCCAATGACTTCATTGGGATTTTTTGATGTAGATTATAAGGCTTGATTGATTTTTTTACCAATAAAGGATGCAAGAATAACTTTAAGTAAGTCACCAATTAGAAAAGGGACTGCACCAGCTTTAATAGCATTCATTAATGTCATATCATAGGATACTGCTAACCAAGGGATACCAACTAAATAGACGACAAAAATACCACCAATAGTTGTGACAAAAAGGTTTCTAAAAATATTCTCGCCACTGCCTTTAAAATAACTTATGAATCCGGCACTGATTAGAAAGCCAAAAATATATCCACCTGTTGGCCCAAAGAGCACCCCTAAACCACTACTGCCATTAGAAAAAACTGGTACACCAATGGCGCCGAGTAAGATGAATATTAAAAGACTAAGCATAGCATCAATAGGTGTTAAGAGTAAGCCTGCTAACATAACGGCAATGGTTTGTGCAGTGATAGGTACTGGTGGAATAGGAATAGATACATAGCTTAAAATACCTACTAAAGCTGCCATTAATGCAATTTTGATCATTCGAGATGTTTTATTAGTTTTCATTTTATTACCTCCATTTTTTATTCTACTTAATCATAAATTTTTTTTAGTTGTTTGTCAACCATAAATTCAATAATGGTTAACAAAGAATTTTATGTTAGTTTGAGAGAATATTTGGTATATAAGAAAAGAGGTGATTCAATGAGAATATTATTATCAAGACAAGGGAAACAATTTGATTCTCCATTATTTATTTTAAAATCATTTTTAGCAATTATGACAGGGTATATATTATTTCATGAACATAATATTATTGGCAAAGATATGATTTCAGTTTTATTTGGAACCATGTTAAGTATGGAGCCTGTAAGTGTTTCAGGATTTAAAAGTGGTTTAAGTCAAATAAAGGCAACGATTATTGGTGGAACGATTTCTGCTGTGATCATATATTTTGGAGGCATCAATTTTATAACTGTGCCATTGGCAGTAGCAGTAACAATCTATGTAACACTTTTAATGGATTGGAAAAACATTTCTATCATTGCAATATTCACAGCCATATATATGACTCAATATGTTCAGTACGATAGCATGAATGAAGTCAGTATTTGGTTAACCTTTCAATTAAGAATGTTAGCAGTTTTTAGCGGTGTCTTTATAGCGGTTGTTTATAATTTCATTTTTTCAAGGCTATTTTATAAAGGTTTGGTCAGAAAACGAACACAGTATTTGATTGAAGAAGTAAAAAATAACTTTGACTTATATTTAGTAGATGAGATGGTTTACGAAGATTTAAAGAATACCTTAACAACAACCTTTGTTGATATTGATTTAATAAAAGATAATATTAAAGATTTGCAACGGGAGAAAAAAGATTCTAAGTATCTTAAAAAGTATTTAGAAATAGTTATAGAACTTAGAAATATTAATCATTACTTAATGGATT
>Ga0102925_1002579_pt1 | contig 9984 bp, 7 predicted proteins | sample SalPonR1_A_D1_MG_FD_78216 | JGI IMG/M metagenome (GOLD analysis project Ga0102925, IMG submission 78216) | Salt pond soil microbial communities from South San Francisco under conditions of wetland restoration - Salt Pond MetaG R1_A_D1_MG | ecosystem: Environmental > Aquatic > Marine > Intertidal... | reverse complement strand
TGAAAAGGGAGAGTTTCCCGGATCCAAGAACGTCTCAGGAGGAGTGCTTTGGGGAACAGATCTCGCGAAACTGGTTCCTGAATACTGGAAAGAAGATGGCGGGTGGGATCGCTTTATCAACCATCGCCGGCTTACGTTTATGGACGAGCAGTCTACATTTTCAGTCGATTTCAAATCCTCTCACTTCAATGAACCGCCGTACGCCGGTGTCGTAGTTCTTCGCTCAAAATTTGACCGCTGGCTGGCTGACAAGGTTCAGGAAGCGATTGATGAGAGTGATTACGCCATGGACTCTTTTATCGCCCCAAATATTCTTGTGGAGGAGGTACTTCAGGAAGACGGCAAAGCGGTTGGGATCAGAACCGGTGATGAGAAGTTTTACGCTGATTCTGTGATTCTCGCGGAGGGCGTCAACAACCTTCTCACGCGTCAGGTGGGCCTTCAGGATAAATACGTACCGGCCGATCATATGCTAACCGGCATCAAAGAAATTATCAGGTTTGATCAGTCTGTACTTGAGGATAGGTTTCAGCTCAACGGTAAGAGCGGTATGAGTAACGAATACGTGGGCTACGCAACTGACGGTGTGGAAGGCGGCGGATTCTTATACACAAACCAAGACACCATTTCTCTCGGGCTCGTTCTGGGCATCAAAGATCTGCGTGATAAAGGCAAGAGACCCCATGACGTGCTCAACGAATTTAAAAAACACCCGGTGATAGCAGACACCATTCGGGGCGGAGAAATTGTGGAATACTCCGCACATGTGGTTTCTTCCGGGGACAAACGAGTTGCGCCTGAAAAGCTCTATAAACCCGGCCTGCTGGTGTGTGGTGAAGCAGCCAACCTGCTGATGAATGCAGGTAAAGCGATCCAGGGAATGGATTACGCCATGCGGTCCGGTATTTTAGCCGCTGAGTCTGTCACCACGGCAAAAGAGAAGAATGACTTTAGTGAGGCGTCCATGAAAGGGTATCAGGATATGCTGGAAGACAGCTACGTAATGAAAGATATTAATAACTTTCAGGATGCCGTTCACCTGCTCCACGATCCCATTATGACCCAGAAGATGCCGAATCTTATTTGTGACTTCGGACGAAATTTCTTCAGCATCAAAAATGAGCCGACAAAAAAAGCACGCGAAATGCTGCGCGACTCCGTTAAGAAACATGCATCCTATTGGGACTTGATTAAAGTGGGCGCAAAAAGTGCAAAAGCGTTGTAGCCGTGAGTCGTGAGTCGTGAGTCGTGAGTCGTGAGTCGTGAGTCGTGAGTCGTGAGTCGTGAGTCGTGAGTCGTGAGTCGTGAGTCGTGAGTCGTGAAAAATTTCAAAATTTAAATCAAAAACCAAAAATTTAGGTTAGAATTTTGAGCTTTCACGTTTCACTTTTGACGTTTCACCTTTGCACCTTTGCACCTTGCACCTTGCACCTTGCACCAAAAAAAGTAATTTAGTTTAATGAATAACTCTCAGACAGCAGACATATGAAACTTCTTACACTTCAGGAAAGACTAGGACTTGTATCGTACAGAAATCAGTCGAAATCCGAAATTAAGCCGCATATTCTGGTCGATACCGACATTTGTAATTCTACATGCCCGCATCATTGCACAACCTACGTCTGCCCTGCCAACTGCTACACAAAGGATGAAAATGGCAAGGTTCATTTTCAGGTCGAAGATTGTATTGAGTGCGGCACCTGTATGTATGCTTGTGATCAGGGGGCGGTGAGCTGGAATTTCCCTGATCCGGAAATCGGCCGCGGTGTAACCTGGAATTACGGATGAGATTTTTGGTCTGAAAGTAAAATTATCTCACAAAAAAAGCTCTCATCACCTGATGAGAGCTTTTTTTATTTAAAGATGTGTCAGAAAAGTTAGTTCACGAATAGTTCAATTCTTGAACCGTTCATTTCCACTTCAACGGTAGCGGATGTTGAACCCATGTCAGATTCTACCATGACTTCCTGTGATCCTGTTGGCGCACCGACAATTGTAAATACTCCGTTCTCATTTGTGGTAGCTGTGAGCTCACCGTCTTCCATTGAAACAGTCGCATTTGAGACCCGTTCGTAGCTGTCTTCTACCATTACAACACCTGTTACAGCTGTTCGGTCTTCAGCACCCATAGGTCCGGACGGTCCACATGCCACGCCCACAAACATTAAAAATATAGCTGCAAAAGATAGTAGTTTTAGATTACGCATGATCAAAGTTTTTTAGTTATTAGTTGGTTAAGTATACATATATGAAAATAAGGCTGATAATGTTCCATTATTAACCTTTTTTTTGAAATTACCTTAAATTGTTGGTGCACCTGAAGATCGGGCAGCTCGATTTGGCAAGGTTTGCTATCATGATCCCCTTTTGATCAACACGAAAGAGTGCCGCCAGTTACATGCTGTATTTCAATGATTTTTAACAAAAGATTAAAATGAAAAACGGCTGAGATTCGTTAAATTATGGAAGCGTTTCCAATTTAAAATTTAACTGACGTATTATGAGTTTAGATGTACTTGAACAAGTTTCACAACTATCGTTTGATCTCTCTGGGGATCAGGCCATGATTCGTGACAGTGTTCGCGATTTTGCAGATCGCCACATTGCACCGGATGTTATCAAAAGAGATACAAATAAGGAGTTTCCCCACGATATTGTAAAAATGCTGGCCGACCAGGGATTGCTCGGAATCTATCACGACGAGCAATATGGCGGTGCCGGATTTGATACGGTCAGCTTTTGCCTTGCGCTTGAAGAGATTGCACGATGGGATGCTTCCCTGGCGCTTACAGTGGCCTCCCATACTTCCCTTGGAAGCGGCCACATTGCCCACGCCGGCAACCACGAACAAAAATTGAAATATCTCACCCCACTCGCAAAGGGTGAAAAACTTGCGGCATGGTGTTTAACCGAACCGGGATCGGGCAGTGACGCATCCGGGATGAAAACGATGGCTGTAAAAGACGGTGACGACTGGATTATCACCGGTTCAAAGATTTTCATTACACAGGGAACAGTAGCTGACACCTACGTGGTACTTGCCAAGACTGATCCAAATCTTGGAACTAAAGGAATCAGCGCGTTTATCGTTGAACGGAGCATGGACGGCGTTAAACCCGGAGAGCCTATGCATAAACTCGGCATGAATTCATCCGACACCTCGGAAGTTGTGTTTGAGGATGTTCGTGTTCCGGGAGACAATCTTCTCGGAGATCTTGGAAAGGGATTTGTCGACACCATGAAAGTCCTGGACGGCGGCCGTATTGGCATCGGCGCTCTCTCCGTAGGAATTGCACGCGGTGCCCTTGAAGAGTCCATGAAATACGCCAAAGAGCGCAAACAGTTTGGAAGTTCCATTGGCGATTTTCAGGCTATAGAGCATAAAATGGTTAACATGGCCACTGAGATTGATGCAGCAAGGCTCCTTGTTCATCGTGCCGCATGGGCCAAGGACAACGGCAAATCGTTTACGAAAGAGGCATCCATGGCTAAGCTTTTTGCCTCCGAAATGGCTGAACGTGCTGCACTTGAAGCGGTTCAGATTCATGGTGGTTACGGTTACACGAAAGAGTATCACGTTGAGCGATTCCTGCGCGACGTTAAACTGATGACCATTGGTGAGGGAACATCTGAAATTCAGAGGCTCATCCTTGCCCGTCAGCTTAAAGAAGAAATGGGGTACAACTCCTGATCTGATTTTTACCCTGATATAGTATTGAAGCCGGCCGAACATCTGTTCGTCCGGCTTTTTTTTGGCTTTTAATTCTGCACAAATAACGTCTCGTATTGTAAGACCAGCCTAAAACCCGTTATCTTCAGCTTTCCTTCAGAAACCGGGACTATATTCATTTGAAATGAAACTACTTATTGTTGAAGACAACCCGGATTTACTCGAAAATATCACCACCTACCTGGAGCGTGAAGGTCACATCTGTGAAACTGCTGAAAATTACAGAGAGGGTTTTGATAAAATTATGTCGCACAGCTATGATGTTGTTTTGATTGATATTATGATTCCTAAAGGCAATGGCCTCGATTTACTCAGGGAACTGAAGTCGGTGAAACCCCAGACAGGCACGATTATCATATCGGCTAAAAACTCCCTGGATGATAAAGTAAACGGCCTTGAGCTGGGAGCCGACGATTACCTCACCAAGCCTTTTCAGCTCCCCGAACTTCAGGCCCGTATCAAAGCGGTCACCCGCCGCAATCTGCATGAGGGCAACCAAACCATTGAGGTCCGTGAAATATCAATCCACACTAATACCCGCGAGGTAGTGGTTGATGAAAAAAATGTTGATTTGACACCCAAGGAGTATGATTTGCTTCTCTATTTTGCTTCCAATAAAAACTTTGTGCTCTCCAAACAAACCATCGCCGAGCACCTTTGGGGAGACTATGTAGATCATCTTGAAAATCTTGATTTTGTTTATCAGCATATCAAAAATCTGAGAAAGAAATTAGTGGCTGCCGGGGCTAACAACTACATCGAAAGCGTCTACAGTATTGGGTATAAGTTTAAAGTCTGACTCTCTATGAAGCTCATCACAAAATTTATTCTCATCTACCTAACCGTCACCGCCATAGTCCTGGGAATTGGCGGTGTGATATCATACTACATCATTCAGGGTGAAGTTGATAATGAATTGAAGTGGGAGTTTATGGAGCGCATCGATAGAGTAACTTACCTGCTTGAACGCGGCCGCAGCTTTAATCCCCGGCGTGATATCAATGGGGACCGAAACCTTATTGTGCAGGAACTCGACTATGCCGTTGAAGATCGTGTTGAGGTTACCGATACATTGATCTGGCACAACCGTCTTGAGCAAAACGAGCAGAATGTAAAGGTATCGGCCTATCGTAATATCAACGGTTCGCCCTATTACATTTCCACATACGGGGCAATGATTGAGTCGGACGATATACGCGAAGCGGTGGTTAAAACTCTGCTCTGGATCATCGGACTGCAAATAATCGGGGCTCTCGGGATAGGCTATTTTGTATCAGGCCGCCTCTTCAAACCATTTAGAAAAACGCTCGACAGAATACGCAACTTCGACCTGCACAAAAAAGAGATTCTACCCGCCGAAGAGACGAATGTATCGGAATTTACAGACCTGAACAGGTTTGTTGAACAGATGACCCGAAAGGCGGTAACGGATTACAAAAATTTGAAAGAGTTTTCAGAGAATGCATCTCATGAACTGCAAACCCCGCTGGCCATTGCTAAGGGAAAGCTGGAACTGCTGACTGAAAGTAATTTGACAGAAGAACAATTTAAGTATGTAGAATCCCTGGAGCGTTCTATAAAGAAACTTTCGCGACTGAGTGAATCCCTTTCTCTGCTTACAAAAATTGAAAATCATGAATTTAGCAACGACCAGACCGTAGATTTGAGCAATCTGATCTTAGAAAGTATTGACGAATTCAGGGAGTTTATAATTTTTAACAAGATTACTATTGAGACCGATATTCAAGACAGTGTTAAGGTACAAATGCACCCTGCCCTGGCCGAGATATTGTGGACCAATCTCTTTCAGAATGCAATCAAACATAACATAGCTGATGGCACTATAAAAGTGGTTTTAACCGAAAATGAACTAATGATTTCCAACACGGGAAAAGCACTTTCCGTCGACCCCGGTCACCTCTTTGAACGGTTTCGTAAAGACGATCAAAACTCTTCCTCCATCGGTCTTGGATTATCAATCATCGAACGAATTGCTGATCAAAATCAATTGAGTGTCGACTATACAAACGAAAATGATTGGCATACCATACGCATAGAATTAAATAATGTAAAATCAGTATGATCTTCAGTTTTGCTTCAATATTGATACAAATTTGAAGCAGGTTACACGCTTAGTTTGTGATAGAAAAAAAATAACCCCGCTTTTTATATCACACTCCCGATGAAAAAATTAATTACCGCGATACTATTCTCAGGATTCTTTCTATTGATCTCTATCCAGGTGCTTGTTGCACAGGATTCACCCCAGCTCAGAGGCACAGTGCTCAATGAGGCCGGTAATGCGATTCCCAATGCCAGTGTGGCCTTGCAAAATCCGGATGGCGATACTATCATAACCGGAACCGTGACGGATAACTCAGGCACGTTCACCATCACAAGCAACCCCGGCTCTTATCAGCTGTTGATCTCCTACATCTCCTACCGCGAATACACAACTGATATTGTTCTAAACGCCGGCGAGGAGCGCGATCTTGGAGATATAGAACTCACGCCGGAAGATGCGCAGCTCGATGAAGTTGTGGTAGAAGGCGAGCGTTCATACATGGAGATGAATTTCGACAGCAGAAGTTTTAATGTCGGCAAAGACATCACAAGTCTTGGTGGAAATGCGCTTGATGTGCTTGATAACGTCCCGTCCATTTCAACCGATTTCGAGGGAAACGTAAGCCTGAGGGGAAATCAGGGCGTACAGATTTTAATCAACGGCCGGCCATCAAATCTTGTACGGGGCGGAACAGATGGACTTGGAAGTATACAGGCCAGCATGATTGATGAGATTGAGATCATTACGAATCCATCGGCCCGCTATGAAGCTCAGGGCACTGGTGGCATTATCAACATAAAACTTGTTGACAATGCTGACCTTGGTTTTAATGGAAGCATACAGTCGAATGCAGGCCACCCGCAGGATTATGGTGCCGGTATAAACATGAACTATAATGATGGCAGTATTAACTGGTTCCTGAATCTGGATTTAGAGTATGAAAGCGAACCTGAATCGGGGTTTTCGTTTCAAAGCTTCAGCGATGACACAACATATGCATACAGCGAAACAAACGATGTGACGGAAAGTGAACGGGAAGGCAACGTAGACTTCGGTGCTGACATTTATCTGCCTCGTGAGCAGATACTTACCTTCTCCTCTCGTATCAGCCTGGAAAATGGTGAAGAGGATGGAGATCTATTATATACCGATTTTCAGCCAAATAGCCCCGGCGTGTATCAGCAGGCGTTTGATAGCTGGAACATAATACGTCAGGCTAATCGAAACAATCTCGAGGAGGGCCGCGAAACAGATTACGACTTTAACCTTCAATACGAGGCTGATCTTGAAGGACCAGACCATATGCTCACAGCGGAGGCAGATTTCGAGTTTGGGGCTGAAGATGATGAGACTCTACTTTCTGAAAACCTGGAAGAAGGAACATCCAGTTTCAGAAACCAGCGCACCGTCTCTGAAGAATCATTTAAAGAGTTTCGCTTTGACACTGACTACGAGCGCAGTATTGGAAACAGCGGGCGGTTTGAAGCCGGTTTGAGGCTCAATTTTGACTGGCTCGATAATAACTACCAGGCACAGGAATTTATTAACGGCACCTGGCAAACGCCCCTGGATGGCATCGGACAGGCTGAAAATTTTACGTTTTTCGAGAATGTAAATGCACTTTATTCCATCTACTCCGGAGAAGCCGGTTTATTCACATACCAGGTAGGACTCCGACTCGAAAATACACGCATTCAGACGGAGCTTGATCAAACAAATGAAGGAAGCGACCAAAACTATCTGAACCTGTTCCCGAGTGCTTTTTTGTCATATACCATCAACCAGCTAAATTCATTACAACTTAGCTACAGCCGCCGGATTTCCAGGCCGTGGTCACGATTTCTTCTACCGTTTACTGAGATCAACGACTCCCGCAATCGTTCTGTGGGGAACCCCAACCTGGAACCAGAATTCGGTAACTCGTTCGAACTGGGATATCTCAGGCAGTGGGAAAGCGGTTCACTTCTCACGAGTGTTTATTACCGTTATAGAACCGGTGTGATTGAACGGATATCCACAATTGACGGAAATGGTCTGACAACCAGGCGCCCGATCAATCTTGCAACAGAAAATTCCTGGGGTATTGAGTTTTCAGCTGATCAGGATTTGCTGGAAAACCTTTCACTCTCCGGAAGCTTCAATCTGTTCCAGTCAAACAGCGATGGAGAATATGAAGGCGTTGACTACACCAGTGATGCCGAATCATTTACCAGCCGCCTGCGTATGAGATGGGGCTTTCTGGAAAGCTGGAACTTTCAGTCCAACGTCTTTTATCGAGGAGCCCGCCAGACCACACAGGGACAGGAGTCAGGCGACGCATATTTTGGAGCCGGTTTGTCAAAAAGGCTTTTGGATGGCCAGGCTACCATCTCACTGAATGCAAGAGACATATTTAACTCACGTCAAAGCGACCGGGAGATCATCAACCCGAACTCTTATACCAATAACCAGTACAGCTGGTCATCACGATCCTTCAGACTGAACTTTCGATATAATTTTAGCTCTGCCGGAAACTAAACGAATATATAATTTGCCAAATAATTCAAATAAACGCCTAATCGGTTGCAGCATAAGGCAGAAAGGGCCCTGTACATGCATTAAAATACTTAAGCAGGCGCTGAATGATTCATGTATTGCGACTGTTTCACATTTGAATAAGGCATAAACCGTCCATATCCGGACTGCTATTTATTTATAAGTATCTATCAGGTTGTCCGGATTTGGGATCATTCGATTTGCAGTACCGATCATGAAGCAGTTGACAAAAAAAGAAGCGATCGAACTCATGCCGTTTGTAGTTGATAACGAGGCCTCTGAGCAAGAAAAAGTAGCTTTCTTTAAATATATACAGACGGATTCTGAGGTTAAGAAGAAGTATGAGAGCCTTCTGTTTGTGAAGCAGCTTCTCAAGACCAAGTATTCCCGGGAAAATGCTCCTGAGCATCTTAAGGATAAGATTACCGCTATTATCGAAGATATGGAGTGGGAAAAAGATCAGGAGTCCAAGGTCGATAACAGCTCATCCTACTACGGAAAAGATAGCACATTTGACGGCGGCAGCTATAAAGAATCTACTCAGGAAAAAAAGTCTCCCCTCTTAAAACTTTTGAAACCTGCACGTTACCTGGTGGCTGCTTCTGTAATTTTCATCTTTTCACTGCTTACCATAGAGTTTCTTGACCAGATGTCGAGCGACAGGTTTTATAATCAGAACAGTCTTGAATATGTGGCATTGAACCACTTCAACACAGGGTCTCATTTAGAAGCATCGCTTGCCTCATTCAATCCCGAATCCTTTGATCATGCGTCCCAGCTTCTGGAAGAACGTATGTCATATACTCCGAGACTACCGAAAATTGAAGGGGCTGATTTACGATCGATTGTTCACACTACGTTTACCAACGGACACAATGTCCCGGTTCTCGACTTTTACCAGGCAGGACTTGACGAAGCTATCCATGTATTTGCATTTAAGGTAGGCGAGTTCGATGATCCAAATATGATACCACGTGATCCTGAAGCAGTGAAAAGCTGTAAAACATACGATGATTATCACATAAAAAATATTAATGGTAAGCACGTTGTATCCTGGAAATGGGGTGATTACTGGTACACAGCCGTATCTAACCACAACGGAAACGACCTGATTGCACTAGTTCAACCTACAGGTATTCCACCGGGACAGGAATCAAATGGATCCAGCTGGTAGTTCTTTGACCCTACTCTTTGCATAAAGTGAGAGCCGCAAATACTTATCTCAGTGAAATGATGAAATTCTTTCAAGAGTTTTTTTCCTGATATCGGGCACTTCAGCGCTTTCTGATGGGTAACCGGTTACAATAAGAAGATACGCGCGCTCATTGGATGGCCGATCCAGTATCTCGTTCAGAAAACCCATCGGACTTGGAGTGTGTGTCAGCGTGGCAAGCCCGGAATTATGAAGTGCAGTGATCAACATGCCGCACGCTATGCCTACCGATTCCTTCACGTAATAGTGTTTCTGCTTATTCCCGGCCGAATCCAGGCCATAGCTTTGTGCAAATACAGCGATAAGATATGGTGCTGTTTCAAGAAACGGTTTGTGTTCGTCTGTGCCGAGCGGAGCAAGTTTATCTAACCACTCATCCGGAGCCCGGTCATTATAAAAGGCTCTCTCCTCTTCTTCAGCAGCTTCACGAATTTTCTTTTT
>Ga0102925_1002577_pt1 | contig 9989 bp, 7 predicted proteins | sample SalPonR1_A_D1_MG_FD_78216 | JGI IMG/M metagenome (GOLD analysis project Ga0102925, IMG submission 78216) | Salt pond soil microbial communities from South San Francisco under conditions of wetland restoration - Salt Pond MetaG R1_A_D1_MG | ecosystem: Environmental > Aquatic > Marine > Intertidal... | reverse complement strand
GGGGGCGAGCCTGTCAGCGCTGGCCGAGCGCCTGGAGCACTCGATCAGCGAATTCAGTCACCCAGGCGTTCCTCCATTCCGTCCAGAAGACGACGCCCGTGAACAACCGCGAGGACAAGAATCACCGTCTTATCGACGCGGTAGATGAGTCGGTAACTCTGGACGAACAATTCTCGGCAGGAGAAGTCCTGAAGCTCGGGGACCTTTCTACCCCTATCCGCATTCCGAGCCAGCGATTCCGCGGCCGTGATGAATCGCTCTACCAGACTGGCCGCATGGATCGGGGAATCCCGATTCACCCATTCGGCGATGGCATCAATATCCTCGAGGGCCTCGGGGGACCACCTTATTTCCCGGTCCATCGACTCAGGCGCTCCCTTGCCTGTGCGCTGTCCAGACTGCCTTCCGTCGCAGCACGCTCTTCGCCGCGCCGAATCTTCTCGAGGACGTAGAGGTGATACTGGATATCCTCGTAGCTGCTGTCTTCCGGCAGGCGTGCCAGGAGCGCCGCCGTCTCCTCCTTGTCACTCGCCATCTTCACCTCCGGCTATCTCGCTGAAATCAGGCTAGCACCGCCGGCCGTGGCGGTCATCGTCAGGCTCCGGCCGGCGGATGGACGCGGAACCACAGGGCGTAGAGGGCCGGGAGGAAGAGCAGGGTGAGTGCCGTGCCCACGGTGACGCCGCCGATGAGGACCACCGCCAGCGGCCCCCAGAAGGTGGAGGTGGTCAGGGGGAGGAAGGCGAGCACCGCGGCCAGGGCGGTGAGGATCACCGGCCGGGCGCGGCGCAGGGTGGCCTCGATGACCGCGTTGTAGTCGTCCATGCCCGATTGCTGGTTGGCCTGGATCTGGCCGGCGAGGATCAGGGTGTTCCGCATGAGGATCCCGGCCAGGCCGATGAGGCCGAGCATGGCGACGAAGCCGAAGGGCCGATCGGCCAGGAGCAGGCCGGCCACGGCGCCGATGAGGCCCAGCGGCGCCGTGAGCAGGGTCATGATGGTGCCGGGGAAGCTGCGCATGGAGAGCATGATGAGGGTCACCATCACCCCGATCATGACCGGGAACATGCCGGCGATGGAGGCGCGCGCCTTGCCGCTCTCCTCCACGGCGCCGCCCACCTCCACGCGGTAGCCGCGGGGCAGGTCGGCGCGGATGGAATCCAGGGTGGGGTCGATCTCGGCGGTGACGTCCGGCGGCTGGACGTCTCCCCGAAGCTCGGCGTGGACCTCCATGGTCGGCGTGCGATTGCGCCGCTTGAGTACCGGCTCTTCCTGGACCACCTCCAGGTCGGCCACCTGCTCCAGGGGCAGGCGTTCACCGGTCCCGGTCTCGATGACCAGGCTGCCCAGGCGGTCGAGGTCCGGGCGGGTCGCCGGGTCGGCGCGGGTGACCAGATCCACGGTGCGGATGTCCTCGCGGACCTCGGTGGCGCGCACCCCATCGGTGGCGGCCTGGACCTGGCCGGCCACCGCCTCCGGGGTGAGCCCGAGCAGGCGCAGACGCTGGCGATCCCAGGTCAGCCGCAGGGCGGAGACCCGCTCGCCCCACTCGGCGTGGGCCTGGGTGGTATTCGGATGGTCGGCGATGCGCTGGCGCACCCGGGCGGCGATGCCACGCAACTCGTCGACATCGGGGCCCATGACCCGGAAGGTCACCGGCCACGGCACCGGCGGGCCGTAGAGCAGGGGATGGGCGCGCACCCGGGCGTCCGCAAAGTCGCCGGCGGCGATGCGCGCCTGGACCTTCTCGCGCAGGCGCTGGCGCGCCTCCTTGCCGTGGGTCCGGACGATGAGCTTGGCGAAGGCCGGGTCGGGCAGCTCCGGGTCCAGGGCGAGGAAGAAGCGCGGCGAGCCCCGGCCGATGTAGGTGGCCACATGCTCGCTCTCCTCCGCCTGGCGCAGGTACTCCTCCACCCGGTCGGCCACCTCCCGGGTGGCGGCGATGGAACTCCCCTGGGGCAACTGGACATCCACCTGCAGCTCCGGCCGGTCGGAGGTGGGGAAGAACTGCTGCTCCACGCCGAAGCGCATGCCCAGGATGGCCGCCACCATGAGCAGGGTGGTGAGGCCACCGACGACCAGGCGATGGTCCACGCACCAGGTCACCAGCCGGCGCAGGCGCTGGTAGGTGGGGGTGTCGTAGAGCTCGTCGGCGCCGCCGGGGTGGGGCTCGACCTTCGGCAGCAGCTTCACGCCCAGGTAGGGGGTAAAGACCACCGCCACCACCCAGGAGGTGATGAGGGTGAAGGCGAGGATCCAGAAGATGTTGCCGGCGTACTCGCCCACCCGCGATTCGGCGAAGCCGATGGGGATGAACCCGGCGGCGGTGACCAGCGTCCCGGCCAGCATGGGGCCGGCGGTGATGTTCCAGGCCTGGGCGGCGGCGGCGACCCGGTCGAAGCCCTCCTCCAGCTTCACCAGCATCATCTCGATGGCGATGATGGCGTCGTCCACCAGCAGGCCCAGGGAGAGGATGAGGGCACCCAGGGTGATCCGGTCCAGGTTGCGGCCGGTGAGCTGCATGATGAGGAAGGTGATCCCCAGGGTCAGCGGGACCGCCAGGGCCACCACCAGCCCGGCGCGCAGGCCGAGGGCGAGGAAGCCCACCAGGGTGATGACCACCACCGCCACCAGGAACTTCAGCTCGAACTCGTTCACCGCCAGGCGGATGGCGTTGGCCTGGTTGGAGACCTGCTCCATGGCGACGCCGGCGGCCAGGTGGTTGCGCTGCTCCGCCTCGAAGGCATCCAGCTCCTCGGCCAGGTCCAGGCCGTTGAAGCCGGCCTCCATGACCACCCCCAGCAGGACCGCCTCCTCGCCGCCGCTGCGGGCGATGAAGCTCGGCGGCTCGGCGTGGCCGCGGCGGACATCGGCGACATCGCCTACCCGGACCAGGCGGCCCTCGCCGGTGGCCACGGCGGTATCCCGGATGGCGTCCAGGCTGGCCAGGTCGGCCTCGGGGCGGAGGTAGACCCGGGGACCGGCGGTCTCGAGGAGGCCACCGGGGACCACGGCGTTGTCCGCCGCCAGGGCGTCGCGGAACTGCGCCGCGGAGAGGCCCAGGGTGGCCAGGCGGTCGTGGTCGAACTCCACGAAGATCCGCTGCTCGCGCTCGCCGATGAGGTCGACCTTCTTCACCCCGGCCACCCGGCGCAGGTGGCCGCGGATCTCCTCCGCCTCGCGCGTGAGCTGGCGCAGGGGCAGATCGGGGGACTTGATGGCGTAGAGGGAGAAGTAGACGTCGGAGAAGTCGTCGTCAAAGAAGGGGCCGCGGACCCCGGCGGGCAGGTTCACCGACTCGTCCCCGGCCCGCTTGCGCACCTGGTAGAAGAGGTCCTCGACCTTCTCGGAGGGGGTGTCCTCGGCGAAGACGACCTTGAGGATGGCCTGCCCCGGCCGGGTGGTGGTCTCCACCCGGTCCAGCCAGGCGACCTCCATGATCCGCCGCTCCAGCTTGTCGGCGACCTGGTCCTGCATCTCCTCGGCGGTGGCCCCGGGCCAGCTCGCCTGGACCACCATGACCTTCACCGTGAAGGCGGGGTCCTCCGCCCGCCCCAGGTCGACAAAGGCCCAGACGCCGGTGACGGCGGCCACGAGGAGGAAATAGAGGGTGACGGCGCGCTGGCGGACGGCCAGCGCCGAGAGATTGAAGCCGGCCATGGCCTACCGCCCCGTGCGGACCCGGACCGCCTGGCCCGGCTGCAGGGTGTGCGTGCCGGCCGCGACCACCTCCGTACCGGGCTCCAGGCCGCGGACCTCGGCACGCTCCTGCCCCAGGGCGACCACCTCCACCGGCCGGCGCTCCACGACGCCGTCCACCACGGCCCAGACGGCGGCGCGGTCGCCGCGATCGGCGACCGCGCCCGCGGGGATGCGGACCGCCGCCGCCTCCGGCCGGAAGGTCAGGCGGATGGTGCTGCCCAGGGGTCGGTCGGCGGCGCCGTCGGGGAGGGTGTAGCGGGCGCGCCAGGTGCGCGTGGCCGGGTCCGCGCCGGCGGCCAGGTCACGCAGCTCGACGGTCTGGCCGCCGGGGAGCCGGGCGCGTTCCAGTGTACTGTCCCGTCGGCGGGCCGGGATGGCGACCTCCGCCTCGCGCCCGCCCCGGGCGAAACGGACCACCGGCTCGCCGGTGCCCACGACCTCGCCCGGCTCCGCCAGGACCTCCATGACGGTGCCGGCCGCCGGGGCGCGCAGGGTGGCATACTCCAGGCGATTCTCCGCCAGCGCCGCCTGCTCCCGGGCCGCCTCGACGGCCCGCTCGGTGGCCTTCGCCTCGGAGCGGGCCCGCTCGAACTCCTGCCGGGAGACGGCATCGGTGGTCACCATCTCGGAGAGCCGCTGCGCCTCGGAACGGGCAAAGTCGGCCCGGGCCTGCGCCTCCGCCAGCCGGGACCGGGCGGCCTGGTACTCCCGGCGCAGGTCGTCCTCGTCCAGGCGGGCCAGGGGCTCACCCTCACCCAGGGTATCGCCGGCATCGGCGCGATCGACGAGTTCACCGCCCACGCGGAAGCCCATCTCCGCCTCGTACCGGCCCCGGACGGTCCCCACCGCCGACCAGCCCGCGGCCTCGCCGGCCTCCACCGTGACCGTTCGCACCACCCGGGGCTCCGTGGCGGCCTCGCCGTCGGCCGACTCCGGGGCCGGGCTGCCCGGGGTCTCCTCACCGCCCCCGCAGGCGGCCAGCAGGATGGGGACGAGGGCCAACAGGGGCGGGAGCAATCGGCAGGGCATGGGGTCTCCTTGGGCTCCGAACGGGCATCCGCGGTCTCACGGCGGCCTTGAGAATATCCTGATGGACGAATATAGCTCAAATGAACGACCACCGCCCGCGACGGCGTCACCGGCCCCTCAGCCGCTGGCGAGACCTTCGAGCCGCCGACGCGCCTCGGCGGCGGCGGTGCGCACGCGGGCCGGGGCGGTGCCGCCGATGTGGTCCCGGGCGGCCACCGAGCCCTCCAGGGTGAGGACCTCGAAGACGTCGGCCCCGATGGCGTCGGAGAACTGCTGCAGCTCGGCCAGCTCCATCTCGCCCAGGTCGTGGCCGGTCTCGATCCCGTGGCGCACGGCGCGGCCCACCACCTCGTGGGCATCGCGGAAGGCGACCCCCTTGCGGACGAGGTAGTCGGCCAGGTCGGTGGCGGTGGCGTAGCCGCGGCGGGCCGCCTCGCGCATGTTGTCCGCCTTCACGCTCATGCGCGGGACCAGGTCGGCGAAGGCGCGCAGGCTGCCGGCCAGGGTATCCACGGCGTCGAACAGCGGCTCCTTGTCCTCCTGATTGTCCTTGTTGTAGGCCAGCGGCTGGGACTTCATCAGGGTGAGCAGGGCGAAGAGGTGGCCGTTGACCCGGCCGGTCTTGCCGCGCACCAGCTCGGGGACGTCGGGGTTCTTCTTCTGGGGCATGATGGAGGAGCCGGTGCAGAAGGCATCACCCAGATCGACGAAGTCGAACTGGGCCGAGCTCCACAGGACCATCTCCTCGGCCATGCGCGAGAGGTGGGTCATGCAGATGGCCGCCACGGAGCAGAACTCCAGGGCGAAGTCGCGATCCGAGACGGCGTCCAGGGAGTTGGCGGCCACACCGTCGAAGCCCAGGGCGCGGGCCGTCGCCTCCCGGTCCACCGGGTAGGTGGTCCCCGCCAGGGCCGCCACGCCCAGGGGCGAGACATTGAGCCGCTCCCGCGCATCCAGCAGCCGCTGGTGATCGCGGTGGAGCATCTCGAACCAGGCCAGCAGGTGGTGGCCGAAGGTGACCGGCTGTGCCGTCTGCAGGTGGGTGAAACCGGGGAGGATGGTCTCCGCCTCGCGCTCGGCCACCTCGATGAGGCCGCGCTGGAGCCGTGCCAGCTCGCCGGCGATGGCGTCCACCTGGCCCCGCAGCCACAGCCGCAGGTCGGTGGCCACCTGGTCGTTGCGCGAGCGGCCGGTGTGGAGCTTCTTGCCGACATCGCCCACCTCGCGGGTGAGCGCCGCCTCGATGTTCATGTGGACATCTTCCAGGTCCACCCGCCACTCGAACTCGCCGGCCTCGATCCGTTCCCGGATGGCCTCCAGGCCGGCGACGATGGTCTCGGCCTCGTCGGCGGCGATGACGCCCTGGGCCGCGAGCATGCGCGCATGGGCGATGGAGCCGGCGATGTCCTCGCGGTAGAGGCGCTGGTCGAAGCCCACGGAGGCGGTGAAGGCCTCCACGAAGGCATCGGTGGGCTCGTCGAAGCGCCCTCCCCAGGGCTTGGCGGTGTCGTCGGTCATGGCGGCCCCCTTGGCGTGAGGGCGGGAGTATAGCAAAGGGGCCCGGTGGGCCGGGAGGCAGACCCGGAAGGAGTGCGGGATTTGCGGGCGAGGGGGGGCTTTGCCAAACTCGACCCGGGATTTCGAATCCCGAAACCGCCCGGAACGGGGGAGACCATGAACGGAACGGACCAGGGTACGGAGGCGGGAGCCACCATCCACTACCGGGATATCGTGGAGAACCACCCCTATCTGGTGGTCTGCTATCGACCGGATTCCACCGTCCTCTTTGCCAATACCACCGCCCGGACGTTCTTCGGCTACGATCTGGAGGGCGGGCGCTGGCTGGAGACCCTCTCCGAGGCGGATCGGGCGGCCAACGAACGGGAACTGGCCGCCTATACCCCCGCGGCACCGCTCCGTACCATCGAGAATCCGGCCGTGGGCGCCGACGGGGCCGAGCGCTGGCTCCGCTGGACCACGCGGGCCGTGTTCGACGACAACGGCGAGCTCAGCCACCTGCAAGGCGTCGGGGTGGAGATCACCGAGGAGCGCGCCGCCCGGGAGGCGCTCAAGCGCAGCGAGGCGGAGCTGGCCGAGGCGCAGCACATCGCCCATCTGGGGAGCTGGGTGTCCGACTTCGCGGTCGACGAGATCCGCTGGTCCGACGAGGTCTACCGGATCTTCGGACTGGAACGGGACGAGTGGGGCGCCACCCACGAGGCCTTCATGCAGGCGGTCCACCCCGAGGATCGTGAACGGGTCCAGCGGGCCGTCGAGGCCGCCCTCAGCCCCGGAGGGCCGCGCTACGACATCGAACACCGCATCGTTCGCCCCGATGGCGAGGTGCGCCACGTCTACCAACTCGGGACCGTGGACTTCGACGCCGAGGGCCGACCCCTGCGCATGGTCGGCACGGTGCTGGACATCACCGAGCGCCGGCGCGCCGAACAGGCGCTGGACCACCTCACCCACCACGACGCCCTCACCGAGCTGCCCAATCGCAATGCCCTGCGGGAGCGGCTGGTGAACGCCATGGAGGAGGAGGCCGGGGAGGGGCTGGCCGTGATCCACCTGGGGCTGGACCGCTTCCGCAGCATCAACGAGGGGCTGGGCCACGCTACTGGTGACGCCCTGCTCCAGCAGGCGGCCCGTCGCCTGGAGAACAGCCTGGCGGAGCGGGAGTACCTGGCCCGGGTGGGGGGCGACGAGTTCGCCGTGCTCCTCCCCGGCTGCGAGGAGGAACAGGTCACGCCGGCGACCGAACGTCTGCTGGAGCCCTTTCGCGACCTCTTCCGCCAGGAGGGCGGAGAGTTCTACCTCCCCGCCTCCCTCGGGGTAGCGCTCTACCCTCGGGATGCGGCCGATGCCGACGGCCTCCTCCAGCGGGCCGCGGCGGCCATGGCGCAGTGCAAGGCCGAGGGGGGCAACGGCGTGCGCTACCACGCCGAGGCAATGAACGAGCGCGCCCGCAGCCGCGTCGCCCTGGAGGGCAAGCTACGGCGGGCAGTGATGAACCAGGAGGGTTTCTTCCTCCACTACCAGCCCAAGGTCGAGGCCGGGACCGGTCGCATCCTGGGGGCCGAGGCGCTCCTGCGCTGGCAGGACGGCGAGGGCGAGGTCCACTCCCCGGCCACCTTCATCCCGGCGCTGGAGCAGACCGGCCTCATCACCGAGCTGGGTCGCTGGATCCTCACCACCGCGTGCCAGCAGTGCCATGACTGGCGCGAGGCGGGCCATGCGCCGATCCGCATGGCGGTGAACCTGGCCGCGCCCCAGTTTCACGACCCGACCATGGCCAAGACCCTGGAGGCGGTACTGGACGAGACCGGGCTGGCTGCCGGCGATCTCGAACTGGAGGTCACCGAGCGCATGCTCATGACCGACATCCCCGGCGTCATCCGCACCCTGGGCCAGTTCCGGGAGATGGGCGTTGCCCTGGCACTGGACGACTTCGGCACCGGGTACTCGTCCCTGGCCTACCTCCGTCACTTCCCCATGGACTGCCTGAAGATCGACCGCGCCTTCGTCAACGACCTGGCCAATGGTGGTGGCGACCTGATCCGGGCCATCCTCGGCCTGGGGGAAAGCCTGGGGGTGGAGACCGTTGCCGAGGGAGTCGAAGAGGCAGACCAGGCAGAATTCCTGGAGCACCACGGTTGCCGGGCCTTCCAGGGCTTCCTCTTCGCCCGCCCCCTGACGGCCGATGCCTTCGGCAGACTGCTCGCGGACGGCGGACGGATCCCGGTCCGTAATGCACATCCGTGACCTCCTCGAACAAAAAGACGGGGCCGGCCCCGAAGGACCGGCCCCGCCGGTGGAAGGCCCCTCCCTGGGCCCCGGGTTGATTCCCCGCTAGTGATGCCTACTTCTTGGAGCCCGTGAACTCCGGATAGGCCTCCATGCCGCAGTCGACGTAGTCCAGGCCCTCGTACTCGGCCTCCTCGTCCACGCGGATCCCCATCACGACCTTGAGGATGCCCCAGACGGCCAGGCTGGCCAGGAAGACCCAGGCGAAGATGGCGACCAGGCCGGCCAGCTGGCCAAACAGCGTGGCATCCGGGTTGGAGAGCAGGACCGCCAGCACACCCCAGATCCCGCCGACGCCGTGGGCCGAGATGGCGCCCACCGGGTCATCGATCTTCAGCTTGTCGAGGCCGATGATGGAGAGGACCACGATGACCCCGCCGATGCCGCCGATGAGGACCGCCAGCCCCGCGCTGGGGGAGAGCGGATCCGCGGTCACGGCGACCAGGCCCGCGATGGCGCCGTTCAGGGCCATGGAGAGGTCGGCCTTGCCGAAGAGCACCTTGGAGGTGATGAGCGCGGCGATGACCCCGCCGGCCGCCCCCATGTTGGTGTTCACGAACACCGCGGCGACGTTGTTGGCGGAGGCGATGTCGGCGACCTTCAGCTCCGAACCGCCGTTGAAGCCGAACCAGCCCATCCAGAGGATGAAGGTACCCAGCGCGGCCAGGGGCATGTTGGCACCGGGGATGGCGTTCACCTCGCCGTTCTTGCCGTACTTGCCCTTGCGGGGCCCCAGCAGGAGGACGCCGGCCAGGGCGGCGACGGCACCGGTCATGTGGACGATGCCGGAACCGGCGTAGTCGGAGTAGCCGATCTCCGCCAGGAAACCGCCGCCCCAGCTCCAGTAACCCTGCACCGGATAGATGAATCCGGTCAGGATCACGGCGAAGGCGAGGAAGCTCCACAGCTTCATGCGTTCGGCCACCGCACCGGAGACGATCGACATCGCAGTGGCCACGAAGACCACCTGGAACATGAAGTCCGACAGGTTGGAGTAGTAAATGTCACCGCCGCTGGCGATGACGGCCTCGGCGGTGTTGTCGCCGGCCGACAGCAGCCAGTCGACGCCCGGCCAGATGCTGTTGATGCCCTCGCCCGGATACATCAGGTTGTAGCCGATGATCATGTACATCAAACAGGCGACCGAGTAGAGGGCGACGTTCTTGGTGAGAATCTCGACGGTGTTCTTGGCCCGCACCAGCCCGGCTTCGAGCATGGTGAAGCCGGCGGCCATCCACATGACCAGCGCGGCGCAGACCAGGAAGTAGAAGGTGTCGAGCGCGTAGCGTGTTTCGATTATGGCTTCCATGATCTCCTGATCTCCCTTAGATGGCGTCCTGGTCGCGTTCGCCGGTGCGAATGCGAATGACCGAGTCGAGTTCGGCGACGAAGATCTTGCCGTCGCCGATCCGGCCCGTGCCGGCCGACTCCTGAATGGCTTCGATGGCGGC
>Ga0102925_1002575_pt1 | contig 9993 bp, 8 predicted proteins | sample SalPonR1_A_D1_MG_FD_78216 | JGI IMG/M metagenome (GOLD analysis project Ga0102925, IMG submission 78216) | Salt pond soil microbial communities from South San Francisco under conditions of wetland restoration - Salt Pond MetaG R1_A_D1_MG | ecosystem: Environmental > Aquatic > Marine > Intertidal... | reverse complement strand
CGTTTTTCGGAAATGGTAAAGAAATCAAGTGACAGCTTATCCCTGTATCCAAAACGGTGAAATAGTCTTGTCCCCAGTGTAAGGTTCTTAATAGGGCTCAGTTCAGAAAACCCATCACCATTGGCATCAAACATTTGGCGCTCACGGGTAAAGCCGAATAATGACACTCCTGATTTGCTGTCATCCGAAACAACCGACGTATTAAAGTTAGCCTGCATATCAGGGGCGCTGCTTTCCGAGCCTTCTACCCCAACTCCCGTATGACCATAGGTGAGTCCTACTTCATAAACATCCCTGAGGGGATCTTTAAGCCTTATATTAATTGTACCTGCAATGGCATTACTGCCATAAAGGGCTGATCCTCCTCCTCTAACCACCTCTACTTTCTCTATCATATTGGAAGGGATAAGTTCCAGTCCGTATACACCTGCCAGGCCGCTGAATATTGGCCTGCTATTAATAAGTATCTGGGAATACGGACCTTCAAGGCCATTCATACGAACCTGGGAGAAACCACAGTTCTGGCAGTTGTTTTCCAGTCGCAGCCCGGGCGAAAAATTCAGAGCCTCACCAAGTGTGGGCGATTGCGAACTGTTAAAAAGATCGGGTGAAATAGTGTTTACTATTGCGGGGGCATCAGTTCTTTTCTGCTCACTCCTGTTAGCCGTTACAACCACCTCTTCCAGATTCATCACATCAGGAAGAAGATCAAACTTAATCTCGGCAGTTTCGCCCTCCTTTGAAATAAAGGTTCGTGTCTGTGGCTTATAACCCACTACCCTTGCTTCAAGCGTAATTATCCCGGTTGGCAGGTTTACAATCCTGTAGTGCCCTGTCTCATCTGTTATTACTCCAATTGTTGTTCCCTCTACAGTTACTGTTGCAAACGGAATATGCTCACCGTCCGATGCAACATGCCCGAATACATTCGCGTCTGTCTTTTCACGCTGTGAAAAAGCCTGCTGTGAAATAATTAACAAAACAATGATCGGGATTATTAATAATTTTCTCATAATATTTTACAAGTGCGCATTAAAAAAAGAATAAAATGTTAGTGTTTTTTTTACCGTTTCTGTACCCGGTTGAGAACTTATACCCGGGTATGCATAACGGGTTTATAAAATATTAAGATAATGGAGGTGCACGGCCTTTATGCTGAATAACACAGGCTGAACCTGTGACAGGTACCAGCAATTCGTTTATAGCCTGCTGACTAAAAGGAATAATTAAAGCAATTGCAAAGAAAAGTACCGGAAAAAGCAATTCAACATTAGCCAGGGAAACAAGCTGGTCCATGGTATGATGATGGCTGTTTACGGGTTGGGTATCCGCTGCTTTTTCATATGGATGAGCATGTGTAACAACCTTACCGTTTGACAGAAAATGGGTATGAATATAGAAAGTATTATTGAAGACCTGAGCTGCATATATTATCAGCATCACGCCTGCAATAAATCCTATTATCTTCCGAATACTTTTACTTGTCTTCAGCATCTGTCAACAGCTTAAGAAGCACCAAATATAGTAATATTCTGCGTAAGTGACAGGGGAATTAACGTTGTTTAACACCATGGGAATAGCGAAAAGCGAATAGCGAAGAACGAAGACATAAGGTGCATTTTTATAGATAATTGTAGATGCGGCATGCCTGCCGCATCAATGATACAAGCAGAGAGGTGAACAAATAGCGAAGAGCGAAGAAAAGACAGGACCGAGCGTTAATAACCGAACGAAGTGAGTTCGCGAGCGGCTGGTGATTGTGGCTGGTGGGAGCGAGCAATTTGCCCGGTGGGCAAATTTAGCGAGGGGCCAGGTAGTGGGGTAGCTTAGCGACGAAGGGACTCAGTGTGCCATTTATCAAGCCATTCCAAATTGACCAATACACCAATACACGAATTAACCAATACACCAATACACGAATTAACCAATACACCAATACACCAATACACCAATTGACCAATACACGAATTAACAAATTAACATTTCATTTGATTGATATAAGTCTGCTGTAAGTTTTTTTGTACTTTTGTGCTGTTCGCCGTTCAGGGAATGCCGTGACCCTAAGCCCAACAGGTAATACAGGGGAGTCGGCAACAGTTCCCGCTGCTGTGAGTCCCATCGCAATTTTTACGGCAGACGGCCACTCTTCACTTATGAAGGGGAAGGCGCCGTAAAAAGGGATAAGTCAGAAGACCTGGCGGTGAATAACTGTAAGCAGCCTGCGGTGAACAGGTCATGATAATCATCGTTTGCTGCCTGTATTAATTTCAGTAAGAACAAGGAGCAAAAGATGAACCGCCGGATCAAAGAGCTGATATTTACACTTTCCCTGTTACTGCTAAGCAGCTTTTACTCCTGTGCACAGTACATCAGCAATATTATTGAATACAGGCCGGCACCGGGACAGTACATCAATGCTGCATCGGCAGGCACTCCTTTCTCAGCCCAAACAGTAAAGGACAGTATTACCGGCATGGTTAACCTTGGCAGTTTCGGAGGGTATATAGTTTTCAGTTTCGATGAGCCGGTCCAAAATGATCCGGGTAATCCTTACGGGGTCGATTTTACTATCTTCGGCAATCCCCTGACATACTGGTCGGAGCCGGGTATAGTGTCTGTAATGAAAGATGATAACGGCAATGGGAAAGCCGATGACACCTGGTACGAGCTGGCAGGCAGCGACTATTTCTTTTCAACTACGATAAAAGATTACGAAGTTACCTACACCAACCCGGAACAGGCATCCGCAGCTGATGTGCCATGGTCCGACAACCAGGGAAATACAGGACATATATATGCAAACAGCTACAACACCCAGCCATATTACCCGCAAACGGATTCCTTCCCGGAAATCAACAGCAAGGGCTATACCCTTGCAGGTACTTATATAAAAGACAGCATAGATACTTCAGATCCCATGCAGACCAGGTCTTATCCACGTGCTTTTGGTTACGCTGATAACCGCTGCAGGGGCGCGGCTCCCTATACCCTGCCCGATAATCCTTACACGCGCACAATCGAAAATTCCGGTGGTGATGCTTTTGATATAGGATGGGCGGTAGACTGGGAGGGCAACTATGTTGACCTGGAAAGTATTGATTTTGTTAAGGTTCATACTGCCGTACTGGCTCATGCAGGTGCTCCTGGAGAACTATCAACGGAAATAACAGGTGCCGTTGATGTACCACCCGACAACTCCATAAACGGGATAAGCGACATGATAGTAATAAAAGAACTGCCCCCGGAGCTAAACAGTCGTGAATACCAGGTGGAGGTTTTTGTTTACCATATGGGCAGGTTGCAGCAGGACTATGAAATAAACTGGTCAGCTAATATGGCCGGTGCCACTGTTGATGAAAATAATAAGCTGAGCGTCAATAGTGCCGGTGAACTCAACATTACGGCCACCCTGGCTTCTGACAGCCGTGTTACGGCATCAGTATCAACTCTAGTGACTACTGCGGCCGTTGGGATAAACGACATGACGGCAGGCAGACATATAAGAATATACCCCAACCCTGCCTCCTCCTCCATAAAAATCAGCGGTTTAAAAGAAGCTGAGGTCAGCATCTATGATATAACAGGGCACCGGCTGAAGCATATAAAAAGATATACGGAGAATTCTTCAATCCCCCTGGCTGATTTCCCGGAGGGTATTTACCTGTTCAGGATAAGCAGTGACAACAATAGTGTAATAAAGAAAGTGATAAAGAGATAACGTGAAAAGGAAGGCAGCTCTGATATTATTAATACTTTCCCTGGCAGCAGGAGCCAGGGCTCAGGGGATACGCGATTCCGTTTTCAGTGTTCCTGTTGTAAAAGTCACGGCCGGTGATATGTTCAGACCAGCCTCAGCCGGTATGAAAGAGAGCAGGGTTGACAGTATTATCATTACCGAGAAAATCAGCAGTTCATTATCTGGCCTGCTGTCTGAAAACAGTAATATTTTTATTAAGAGTCACGGACGGGGAGCCCTGGCCACAGCTTCTTTCCGGGGAACAGCGCCATCGCATACACAGGTGAGCTGGAATGGGATAGAGATTAACACACCCATGTCGGGCATGGTGGATTTCTCTCTGATACCCGTTTATATAATTGACGGCTTAAGCATCAGCCACGGCAGTGCATCAATAGCACGGCACAGCGGGGGACTGGGTGGTTCGGTGGAGATAAGCAACGAGGCCGACTGGTCCGATACCTTTTCAGGCAGGTATATGCAGGGGATTGGCAGTTACAGTACTTTTGATGAATACCTGGGTATAAGTGCAGGCAACAGGAAGCTGCAGGTAAAGACCAGGCTTTACCACAACTATTCAGCCAATGATTATACTTTTGTCAACAGGGGGATTGCTAATATTGACCCCGGCGGCGGGCAGCTTGTTAATCCCATCGATACTAACCACAATGCCTCCTACATCAGGTACGGCATACTACAGGAAATATATTTCCGGCCGGGCAGCAGGGATATCCTTTCACTTAAATACTGGGGTCAGGATTCAAAACGTACCCTGCCACGGGCCACCAGCTATGAAGGACCCGATAATTCGAACCTGAATAATCAACAGAGCCGCGACCACAGGCTGACGGCTTCATGGGAGCATTACGGCGACAGCAGCCGGTTGCAGTTAAGGACGGCTTATACTGCAAAGGACCTGGATTACGTGCTGAAAAATAATATTTACGGAGCAGGGCTAATACCTGTTATTTATTCACAGAGTAGCCAGTCAGGCTTTATTAACAAGGTTTCGTACAGGCTGAATATGAAGCATGGTGTTAAGCTGGAAGCGGGCCTTGATGCCGGTTTTTACAATGTGAGTACCCTCGACACCGTCAGCGGGACGGGCTATGAGCAAAGCCGTTTTGAGCTGTCATCATTTGTGGGTGTGCACCGGCAGTTTGCTGACAGGCTGAATATCAGGATAATGATGCGACAGGACCTTGCAGACGGGCAATTGTTGCCCCTCATCCCCTACCTGGGGTTTGACTACCGTTTGCTCAGGGGGCACGACCTGGTCCTGAAGGCTAACATAGCACGAAACTACAGGCAGCCTTCACTGAATGACCTTTACTGGGAACCCGGGGGCAACCCCGGCCTGGAGCCGGAAAAGGGAGTGTCAGCAGAAGCGGGCCTGGAATTTTCAGGTAGCACAGCCGGGCAAAAAATAGATGCAGAGCTTACCTTGTACCGCTCAGATATCAGCAACTGGATAATCTGGATCCCCGGTTACAAGGGATACTGGGAGCCGCGTAACATTAAACGGGTATTATCGCAGGGACTGGAATTAAACGCCGGCTTATCAGGCTCTACGGGCAGGCTGGGCTATAGTATAAATGCAGGCTATGCATATACCAGCTCTGTTAATTACGGCGACACCGGGGTATGGGGTGATGAATCATACGGCAAGCAGCTGGTCTACGTGCCGCTTCATTCAGCCAATGTGATGACGAAGTTTAATTATGGGATTTTCAGCCTGGGATGGCAGTATAACTATTACAGTGAGAGGTTTACTACCTCAAGCAATGATATCAGCAGAAGGGACTGGCTTTACCCCTACTTTATGAATGACCTCTCAGCCGGCATGGAGAAAGAGATAAAAAACCTTACACTGTCGGCTGAGCTCAAGGTTTACAATATCTTTAATGAGACCTACCATTCAATTCTCTACAGGCCCATGCCCGGGCGCAATTACATGCTAATACTAATGATAAAATTTTGATAAGAAACGGGATAATATACGGATTTGTGCTGATAAGCATAATAGCTTCTTCGTGCATGAAGGATGATGAGCTCTGGCAACGGGCGGAAGTAGCACCTGCTGATTCCCGGTCCGGGGTATTCATAGTAAACGAGGGCAATTTCATGTATAACAATGCTTCCCTCTCCTATTATGACACTGAAACAAACGAGGTATACAATGATATTTTTTTTAACACCAACGGACTCCCACTGGGTGATGTGGCAATATCAATGACCATCAGGGACAGCCTGGGATATATTGTTGTAAATAACAGCGGCAAGGTGAACATTCTGGATATCAACAACTTTGAATACAGGGGCAAGATAACGGGACTTACATCACCCCGCTATATTCATTTTATTAACGACACCAAAGCCTATGTCAGCGACCTGTACGCGCAGGCCATAAGCATTGTCAACCCCGCATTGAGGGAACTGACGGGGAGAATTGACCTTCGCAATAATGCCAGTCCGTATAACCAGCATCCCACTGAGCAAATTGTGGCATACGGAAACTATGTTTTCACGAATTGCTGGAGCTTTGATAACAAGATTATGAAGATTGACACTTATAATGACAGTGTTGTGGATTCGATGGAAGTGTACCTGCAGCCGCGCTCAATGGTGATGGACCGGTACAATAGCTTATGGGTGCTTACAGACGGGGGCTATGAAGGCAATCCGCTGGGTTACGAGGCGCCGGCCCTGATGCGTATTGATGCCGCAACTATGAGTACAGAGATGGTCTGGCGTTTTGATAAAGGAGACTGGCCATCAGGGCTCGGGCTCAACGGACGAAGGGATACACTTTACTTCATCAATGGTGATGTATACCGTCATTCCGTTCTCTCAGAATCTGCCCCTGAAATATTTATTGAGAGTCCGTATAATGACAGTGCTGCTGCCGGTGGTGGTTTTTACGGACTGGGTGTTGACCCATACAGCTCGGAGGTATATGTTGCCGATGCCATCGACAATGTACAACCCGGTGTGGTCTACCGTTACAGTCATGCCGCTGTGCCGGTTGACACCTTCAGGGTTGGAATAATGCCCGGTTCATTCTGCTTTAAGTAGACGGGATGCACAGGTAGGCATTGATTAATAAAACTCTTGACATAAGTTGCCGGATTTAGTAACTTTATATAGCAAACACACAGGGGTGGTAAAATGCTTGCTCATACAGGTATACACAGCCATGAGGAAGTACTGGGTATATACCGCAAACTTAACAGATACTTTAATTACCTGATGTATGTCACATTGCTGGTATTCATACTCGGAATGGTAAGCTATGGCCAGGATTTTTCTTTCCGCAACCATGCCTTTAGTCACCTGGGCCGGTTGCATACCCAGGATGGGAGCAATAATATACTATCCCTGATGATCTACGGTCCGGGCATGCTGCTGAGTTCATTGATCTGCTACAGGTTGAGTTTACTGATTGAAGACCGGGCGGGCCATAATCTCATGCGAATGGCAGCTGCCGGCTATATACTTCTTATAGTTCCCTGCGACCTGTTAAGGCTGGTACACAGTATAGGCGGCGGGCTGGTCATTGGTTCACTCTGGCTCTTTGCCCTGCTGGGAATGTGCCGTTTACGTTCACGTACCGGCAACAGTAAATTTATTATTCAGCAGTTGATACTGCAGGGTAGCGTTCTGCCCTATGCCTTCATGTATGCCATGCAAAGCCCGTTATGTCCTGTCTTTCAGAAATTTGCACTGGCAGGACTTATTATAAGCCTTAAGCTGGTAATTGTGGAGGATACCAGGAAGGTGGCAGGGTGAGCGTTGTGTTAAGCTAGTAGAGGAAAAGGAACAATACAGGCAGGATGATACCTATGGCAACAAGGACTGCTCCGCGCCGTGTGATGCTGTGCTTTCCCTTAACTATAAAAAGACCTGTTATTGTGACCAGGATCAATGCCACACAGTAAATATCACTGAACCATTTCCACCATTTCCCGGGATTGTAGTGAAGAAAATTAACCTGGTAAAAAAGTGGTCTTTTACTGATTCTTTCTACATACCCTTCTCCTGTTTCAGTATTCACTATTGCCGAACCGCCATGAAGAAAAAGAGTAAGCTTATCGCCGCTGGGGTAATAAGATGCTTTGAAGTTTTTTGTCTCACCCAGGTCATCAAGTAATTGTTGCACTTTTTCATCATTATCCGAATCACGGGTAAATTCGATATCCGTAGTGAAATGACGCTGATCGATTATATAATTCGAGTTCCAGTCGTGCTTATGGTTGAGGGTAATACCTGAAAGGGCATAAATAATGGTCATGCCCGTAATAAGATACCCTACATCCCTGTGTGTTAATCTGTTAAGTTTGCGAAGTTTCATATTTGAGAATTAAAAAAGGCCAGACCTGGTCTGACCTTCACAAAAATATAAAAATAAATTTATTTCTCTACGTGAGCGGAATAATTAAGTACCATATCTGCAAGCACGGGCTGTTTTGCCATGGCAGCCTCGGTTTCGCAGTCTTCACCTTCTTCTCCACTATGCTCACTCTCCATGTCCTCTCCTTTTTGTATCTTCTCAAGCATTCCCGTTACTTTAATCTCACTACCCAGCAATTCGGTTGGAAATTTAGGCACATCATCCCCGGCAGAAACAAATAGCCTGATATCGGGGTCTTCACCAACGATATACATCTTTTTACCACTGTGCATGCAAACGTGTACCACTTTGCCCTCCACTGTAATCTCTTTACCCGTGTAGTTATCAGGGTTTTCTGTAAGGCTTGCAAAGGTCACTTCAGCCTTGGCTGCCGGCTCTTCTGCAGTAGTCTTATCTTCGGTTGTGTTACCGCATGAGACCAGCAGTGCTGCGATCATCGAAATTCCAAGTATTCTCCTAATCATGATTCTTTATGTTTTAATTGGTTTATTATGAATGCGAATATAATGATAAAAAGTTGAATGATAATAGATAGGGAGATGCCATTTATCATAAACACTGATTAACACTGATTACACTGATTAATGCTGATTTCGCTGATAATACAGATTCTCCTGCCTCTTTCCTTGTCCTGTAAATATTCCAAAATCTATATCCAGTAACTAGAATTTCATGTTCTCAAGTACCGTGCGGCATTCTTTCTTGTGGGGCATAGCAGCAGACTTGAAATCTAACAACAACCTGTCTAACTCATCATTCATGTTATTGGCTGAATAAAGCTCTGCAAGATTGATATAGACCGAACCGGTAAGTCCATGCTGTTTTGCCTGTAATTCCGGCAGCAGGCTGGAAAAAATTTTAATTGCCTTTTCAGGCTCCATCCTGTCCATTGCACTGAAGGCTGCATTTACCCTTTCATTTATGTTCCTGTCCGTGGTAAGAGCCAGTACAGAAAGGCTGTTTTCTCCGGCATATTCAATAATATCAAACCATTCCGGGGAGCCTTGTATTTTATCAAATTTCATGGTAAAGTACACCTTTTCTCCTGCAGCACTGAACTTATATGTTTCAGGACAATATGGTAATCCTGTGAGATTATTCAGTTTCTTCTTTTTTCCATTACCATATTCAATAAAGGTATTTTTGCTTATACAGAAATATCCTCCTTCAATCTCATTTGTCAGGCTGAAATCGACAAGTGTCTGATCATCTTTAAGCTGAATCCGGATTATCTCAAGTGTCCGCGGGTTTTTAAGCCCGTAATTAGGATTCACCACCTCCTGTGCTGCCACTTCAGGTGCCCGTGACAGGAACAATAATATTGGAATAAGGATATAGTATGCTTTCATGGTTTGGTTTTTTGAATAGATTTTTAAAGATAAAAGACAAAAGACAAAAGGCAAAAGAAAGACGAAGGCGAAGGTTCAGTATATAGGGATGAATCGCCGAAGCAACTTATCAGGCAAAAGCGCATTCTTATTGCTAGAAAGCCAGGGCAGGATACAAAAGAGGACTTTGAGTATTCCCGATAGGGCGTACCAATATCTTTATTGCCAATGTACCCTTGACTGAGAAACGGTATATCAGAATAATTATAAAAGATATACTTGACTTTTATTTCCAGATATCATAAATTTGATATTCGTTTGTCTGTTTGATAATTAATCTAGGAGAACCATATAATCATAACTTGTTTAAACAATATTATTCATATCATCAACCAATAATCTTGAAATCCAACTAACCATGACACGTTATTATGTAAAAACCCAAGCTCAAGGCAATGGAGACCATGAAGTTCATAAAGAAGGATGTTCATGGAGGCCAAAAAGCCAAAATGCTCAAT
>Ga0102925_1002574_pt1 | contig 9999 bp, 9 predicted proteins | sample SalPonR1_A_D1_MG_FD_78216 | JGI IMG/M metagenome (GOLD analysis project Ga0102925, IMG submission 78216) | Salt pond soil microbial communities from South San Francisco under conditions of wetland restoration - Salt Pond MetaG R1_A_D1_MG | ecosystem: Environmental > Aquatic > Marine > Intertidal... | reverse complement strand
TGGTTTTTCAATATAAAAACTGGCGTATTTGCCCACTTACCTGTTATGATTTAAGATTTCCGGTATGGAGCCGCAACCAAAACGATTATGATTTGTTAATTTATATAGCTAACTGGCCTGAAAGCAGGAGAGTGGTCTGGAAAAAACTACTTCCGGCAAGAGCTATTGAAAATCAGGCTTATGTTGTGGGTGTAAACCGTGTGGGAGAAGATGGCGAAGGGTTAAGCTATGCAGGTGACACAATGATTATTAATCCCAGAGGGGAAATTATGGTTCAATCAAAAGAAAAAAATCAACAAATAATTCATGCCGGTTTATCGTTAGATAAATTAAACCACTTTAGGGAAAAATTCCCTGTCGGTCTGGATGCAGATAATTTCAAAATATTATAATAAAAAATGTTACCAAAAATAAACTTCGCTAAAAAAACAGAAGGTAAGATAACGGAAAAAGAACGTAAAAAAATAATTGATAAATACCGGGAACTGCTTAAAACATCTGAATTATTCTCACAAAAGAAAGAACTTGAACTCACCCGTAAAGCATTTGACATAGCTTTAGAAGTACACGAACAAAAACGGTTACCTTCCGGAGAGCCGTTTATTATTGAATTGCTCAACATTGCTATTATTATAGTCGAACAAATAGGCCTTGGTGCTCGCTCTGTAATCGCTTCTCTTTTGTATTATGCCGTGATAGATAATAAAATCACACTCATAGAAGTAGAGAAGCAGTTTGATAAAAAAATTAAATTAATCGTTGACGGATTGATTAAACTTTCCGAAATTGATGCTAAAGCTAATTCCAACCAGTCAGAAAATTTTCGCAAGCTCCTTTTAACCATGGTCGATGATGTACGGGTTATTTTAATAAAACTGGCCATTTTATTAGAACATATGCGTGGATTAAACTATATGCCTGAAGATTACCAGGTACAAATATCAATGGAAACATTTTCTTTGTATGCTCCATTAGCTCATCGCCTGGGATTATATAATATTAAATCAGAATTGGAAAATCTGGCCATGAAATACACCGAAAAAGAGCGCTACAAAGAAATCATTAAAAAATTAAAAAATACAACAGCCAAACGAAACCGGTTTATAAAAAAATTTATTGCCCCTATAGAAAAAGAGCTGGATGAGCAAGGTTTTCATTTTGAAATTAAAGGACGGCCCAAATCAGTATATTCAATCTGGCAAAAAATGAAAAAACAAGGGGTGGAATTCGAAGAAGTTTATGATATTTTTGCCATTCGCATTATTCTTGATTCCAAACCATCGAAAGAAAAGGCCGATTGCTGGAGAGTTTACTCTATTGTTACCGATTTTTACCAGCCGAACCCTAAACGACTCCGTGACTGGATTAGTGTTCCCAAATCAAATGATTATGAATCACTCCATACTACGGTAGTTGGCCCGGATAAAAAATGGGTCGAAGTTCAGATACGTACCCGAAGAATGGATGAAGTAGCTGAAAAAGGGTACGCAGCTCACTGGAAATATAAAGGTGTTAAATCGGAACGGGGAATTGACGGATGGATGCAAAAAATAAGAGAAGCACTTGACAGTCCTAACCTTGATACAGCCGATGTAATTAATGATATTAAACTGGATTTATACAACAAAGAAGTATTTGTTTTTACCCCCAATGGGGATCTTAAAACATTAAAAGCCGGTTCAACAGTGTTGGATTTCGCCTACGATATTCACTCAGATATTGGCAATCAGTGTGTAGGAGCAAAAATTAACCATAAAAATGTAACGATTAAGCAGGAGCTTAACAATGGTGATCAGGTGGAGATTATTACTTCCAAAGCCCAAAAACCTAAAAATGACTGGTTAAATTTTGTGGTTACCTCAAAGGCTAAAACAAAAATTAAGTCTACACTTCGCGAAGAACTTTTTAAGGAGGCCGAAGCCGGAAAAGAACTATTAAAAAGAAGGTTGAAAAATTGGAAAATAAAATTTGAAGACCAATTAATTGATAAGTTATTGAAATATTATAAGCTGAAAGTTCCGGTTGACCTGTATTACCTTATTGCTACCGAAAAGATTGATATTGTCGATATAAAAACGGTTATTGCAAAAATCTATCAACAGGAGCAAGATGATAAAACTTCAGAAACAGATGAAGAAAAACAAATTTTTCAAGACGAAAAATCTTCTGAACCCCAGGGTGACTCCCTTGTTATTGATGATAAAATTGAAAATGTAGATTATAAACTGGCTAAATGTTGTAACCCGATTTTTGGTGACCCCATTTTCGGTTTTGTAACGGTAAGTGAAGGAATAAAAATTCACCGGACCAATTGCCCTAATGCGCGACAATTGCTCGAAAAATATAATTATCGGGTGATAAAAGCCCAGTGGAATAAATCATCTGCCAAAAAATCTTTTCAAACCATTATTAAAGTTTCAGGGATTGATGATGTGGGGATTGTTAATAAAATTTCAAACGTAATATCAAAAGATATGAATATACGGATGCGCTCAATAAGTATTGACTCTAATGACGGGATGTTCGAGGGACAGATTAAACTTTTTGTGGAAAGTACTAAACATCTGGATATGCTTATTCGTAAATTAAAGAAAGAAAAAGATATATTAAAAGTAACCCGGATGGAAACACTGGAAGTAAATAAATAAAATTATTATTTTTGTAATAAAACAAAATCGGTCAATCATTCGTTAAACAAATTAATAACAGCTTAAATTATGCGTAAAGCTCTCCTTATAATAACCCTTATTGGTATGGTGACAATGCTTAAAGCACAGTTAAGACCTTTTATGCCTAAATATTATCAACCGATAGATTCATCTGTTTTAGCACAAAATCAACCAAATAAAAAAGAACATCATTCTTTGATGAAAATGCCAACAGATAAATTTTCTTATTCGGTTACTTTAGGTACAGGATTTGGAAGCTTTGCAAATAATATGTCCATGGCATCATCATACATAGCTCCATCAATAAACTACCGGGTTAATGATAAATTATTTGTTTCTGTTCATGGCGTTATTATGCAAAATAATTTCAATGGAATGGAAAATAATTTTTTCCCTGCTGCAGGCTCTTCATTTAACGCCAACACTTCCAACTACGGGATAAACAGTCAGGCATTTTATCAATTTAATGACCAATTAAGTATATACGGTGATGCTACCTATTTTGAAAATCAAAACCCATTGTTTAGCAATCATCAGTCAAACATTTATAATTCCGATTATAAATCTGTTTCATTAGGGGTCGGATACAGGGTTACTGATAATTTACACATTAATTTTCAGTATCGCTACTCAGAAGGAATGAATCCAATGTATAATAGCTTTTCACCCTTTTATAATCCCAACCCATATCATTCAGGACATTCTTTTTGGGGTTACTAAAATCAAACAGGCAACTTGTGATACAAAAGATATCAATTTTCGTTATATTATTTATTCTATCCATAGGTTGTCGTGCTCAAAATCTTGTAAAGCAATATCCGGTTTTTCAATCAGGCGAAAGAATTGCCTATTCTGCCGCTTATAACTGGGGTTTTATATGGCTGAATGCCGGGTATGTGGAATTTAAAGTTGATAAGACAACCCATAAAGGGCAGGATGTGTATTTTTTTAACAGCTATGGAACCAGTATTCCTTCTTATGACTGGCTTTTTAAAGTGCGGGATTATTTTCAATCTTATGCAAGAACCGATAACCTGGCTCCCCTCTATTTCGACCGAAATACATATGAAGGCGGGTATAGTGTCCATAACCGTTTTACTTTTGATTATGCTGATAGTTTAATTTATACACAAACCGAAAACTCCGACAAACCTTACGAAGAAGACACTTTACAAATGCTCCAAAACGTTTACGATGTTATTTCAGGAGTATATTATATCCGAAATATTGATTTTGACCAATACCAGATTAACGACACCATTCCGGTTCGTATGATAATTGATAATGAGATATTTGATTTATATATACGTTTTTTGGGGCGCGAAGAAATAAAATTACACAATAAGCAAAAATTTAAAACAATTAAATTTTCTGCTCTCCTTGTTGAAGGAACTATCTTTAAAGGCGGTGAAGATTTATTTGTATGGGTTACCGATGATTTAAACCGTATTCCTGTGCTGGTAGAAGCAAAAATTTTAATCGGCTCGGTAAAAGCTACCTTATTAAAAACTGAAAACCTAAAATTTCCATTAGAAGCTGAAATTACAGACTAATAAACTGTTTTTTATCATTTTTTAATCACTTATTTTTGTTATAATTTTATATCCGGTTTTAAACGAATAAAAATAATAATTATGTATAATACAGTAAAAGTTACCGACAAAGTTTATTGGATAGGAGCAAATGACCGCCGAACGAATCTTTTTGAGAATATGTGGCCATTACCCTATGGAGTATCTTATAATTCATATCTTATTGTTGATGATAAAATTGCATTGGTAGATACCCTGGAGCAGGGTTCTGCTGACGATTATCTGGAAAAAATTGAAGAACGTATTGGTAAAGATCGTTCTATCGATTACTTAATTATTAATCATATGGAACCTGACCATTCAGGAGCAATGAAAGCTATTGTTGAACGCTACCCTGATATTAAACTGGTAGGAAATTTAAAAACATTTAAAATTGTTGAATCATATTATGGATATCAGGATAAATGGTTACAGATAGAAGATGGTGACCAGATTGATTTAGGCCATCATAAGCTGAAATTTGTGATGACCCCGTGGGTTCATTGGCCTGAAACCATGATGACCTATGATGAAACTGAAAACATGCTTTTTTCAGGTGATGCTTTCGGAAGCTTTGGTACCCTGGACGGAGGAATTTTTGATGATGAGATTGAATTTGAGGATTACTACGAAGAAGAGATGCGTCGATATTTTTCTAATATTGTCGGTCAATATAGCAATATGGTTCAAAAAGCGTTTAAAAAACTGGAGGGTGTTGAGATAAAATATATTTGTGCTACTCATGGGCCTGTCTGGCGTTCGGATGTTAACAAAGTACTTTCTTTATACGATAAGTGGAGTAACTACGAATCGGAAAAAGGAGTAGTGATTATCTATGGCTCAATGTATGGGAACACGGCTAAATTAGCCGATTTTATTGCACGGAAATTAGCCGAGAAAGGAATTAAAAAAATCCGGGTATATGATGCTTCAAAAACCCATTTATCTTTCTTAATTAACGAAATTTGGCGATATAAAGGGGTGATTTTGGGAAGTTGTGCCTATAATTCAGGAATGTTACCCACGATGGAACAACTAACCAGAGCCCTTGAGCACATGAAAGTGAAAAATCATCTGCTGGGCATATTTGGCTCTTATAGTTGGAATGGCGGAGGCGTTAAATCATTGCATAAGTTTTATGAGAAAATTCAATGGGAGTTGGTTGCAGACCCTATAGATACCAAAGGAATTCCCGGAAATGAGGAATTTAAAAGGTGTACAACTATTGCTGATGCAATGGCTGAAAAATTGAAATAAATCCAATGTAAAAATTAAAATCAAATAATATGAAAATTGATTTAAAACCGGGAATGTCCTATACAGCTTCACAGGTTGTTGTTTACGAAGATACTGCAGCTAAATATGGTTCGGGACTGGTTGAGGTATATGCTACACCGGCAATGATTGCTTTAATGGAAAATACAGCACTAAAAACGGTTCATACACATTTACCCGAAGGATTTAATACCGTTGGATTTGAAGTAAATATACGTCATTTAAAACCTACTCCCATAGGTATGAAAGTTGAATGTACGGCAACGCTTCAAGAAGTTGATGATAAAAAATTAGTTTTTCATGTAGTGGCTAATGACGAAGAAGGTAAAATAGGAGAGGGTACACATACACGATTTATTATCAACACTAAAAAGTTTATGGAAAAATATAAACCTTAAAAAATAAATAGCTTATGAATCAAATTAAATTTTTTGTTTTCGTTATTTTTATTGCTTTAACCAATGTATTAAATGCTCAGGAAGTGATAAAACTTCCCGAACCTGATAAGACAGGAGGGATTCCTCTAATGCAGGCTATTAATGAGAGGCATTCGGCCCGTAATTTTGTTGACAAAGCATTAACTGAACAACAGTTATCTGAATTGTTGTGGGTTGCTTATGGTATTAATCGTCCCGAATCGGGAAAACATACCATTCCTACTTCAAGAAACCGTCAGGATATTGAAGTGTATATCGCGTCATGGGATGGTGTTTTTAAATATCAGCCCGAAGAGCATGCTTTGCTGCTAATTTCCAATAAAGATAAACGCGAAATATCGGGAATGCAGGATTTTGTGAAAGATGCTGCCGTTAATTTAATTTATGTTTCAGATTTTGATAAACTGGGCGATAGCTCTGATGATATCAAAACAATGACCGCAGCCACTCATTGTGGGTTTATCGGACAAAATGTTTACCTCTATTGTGCTTCGGAAGGATTGATATCTGTATTTCGTGCAATGATAGATAAAGAAAAAGCTGCTGAATTATTGCAACTAAAAGGCAATAAACACGTTATTTATAGTCAATCGGTAGGATATGCCGAAAAATAATTTATAACAAAATTATGTTAGGATAGCCGTGCTTAAAATTATATTATGTACGGCTATTCATTTACTAAAAAATATTATGCAATATAATTTTGATAAAATAATTGACAGAGATAATACCGCATCGGTAAAATTTGATTTACGAGAAAAGGTGTTTGGCAATCAAGATGTTATTCCTATGTGGGTTGCCGATATGGATTTTGAAACTCCTGATTTTATTATCCATGCCCTGAAAAAGCGTTTAGAACATCCGATTTTGGGATATAGTTACCGGCCTGATTCATATTTTCAGTCTATCATCAACTGGGTAAAACGGCGTCATCATTGGAAAATTGACAAAGAGTGGATTTCATTTAGCCCCGGAATTGTACCTGCTGTTAATATGGCCATTATGGCTTACACACAACCAGGTGATAAGATTTTAGTACAACCGCCGGTTTATCATCCTTTCTTTTCTGCGGTATCCAACAATAAGCGTACGCTTGTAGAAAATCCTTTAATTCTAAAAAATGGACGACACCATATTGATTTTGAGGATTTGAAGAGTAAACTTCAAGATGCAAAGATGATATTATTATCTAACCCGCATAATCCGGGTGGAGCGGTTTGGACCCAGGAGGAATTAAAAAAAATAGGCGACTTGTGTGTGGAAAATAATGTTTTAATTATGGCCGATGAGATTCATGGTGATTTAGTATTTAAGCCCGCTAAATATATCCCCATGGCTTCTGTTTCGCCGCAAATTGCCAACCAAACAGTCACTTTTATTGCTCCATCCAAAACCTTTAACATGGCCGGACTGGCTACTTCATCAGTAATATCATCCAACAAAATACTGAAAGAAAAATTTGACCAGATTTTAGACACCATCCATATAGGGATGGGTAATATCTTTGGTACCGTAGCTTCTGAAGCAGCTTATAATCATGGAGATGAATGGCTTGATGAACTACTTGAATATCTTTCAAAAAACATGGGTTATGTTGAAGAATTTATTACTGAGTACATCCCGGAAATAAAAGTTATACGTCCCGAAGGAACTTACCTGATGTGGCTCGATTGTTCTGATTTAAATCTTAAAAATAAAGATTTAAAAGATTTTATGATACATGATGCAGGCTTAGGATTTAATGATGGCAGAATATTTGGAACAGGAGGAGGAGGTTTTATGCGTATGAATGTGGCTTGCCCGAGACAAACAGTAGAGCTTGCATTAAAAAAATTAAAAAAAGCAGTTAAGCAAATTCAATAATAATATGCCCGAAAAAGGTTTTGACTTAAAAGTGCTTATTCCAACAGATGATGGTTTAACCATCTCTAAAAATGGTGTTCAGCAAGCTTTGTATTACCTACTATACAATGTTAGTAACAGGAGTTATCAACTGGCAGGAAAAATTAAAACAAGCGAATGGTATCGTAATTTGAACTTTAATGAAGATAACTTATATAATCTTTTAATGGAAGAAGGTATCGACCTTATATTAACGCTTTCACCTATTGGTATTGATATGCCGTGTGATAATAAAATTACAGATGACCATGATATTGGAGTTAGTTTAAACCATTTAATTGATACAATTGATAAACAAAAGAGCTAAAAGAAATTAGCTCTTTTGTTTATCAATAGGTGATTTATTACTATTTAGCTATCATCATCATCGTCATCGTCATCGTCAATAGCAGAAATTAAATTACCGGAAAGATTACCTCCCAGTTTCTTAATTGCTTTTTCCTGTTGCTTTTTAAATTCTTCGTATTCTTTTACTTTCTCCTCAAGTTCAGCTTCTCTTCTTGCCGATTCTTCCTGCGTAGCCTGCAATTCTTCCATATTTTGACGCATTTCTTCTTCTTGAGCTTTCATTTCTTCGGCCTGTTGTTGGGTTTTTTCCAATAATTCGGCAGTGCGGATATTAATTTTTGCCGATGAAAATGTGGAAGCAATATTTTCACCAATTTTCTCAACAAATTCGATCTGGTATTTTTCAAATGGTTTGAATGAAGCCATTTCTATAGCTCCATATACTTCTTCATTAAGTTTAAGTGGTACAATAAGTAAACTGCCCGGATTTTCATTTCCTAAGCCTGAAGTAATGGAAATATAATCATCAGGGATATCAGTCATATAAATGGTTTCACTTTCCTGAACAGCTCGTCCAATCAGTCCAACACCTGTTTCAATACGTTTTTCCAAAAACTTTTTCCTGTTATAGGCATAAGCCGCAGTCATTTCAATATAGGTATTATCAGGATCATCATCATTAAATATAAATAATCCTCCCTGGTTAGCATCGCAATATTTTACCAGGTTACTAATTACGTCATAAGATAATTTGGTTAAATCATCGTTGTTTTGGCGTAATATTTCACTAAATTTAGCGATCCCCTGCGATGCCCAGTTTCTTTGTTCATCTTCTTTCTTACGTTTTTTCTCTTCCTCGGTAGCATGTTTCAGGTTGGTACGCATATCCAATAATGCATTGCCAAGGTCATCTTCGTCACTTAAGGGTACATAAGGACTGTCAAAATTATGTTTCCCGATTTCAAGGGCAAATTCGGTAGTCTCTTTTAATCCTCTAATCAAATTATTTAATGCCCCTGCCATATCGCCTATTTCATCATTGGTTTCTTTTATTTGTTTTCTTGGCATAATACCCTTGCCCATCTCTACTAAAATTTCTTTAATCTTTCGGATAGGGGTGATAATAACCCTGGAAAGATATAAAGCAATTGCAACAGCTATGATTACTAAAATTATTCCGGCAATAAAAATAAAGTTTTCAAGACGGTTAAATGATTGAGCCATTTCATTCCTGGCTTCAATTACTTTCTGGTCTAACTGCTTGGATAATTGATTAAGATTTTCAATAATCGAATCGCTTGTAGTAATAATTTCGCCACCTTCTTCTACCATTGGATAAATTTCAAACATCAAAACAAAAGCATCATCATAACTTTCAAAAGTAGAAAGACTATTCATTACCTTTTGATGTAAAGGAAAAAGAGTGTCCTGTATTGTAGTATATATATTATTATACATTTCTTGTTCATCTTCTTCCCATTGTCCGGAAAGTTTCTCTATTTTCTGATGTAATTCAGGTAATGTTTTTTGATGTAACTCTTTTAATCTTAATTTATCCGGGGTGTCTTGTTTTTTATCGATATAAACCCAGTTTTTAATTAACATTTTTGAAGAGATCATTAAATTGGATAATTCCCGGATTCTTTCTGCAGAAGGAGTATAGACATTCGCAATTTTTTCGTTGGTTCGTATGCTCTGTCTTAATGTAGAATTGATTAAATAAATGTTAGCCAATATTGCTAAAGTAACAATACCAAATCCGAGAATTAATTTTTTTGCAATTGTAAATTTAAATTTCATAACAATTATAAATGTATTTATGAATGCAAATATAGCTTAAATAAAGAGTTTCTAAGA
>Ga0102925_1002569_pt1 | contig 10005 bp, 10 predicted proteins | sample SalPonR1_A_D1_MG_FD_78216 | JGI IMG/M metagenome (GOLD analysis project Ga0102925, IMG submission 78216) | Salt pond soil microbial communities from South San Francisco under conditions of wetland restoration - Salt Pond MetaG R1_A_D1_MG | ecosystem: Environmental > Aquatic > Marine > Intertidal... | reverse complement strand
GACGGAACCACGGGACCGACGTCTGGGGCCGGATCGGGGACGACGAGCGAAGCCGCCTCCCCCAGTGGCGACGGGGGGCTCCCGTCGATCGCTCTCTTGATCGGGGCACTGGTCGTCCTAATCGGCCTGGTCGGTGGGATCGCCTACCGACGCACGGGCGTCGATTCGACCGGCACGTCCGGAACGACGACCGAACCCACGTCGACGGAGGAACCGACGGACTCCGGCGACACCGAGCCTGCCGTTCCCGAATCGGCAATCCTCTCGGACGAGGAACGCGTGGTCAAACTCCTCGAAAGGAACGGCGGCCGGATGCGCCAGGTCAACATCGTCGACGAGACCGAGTGGTCCAAATCGAAGGTGAGCATGCTCCTTTCGGACATGGAAGACGCCGGGACCGTCTCGAAGCTCCGCGTCGGCCGCGAGAACATCGTCAGTCTCGCCGGTCACGAACCGGACGCTGCGGGCTCACCGTTCGAGGACCTCGACGATTACGAACCGGATGACGACGAGGAGTGAGCGCCGTCCTACGGAGCTATTCCGGTGTTCTTCCGTCTACCTCCTCCGGTAATGGCCGGAAACCGCACGGGTGCGTGCGAGGACGCCACCGGAGTTCGGACGAACGTCTCGTCCACGTCGGTCCCGTTCTCGGGCGTGCACCTGTGCGGCCGCCACGCTACTGCTATTCAGCGCCAGAAGAAAGGGAGACGAAGTTCCACTACCTCACGCCATCCGATTCGCCTGTGAATTCAGATTATTCCTGCCACGCTGAGGAGGGTTCGGATCCCCAGCCAGACGACGATAATCGTCACGATTGCCCCGAGCGTGTTCGCAACTGGCCCGTTCGTGTACTCCCCGAGCAGGTCGTTCTCGTTCATCGCATAGAGCAGGAAGATCGCCACGATCGGGAGGAGCACGCCGTTCACGACCTGTGCGAAGACGATGATTTGCACCGGGCTGCCACCCAGGAACACCGACAGGATGCCCACCACGAGAATCACGCCCCAGACCGCACGGAACTTCGGGCTCTTGAGATCCGAGTCCCACCCAAGAGCGCCGGTCGTCGCCCACGCGCCAGCCAGTGGCGCGGTGGTCGCGCTCGTGAACCCGGCCGCGAACAGGCCGATGCTGAAGAACATCTTCGCGTACGGGCCGGCAAGTGGCTTCAGTTGTTCGGCCATCTTTCCGACGTCGCTGATCTCCGTCCCCACCGGGAAGGCGGCCGCGGCGGTGATCAGCACCGTCATCGTGATGATACCACCCACGGCGATCGACAGGATCGTGTCCGTCCGTGATTCTTCGAGGTCTTCGGGGCCACCCCACCGCTCCTGAACGTTACTCGCGTGCAGGAACAGGTTGTATCCGACGATCGTGGTCCCGATCAGGCCGGTGATGAGATAGGCCGATCCCTCGGGGACACTGGGAACGAATCCAACGGCGATGTCGCCGACGTCCGGACCGATGAGGATCGCCGAGGCGACGAACGAGAGGGCCATGATCACCACGAGCCCCACCAGTGCCCGCTCGATGAGCTTGTACTGTCCGGTAAAGAGCAACACGCCCGCGACGACTCCCATGATGATGCCCCAGATTCGCGCGTCGACGCCGGTAATCGTCGCCAATCCTGCCGCGCCGCCCAGAATGTTCCCGGCCTCGTAGGCTGCGGTCCCGATACCGATTGCGCTGACGACGAGGAATATCGCCAGGTACTCCACCACTTGCGTATCGAACCGTTCCCGAAGCGCTTCACCCAGCCCCTCGCCGGAGACGAGTCCCAGCCTGGCACTCATCTCCTGGAGAATCATCGTTGCGACGATCGAGAACGCGATCGTCCACAACAGCGCGTATCCGAATTCCGCTCCCGTCACGCTTGCCGTCGTCACCGTCCCAGGACCAATGAAGGCCGCTGCAACCATCGCCCCAGGGCCGATGGCCTTGAGCCGTTGTACAATATTCATAGTTGTTTATACACAACCAGTCCCATGTTACCCCTCACCATCAAAAAGAATAGTTAAGAATCCCGTGTAACTCCTGCATCAGACGTATGAATCCTCACCCGCGAACGGAGGAGGCTGTCACACTCACTACGCAAGATTGTGTCGGATCGAGTTTCACGAGCTGTTTCGAGTCGGTGATTGATTCATCGAGATGACGCTACAATCGATGACCTCGATCGCCCCGGAGTAATCGAACGGATCGGCGTTTGCGATGTATTCCACGACCGTTTGGATGTGCGGACTATCGCTTCACGCTCAACAGTTCTTCACCGTTGTCCACCGAGTCCCCTTCACCGACGTTGATTCTGGAAACCACGCCGTCGGCCGGGGCGGTGAGGACGTTTTCCATCTTCATCGCCTCGTAGACGATCAGGTCGTCTCCCATCTCGACCTCGTCGCCTTCCGATACGTGAATCGCGATTATCTCGCCGGGCATCGTTGCGGTTACCCACCGTTCGTCCCCGGTCGATTCTTCCGTCCGGCCTTCATCCGTGGTTTCGATGGGTTCCTCGGCGATCAGTGCTTCGTCCTGCAGGAGCCGTTCGACCTCCGCTATCGTTTCTAGCTGCCGCTCCCGTGCCTCGTACGCCGCGTCCAGCGAAACTTCGCTGAACGACGCTTCGTCCGCCGGCCGCATCTGGGCGAGTTTCGGCAGGTCGGCGTCGATCACGGTCGCGATTTTGGCGTATCCGCCGGTGGTTTGTCGGTCCGAAAGGAGAACGATTGGCTTCCCGTTCTCGGGGACCTGGACGGCACCGCCGGCCGTTCCTTCCGAGATGATGTCGGCACCCGTCGAATGTTCTATCGACGGACCGTCGAACCGGAGTCCCATCCGGTCGGAGTCGGACTGGACCGTAAACGTCGAATCGAGGAACGTGTCGATCCCGGCGTCGCTGAAATGGTCGTCCTGGGGGCCGAGAATCACCCGGACGTCGTCGAAGTCGGGGTCCGGCCGATATCGCTCCGGAAGCTCCTGGGCCGTGACGTCGTTCCCGCTTCCGATGTCGAGGACGTCCCCCTGCTGGAGTGGTCGCCCTTCGAAGCCGCCGATCTCCGCCCTGACGTTCGTCGATTTGCTACCGAGGACCGGGGGAACGTCGACGCCACCGGAGAACGCGATGTAGGCTCGTGCCCCTTCGTCGGCCTCGTCGAACGATAGCGTGTCCCCCGCTTCTGCCCGAACCGACCGCCAGAGCGGGATTTCGCTGTCGTTCAGCCGAGGCACCCACTCCGTTCCGGCGATGGCGAACCACGTTGCTTCCGCGAACTCGATCGTCGGGCCCGAGATGGTGGCTTCCAGTCCCGCTTCGCCCGTCTCGTTGCCGACCAGGAGGTTCGCCAACTGGAGCGAATGCGGGTCGATGGCGCCGGACGGTGGGATGCCGTACTTCTGGTACCCGTTGCGACCGAGATCCTGAACCGTGGTGAACGACCCCGGATCGACGATTTCAATAGACATGCGTTTCGGCCTCCAGTTCGGTGATTTCTACCTCGTAGGTCCCCTGTTCGACCGCTTCCCGGATCTCCTCGTATCGATCCGCGGAAATCTCGTAAAACTTCACGTAATCCCCCATTTCCAGGAGGACGGGCGGATCCTCTTCCGGCGTAAAGAGTTCCACCGGGGTCCGTCCGATGATCCGCCAGCCACCCGGACTTTCCACAGGGTAGACGCCGGTCTCGGTTTCGGCAATGCCGACCGACCGGGCGGGCGTCACGGTCCGTGGATCGGGCAGACGGGGCGCGGCGATGTCTTCCGACATCCCGCCCAGATAGGGGAATCCAGGCGAGAACCCGATCATGTAGATCAGGTACTCCCTAGACGTGTGGACGTCGATGACCGCCTGCGGCGTGAGATCGTTCTCTTCGGCCACGAAATCGAGATCGGGACCCATCTCGCCACCGTACAGCACGGGGAGGTGATACACCTTTGGGGGCGGGAGTTCGATCTCCGTGATCTTTCCCGCCACGGCTTCGATCTCCGCTCGCAACGCGTCCGAACGAATTTCGGACGGGTCGTAATAGACCAGCAGCGAACAGTATCCGGGGACGATTTCACCCAGCCCGTCGATCGGCTCTTTTTCCAGCGCTGCCCACAGGTTCCGTACCTTCCTGTTGGTTTCGGGATCGATTTCGCGCGTGAGTTCGACGAGGATCGCCTTGTCCCCGATCGGCCTGAACGTCAAATCGGCCCACTGTGTTCGTTCGTTCATAGCTCTCTCAACGGCGCGATCGATATCCCCTCCTCCTCGAACGCGTCGCTCAATCGGGCGACGTTTTCAGTCGCCTCGGCGCTGTCGCCGTGGACGCAGATCGAGTCGACCTCGAGCTCCAGCGTCTCCCCGTCGATCGTCTCCACCTGCCCTTCTTTGACCATTCTCACGGCTCGCTCTGCCAGGCGATCGGGATCGTGAATGACCGCGCCGTCCCGACGCCTCGACACCAGCGTCCCGTCCGGGTTATACGCCCGGTCGGCGAACACCTCGTGGCGAACGTCCAGCCCCGCCGCTTCGGCCATGGTCGCGAATTTCGACCCCGACAGGGCAAGCAGTGACGGACTGTCGGGTACCCCGTCTAACGCCTGAATGATCCCGGTCGCGACCGCCTCGTCGTTGCTGGCCATGTTGTACAGCGCTCCGTGGGGCTTCACGTGCTGCAGTTCGACACCGGCCCGGTTACAGAACGCCCGAACGGCACCGACCTGGTACGTGACGTAGTTTCTCACCTCGTCGGTGGTGACCTCCATTTGCCGTCGCCCGAAGCCCAGCAGATCAGGGAGGCCAGGATGTGCACCGACCGCAGTATCGTATTTCTTCGCGTATTCTACCGTGTTCTCCAGTTCCATCGGATCGCCCGCGTGAAACCCGGCGGCCACGTTGGCGGACGAGATGGTCTCCATCACCGCTTCGTCGATTTCGATACTGTACGCGCCGAAGCCCTCTCCCAGATCACAGTTCAGGTCGACCGCGTATTCCGATGTCATCTCAGTTCACCTCTTCAGTTGTCATCCGATTATACCTATCGTGACCGTCGGCACGACGAGATGGTTCGAAATCCGCTCCGTCGGTGTCCTCCCAGTGGTACCCTGGCCCGGATCGAGGTATATCGTTCATAGCAATTCGTTCACAACCAGTCGCATGTTACCCATCAACAGCAAAAAGAATAGTTAAGAACCACGTGTACTCCACCCATCAGCCGTATGAATCTGCGGGAGAAAACGGTGAGCGTTTCACATTCTTTCAGCCGCGCCTTGGAGTACGTCCTTCGACTGCCGAGGTCCACTGGCACCCGGGGACCATCGTGGGAACGACTCCGGGAGTACGTTCGGTTCGCCAAACCGAACCACAGCACCACCAAAACACAACGGTTAAATTGGGATAGGGACAATCACCGAATGCGCTCTGGTGGTGTAGTCCGGCCAATCATCTTGCCCTCTCACGGCAAGGACCAGGGTTCAAATCCCTGCCGGAGCACTTCTCCGCGAACAACATCGTGAGCGGAGAATTCGACATGCAGTGGATTTGAGCAGACCAGAAAGGCGCAGCGAAGCGAGCATTTCTGGGCGAGTTCAAATCCCTGCCGGAACACGTTTTCGCGAAGAAGTTCTCGATTCGCTGGTGTGGGGCGAAGGGCTGAGTAAACCCGAGTCGCAGGAACCGAGTGAACCGGTGGGAAGAATTGACAGCGTGAAAATTGTTTCTCCAAAAAATTTCGTCCATCCTGCTTTCCGCATCTTTATGCCTCCCAAACGCCAAATCGACGTATGACTCAGGAGCGCGTGACGGTTTCCTTGGATGACGACGCCAACGACGCTCTGGACGATCTCGTCAAACGAACCCAAAACGGGAAAAGCTCCGTCGTGCGGGACGCACTGAAGTTCTATGCGACGAATTACGACGTGGCGGCCTCGATCGAGAGTGGTGGAAACCTGACGGACTATCACCAGATGCTCTCGGGCGGGGAGCACGTCCTTCTCGACATCGATTTTTTCCACGCGTTCCTCCGAAATACCGACCTCGACGAACCCGACGACGAGTTCATGGAGGCCGTAGATCGGGTGTCGGAGTACCATGCGAAGGAATACGCGGAACGGTTCAATAACATCGGAGAACTGCTGGACTGGCTTTCTATCTGTGGCTTTCTCACCGTCCGGAATTTCGAAAAGGACACGTATCACGTCGTGTTCCCCTCGAAGGAAATGCGGTGGTTCATGACTCGGTTCATCCGCAGGAGTACGACGGACCTGCCGTTCGAGGTCGAGGTCGAGGAAAGCGTCTCGAAGGTACTCATCAAGCAGACGGACTGATCGTTTTCTCCGCGGTGTCAGTTGGGCCCCTCGGTCGTATGAACGCTTGTGAAAGGTTCGTTCGAATTCTTAAGAACCCTTTTCGTGTGCGCTTGCGTGTTGTTCACTCGGTACTCCAAACCATGTACGGCAAAGACGGCCGCGTGGGTCTCGTCGTCCCCTCGTCCAACACGACCAACGAACCCGAGTTCGCCAGGGCACTGCCCGATGGCGTCTCGCTTCACGCGTCGCGAATGCGACTCGCCGACGTCGATGCCGAATCGCTGTCCGCCATGGCCGACGACGCAACGGAGTGTGCCAGTCTCCTTGCGTCGGCCGAGGTCGACGTGGTCGCGTACGGCTGTACGACCGGCAGTCTCGTCCACGGTCCCGGCTACGACGAGGACATCGAGGCGCGTCTCGAGGCGGAGGCCGGCGTCCCGGCGGTCGCCACGGCAGCGTCGATCAAGCGCGCGTTCGACGTCCTCGACGTCGATTCCGTCGCCGTGACGACGCCCTATATCGAGGATCTCAACCGGCGGGAAGCCGAATTTCTCGAGGCGGCCGGGTACGACGTCGTCGCCATCGACGGTCTCGGTCTCAGTTCGAATACCGAGATCGGCGCCCAGGATCCCCAAACGGCAGCAGACGCCGCCCGCAACGTCGACGATCCGGACGCGGACGCGGTGTTCATCTCCTGTACCAATTATCGCACCTTCGATATCATCCCCGAACTGGAGCGGGAACTCGACAAACCGGTCGTCACGAGCAACCAGGCGACGCTCTGGGACGCGCTGGACCGATTGGAGGCCGAGGTTCGACCGACGATCGACCTCGGTCGGCTATTCGGGTAGGTCGGTGAGTTCCAACCGAGGGGCACAGACTCTCACAGGACTACTCAGGTTTTCCAGGCTCGAGGAAATTGGTCCAAGGAAACGGGGACGAAGATAGTCTCAGACCCGTCGCGAGTCGTCTTCGACCACGCTGGCGAACCCGACGTTCTGTCTGACCGTTTCGATCTCCACGGTGGGTTCGTCTCCCGGACCCGCACCCGGAACGATGACGACGTAGCCCCGTTCGACCTTGGCGATGCCGTCGCCCTGGTCCCCCACGGTCTCGATCGTCACGTCGCGAATTTCACCTTCCTCGACCGGCGGTTGCGGTGGTCCGTCGCGATCCTCGTTACGTGGAGTGGGGGACTGCGACGGCGCCTCCGTTTCCACTTCTGTCGTCGGTTCGGCCTGCTCGAGGATCGCAACCCGATAGGATCCCCCAACGTCGACGGCCTCGTGCTCGATTTCGCTGGCCGGTATCTCGACGACGTATTTGCCATCGCGTTCGCGAACCGTTGCACTGAAGACTGAACGTAGCGTGTCCGGAATCTCGACCATTGTCAACTCGTCGCGCACTCGGAGACTTAAGTCCAGCTATTCGGGTTTCAATTCCAATGCGGGCAGTAGGCGGGTCGTTTCATCGGAAGCCGACCCTGGCGTCGTATTCCCCGACCAACCGGAACCGCCAGCGGTATTATTACCGAGAAATAATACCTGGGTATGAACGGGATCGAAACGTACCTCGTCACCCAGGAGAGTCTCTCGCGGGATCGAACGACGACCGACGTCGTCGAGGCGGCCATCGCGGGCGGCGTCGACGTGGTCCAGGTTCGGGAGAAGGACGCCGGCGCTCGCGAACAGCTCCGGATCGCGCGCGAATTGCGGGAACCAACCGGGGACGCCGGCGTTCCGTTGATCGTCAACGACCGCGTGGACGTGGCGGTGGCGGTCGACGCCGACGGCGTCCACCTCGGCGACGAGGACCTCCCCGTTCCGGATGCCCGCGAACAGCTGGGCGAGGACGCGATGGTCGGCCGGTCGGTGTCGACGGTCGAGGGCGCCCGCGAGGCGGAACGGGCCGGGGCGGACTACCTGGGCGTCGGTGCGGTCTTCGCCACCGATTCGAAGGACGACATCGACGACGACGAGTACGACATCGGTCTCGGTCCCGTCCGGGCCATCGCCGACGCCGTGGAGATTCCCATCGTCGGTATCGGCGGGATCGCTCCAGAGAACGCCCCCGAGGTCGTGCGGGCGGGCGCGGACGGGGTGGCCGTCATCAGCGCCATCACCGCCGCGGACGATCCCGAGGCGTCGACCCGCGACCTCGGACGCGCCGTCCGCGACGGCAAGCAGGAACGGGAGGTCCAGCCATGAGTGCCTTCGACGTCGACCTGACCGACCTGGCGGCGATCGAGGAGACCTCCCCGCTGGTGAACGCCATCACGAACGAGGTGACCGTCAACGACGTCGCCCAGGTGATTCTCCACTGGGGCGGACTCCCGGTGATGTCCGACGACGAACGGGAGGTCGCGGACATGGTCGCCGGCGCCCAGTCCCTGCTGCTCAACATGGGCACCGTTAGCGAGGACGGCGAAGCGACGATGATAGCAGCCGGGAACGCCGCCAACGACGCGGGCGTCCCGGTCGTGCTCGACCCCGTCGGCGTGGGCGCGACGTCGACGCGCGACCGCGTGGCCGAGCGCCTGGCAAGCGAACTCGACGTGGCGATAGTCAACGGGAACCACGGCGAGATCGCGGCCCTGGCGGGCGAGGACGCGGAGGTCCGTGGCGTCGAGTCGGTCGGCGAGTACGGCGACATCGCCGAGACCGCGATCGCCTGCGCCCGCGAGTACGAGACGGTCGTCGTGGCCTCGGGCGAAACCGACGTCGTCGCGACTCCCGAGGCGGCTTTCGAGGTCCGCGCCGGCCACGAGATGATGGGTACCGTCGTCGGAACCGGCTGTATGCAAGGTGGGACACTGGCGACGATGGCTGGTGCCATCGACCACACCGAGCAAGCGGCGCTGCTGGGCACCGCCGCCTTTGGACTGGCGGGCGAGGCTGCCGCGGCGGGCGACTTCGGGGAGTATCACGGCCCGGCGAGCTACTCGATCGCGTTCCGTGACGCCATCGCCGGTCTCCGCGAGGCGAATCCCGGTCCGCTTCGGGAGCGCATCGAACGACTCGTCGAAGCCTGAGCCGCCGAGTCACCTTTCCGAAACCGGTCGTACCACGACCCCACCGACGCGACCTCGACAGGCACTTGGCGACGATCGCCGTACGTTCGATCGAATCTATGCCGGAGTACCCAATCGTGGTGCGCGAGATCGGCGGCCGGAACCGCCTCGGCGTCGAAGAGGCAGACGACCTGGAGGCCGACGTCCGCGCCGTCGTCACCGAGGGCTACGAGCGAATCGACGTCGAAGCGCGGACAGACGGGGAACGGGTCGGAACGGTGGTCGCTGCCGAGGACGGACAATCCATCGAGGCGATTCGCTGGGCGGAGTGATCCGGTTCTCCAGTATCGGCACCATCGTTCACGGCTCCCGAACAATTATTCCGGAGACCGTCACAATCCCCGGATATCGTGAACGGATTCGGGGACGCAGTAAACGGCTATTACGACGTCGCAAACCAGTTGTCGAACTATCTCCGCGAACGAGCGGCCGATGGATTCGCGGACGAACGCGCCGAAAAGGAGTCGGTCGATTCGGTCCCGGAGTTCGAAGCGCGCCGCGAGCAGGTTCGCGAAACGTTCCTGGCCACCATCGGTGGCCTCCCTGATCGACCGGCGGAACCGTCGGTCGAGAGGCGGGGTACGTTTGAGCGCGACGGATACTCGATCGAACGCCTGACGTTCGAGAGTCGCCCGGGGTTTCACGTCACCGCG
>Ga0102925_1002568_pt1 | contig 10008 bp, 7 predicted proteins | sample SalPonR1_A_D1_MG_FD_78216 | JGI IMG/M metagenome (GOLD analysis project Ga0102925, IMG submission 78216) | Salt pond soil microbial communities from South San Francisco under conditions of wetland restoration - Salt Pond MetaG R1_A_D1_MG | ecosystem: Environmental > Aquatic > Marine > Intertidal... | reverse complement strand
GCCGATCCGGTGAACTGGCTGCCCTGGTCCGTATTCATGATCTCGGGTGGGCCGTGTTTGGCAATGGCCTCGTTCAGCGCTTCGACGCAGAAGTCGGCATGCATCGTGTTGCTGAGCCGCCAGCTCAGCACTTTGCGCGTAGCCCAGTCCATGATCGCGACCAGATAGAGGAACCCGTTTCGGACCGGCACAAAGGTTATATCGGCGCACCAGACCTGATTGGATCGGTCGATCTGCATCTTTCTCAGCAAATACGGATAGACCGGATGCTGCGGGTGAGGCTGGCTGGTTCTGGGACGTTTGTAGATTGCCTCCAACCCCATCTTCGCCATCAATCGCCTGACGCGATGACGGCCCACAACAATGCCTTCCCGGCGCAGATATGCGGTGATCTGGCGTGACCCGAAGAACGGGTATTTGGTGAGCACGCGGTCGATTTCTTTCATCATCGTCAGCGTGTTTGTGCTGCGGGTGGTCCCGCTTGATCATCGCGCGTTTCTTCTCCGGGCTCACCGCTTCAGCCCTTCTGACAAAAAATCGTTCTCAACCGCCAGCCTCCCGATCTAAGCGTGCAATTCCTTGACCTCCGCCTCGGTTGGGCCCTCAGATTTGCCGCCACGCGAGAACACGTCGGCCACCCCCTCGACCGCCTGTCGTTTCCATGTGCTGACTTGGTTCGGATGCACCTGATGCTTCGCCGCGATCTCTTGCACGGTCTTGTCGCCACGCAGCGCTTCCAACGCCACCTTGGCCTAAGATTGGTCTGTAAACTTCCGGCGTTTCGCCATTCTCGTATCCCTTCAAAGGTTCGGGATACGCCTTAGCTGACTGTGCGGTTTTCTGGGACCACTCCAGTCTGATATGCCCTTGGTTTCCTAGACGCCTGCCTGGTTCAGTTTTCGCTGTCTTGCTTCGAAAGTAACGGATGACAGCAGGCGGCCCGCGACGTAGCGGGCGCTCTCAGCGGCTCATCTTTGATCAGGGATCTGGGGAGAATTCGAAAACCGGGATGAAACTGGCTGGCGCAAGGGTTTCGGACAATTGATCCTCGGTGATCTGGCCTTCCACGACCTGGAATATGACCGGGCCAGCCTGCCGATGAATAAGGCTGCCTTCTATCGCGCGCACGGCGAATTCCACGGCAAGTCGGCCTTGTAGAACCGGGAAATCAGTAGGTGCTGCGAGGATCTTTTGTCGGTATATCCCGCGATAGACCGCATGGGTCATGTAGTCGGACACGATCTGAACCCGCCCCTCCAGACCGCGGGTCCGAAGCAAAGATACTGCAGCTTCGGCTGTTGGCGCGGATCCGACGATATAGTCGAGATCGGGAAACTCTTGCAAAGCTTGCTCGATCAGCAAAACCTGATTTGTCCGGCCCGTATCGCCATATTTCGTCACGGCGACTGTGGCTGAACTGGCGGCCATCGCCGCGTGAAAACCGCGTTCGACGAATTCCACCCAACCGGCCCCTTTCGGGCCCGGAAACCATGCCACCTGCACCGGTGGGCTGCCTTTGGGGTGGCGCTCAGCGATGACACGGCCAGCCGCGGCGCCCATTTCAACCCATGACACGCCCACCTTTGCGGTGATGCCGGGATCAGCGATGTCGTTGACGGCTGCGATGACCGGCGTATCTTGGGCAATCTGCAAGATCGTATCGGTCAGCGCGTCATAGGCGACCGTTCCCAGAATGAGCGCATCCACCCCTTCGGCCACGCAGGCAATGACCTGTTGTCGCTGACGCTCAAGATTGGGATAGCCGCCAGCCTCAACAAGCTTGAAGGACACGCCCAGCCTGCGGGCTTCTTCGACCATGCCGTGATTGACGCTCAGCCAATAGGCATCCTTCAGATGAGGATAGGCCACACATAGGGACCAATCCTGTTGTGCGGTCTGGAGCGGTGTGTAGCTCACGATATCGCGTGGCCCCTCGTAGTTGAAAGGTGCCTGAGGAACCTGCACCTGCCAAGGAGACCCTGCGGCCGCCAAGGGGGCCGCGATAAGAAAAAGAACACAGACCCAACGCATGAGTGTTATGTTTGCAGCAATGTGGGCGTGAATCAACTGTTTCAGACAGCATGCCAACGCTTTGGTGGATGGGACAGCTTTCGGAACAATGACGTGTTGAAACAAGCGGGATTGCGGGGAAAGCTGCTGTTCGCCTTCGTTCTGATCGCGGGGCTGCCGACTTTGGCTGGCTTTCTTGGGCTGATCGAGCTGCGCGACCTTGTCAGAAAGCAGTCCGACGTGATCCGTCAGACGATCCCGGCGATCACCGATGTGCGCGGCATTGCCGAGGAAAGCACCAGTATCGTGGCGCTTGTTCCCCGGCTGGCCGACGTGGATAATCAGTCCAGCCGTGAGGCGCTGGCGGGTGATCTGCTCCAACAGGTCGAAGCCCTCGCAACCCGTCTTGAACGCCTTGAGGGCAACGAGGGCGCCCGTATCGTGGATCTGCGCGAAACCATTTCACAGGTTGAAACCGCGTTGGCGATGCTGGACGATCTGGTGGCGCAGCGGATCACCAAACGCGAAGTGTTCCGTGGCCATGTCGCGCGGAACCTTGAGGCTGCGAACATATTGCTTAATATGGCCGACACGCTGGTCGCGAATGCCGAAATGGGGACCACGGCTGTTATCTCAAGCCTCTACGGTGGCACAAATGCCGGGCTGGAAGGGGCAGGCACGGTCGAAGCTTTGGATAAACTGCTGGAAGTTGATTTGTTCCAGCTTGGCCTGATGTTCGAACTGCGCTCGCGGGCGGCAGAGGTTGGGCTTTTGATCAACCGCATTGAAGAGGCCGCGACCGTTGAGGAACTGGAAGCGGTTGAGGCTGCGTTCCTGCCCGAGTTGGCCGTGGTCTCGCGCCGCATCGCCGCCATCCGCGATCCGGGGCGGTTACAGCAGGCCGAGCGCATTTTGGCTGAATTGCAGTCCGTCACTGAGGATGACGTCACCCTGTTCGATCTGCAGCGCGGCATCCTGTTGAGCGAACTTGGGATCGACGCGCTGAAAAAAGAGCTTCAGGATGCCGCCATTCGGCTGGGCGAAGAGGCCGCGACGGTGGCTGACCAGTTGCAGCAGGTTGCCGTCACTTCAGGCGAGATCGTCGCGCAGGATATGCGGCAGGCACAGATCCGCAATAGCGCCGCCGCCGTTGCAGGACTGATCCTTGCGATGGCCGTTCTTTGGTTTTTCGTGCGTGGTCACATCACGCGCCGTCTTGACCGTTTGTATGGAGAAATGACAGCCCTTGCCCGCGGCAACCTTGAGCGCAGAATTCGTCCGCGCGGCCATGACGAGATCGCCCGCATGGAAGAGGCAACCGAGGTGTTCCGCCAGCAGGCCATCGCCAAACGCGATCTTGAAAGGCAGCGCGACCGGAACGAACGTGAATTGCTGGAACATCGCAACAACCTGCAGGCAATGGTGTCTGAGAAGACAGAGCGTTTGCGTCTTGAAGTGGCCGCCCACGATGAGGCCCGCCGCAAAGCCGAGGCCGCCGACAGGGCCAAGTCGGAATTCCTTGCGATGATGAGCCATGAAATCCGCACGCCAATGAATGGTATGTTGGGCTTGCTGCACAGTCTGTCCGAGGACCGGCTTGAACCCGAACAGCGCCATCGGCTGGATGCGGCGCATGCGTCTGGCCAGAACCTTTTGCAGATTCTGAACGACATTCTCGACTATTCCAAGATGGAGCACGGCGGCACAAAGCCGGTGAACAGCACGTTCTCGTTGCACGATCTGGTCACAGATGTGATGGCGCTTATCCGGCCAAGTGCGGATGCGAAAGGCCTGCAATTGCTTCTGGATATGCCGGATACTCTGGTGAATGTTGTCTTGGGGGATGTGGCCAAGCTGCGGCAGATCCTGTTCAACCTTTTGTCCAACGCGCTTAAATTCACCGAGGAAGGTGAGGTGATCCTGCGCCTTCGTCAGGGCTGGACGCATGAGGATGCGCATCGTGTGATCTTTGAGATCAGTGATACAGGCCGGGGTGTATCGCAGGCGGCCAAGGCCCGGATATTCGAAGCCTTCGAACAAGAAGACGGTGCTACAGGCGGAAAGTTCGGGGGCACGGGGCTGGGTCTTGCCATCAGCAAGCGGTTTGCCGATGCCATCGGTGCAATTCTGACACTGGAAAGCACCAAGGGGGTGGGCTCGGTCTTTACGCTGGCGGTTGATCTGCAAGCCGGAGACCCCTTGGATATTGAGGACATGGCCCGACCGGAGATGATAGACCGTGCCGAGATTGCGTTGGATATCCTTGTGGTCGAGGATAACCAGATCAACCAGATGGTCGCACGCGGCTATCTAGAGCGCATGGGGCACACTTGTCATTGTCTTTCAGATGCCGAGGCGGCGCTGGACCTTTTGCAGCACCGTCGCTTCGATGTGATCTTGATGGATGTAAACCTGCCGGGGCTGAACGGGGTCGAGGCGACCCTTCAGATCCGCGCGCATTCAAATGCGGCTCTGAAGGCGACGCCGATCATCGGGATTTCCGCCCATGTGCAAGAAGAGCAGATCGAAAGCCATCTTAACGCGGGCATGAACGGGTTTGTCGCCAAACCCGTGGCCCCGGAACGTCTGGCGCGCGCGTTGGACAGTGTCAGGCAAGGCAAGCAGGGCTCGGTCTTTCTGTCGTCGCGGATGCCGGTCTCGAAGGCGATGTCGCGGATGGCCTCGTTCGAGACAGTGTTGCGGCGCAGCATCGAAGATCTTGGCGCCGATGCCACCCGCAGGATCGCGGGGCTTTTCATCGAGCAGGTCGCGATGGAGCAAGCAGCGCTGGAAGCGGCGCTCGAGGCCGAAGATTGGAACAAACTGAAGAAAATAGCGCATCGTCTAAAAGGCGCTGTGAGCAATTATGATCAGTATGACGTGGTACAGGTTCTGACTCAGCTGGAAGCCAACGCCAGTGTTTCACAACAGGAACGCGCGCGGATTCTGGTGCAGCGGCTGTCGACGTTGATACCGCAGGTGGGCAACGCCATGGCCGCGGCCTTGAAGCAGGGTGATGCTGTCAGTTCACATACGATGTGAAGGCGTAGCCTTCGCCATGCACGGTGCTGATGATCGCCGGGCTTGCGGGATCCTGTTCCAGTTTGGTGCGCAGGCGACGGATCAAAACATCGACGGTGCGCGGATTGGTGCCATATTGGCGATGGGTGACCCGCGCCATGAGCGCGTCACGGCTGACCACCTCGCCGGGACGTGTCACGAAATGCTGCAGCACTTCGAATTCCGCCCTCGTCAGGGGCACCGTCGCACCATCGACGTTTTCAAGACGACGGCCATGCAAGTCGAAGACAAAGCCGGAAAACCGATAGACATGCCGCGTGCTGTGAACCGATTGGCTTGTGCGGTATAGCAGGTTCTTGATCCGCGCCAGAAGCTCGCGTCGGTTGAAGGGCTTGCAGACATAATCGTCTGCGCCCATTTCCAAACCGACGATACGGTCCACGTCATCGTCGCGTCCGGTGACGAGAATGATGCCGATGTCCGATTTTGCGCGTTGCTCACGCGTGATCTTCAACCCGTCTTTGCCCGGCAGGTTGATGTCCACCAGCAGCAGATCGACCCGCTGATCACGCAGGATATGCTCGGCCACATCGGCACTTGCCGCCTCCGCGACGTCATACCCCTGAGCTTCAAGATAACTTGTCAGGGTGGCGCGTGTGACCGGTTCGTCTTCTATTATAAGAATATGTGACATGAGCCCTGACGTGTCTGGAAGGCTATTTCATTAACAAAATTTTACATCTTAGTATAGGCTGTTCACCCGATACGCCTTACCTGTTCACAAATGATGCCTAGGATTTCCCCAGCTCGGGCATGGTTTGCCAATCATCTCCGCGCTTGAAGAATAAAAACGAGTCAAACAACGGGGAAAGAAAATGCGAACCAAAGCCATGATGTCGGCCGCTGTGCTGGCCTTGTCATCCGCAACAGCGTCCTTTGCTGAAGACAGTTCCGATCCGATCGTCATTCCGACCCATAACTGGTCTAGCCAGATCGTCATGAGCCATGTCGTCGGTCAGATTTTCGAATCTATGGGCAACAACGTCGAGTACGTGTCGACCGACAGTCAGGCGGTCTACGAGTCCGTGCGTCTTGGAGATGTGACGCTGGAGCTTGAAGTCTGGGAGGGCGCATTCGGGCCATCCTTCGAGGCCGCCCTTGAAAAAGGCGGGTTGCATGATGTGGGCGACCACGATGCCGTCACCCGCGAGGACTGGTGGTATCCGGCATGGACCAAAGAAGCGTGCCCCGGCTTGCCCGATTGGGAAGCCCTGAATGCCTGCGCCGAGCTTTTCGCCACGCCCGAGACAGGCGATAAGGGGCGCTTTCTTGGCGGGCCGGTGGACTGGCTGAAGAATGATCAGGAACGCGTCGATGCGCTTGGCATGGATTTCGTCGTGGTCAATGCGGGCTCTGCCGCAGCGTTGTGGGCCGAAGTTGCCGCAGCCGAACGCGACAAGCGCCCGGTCGTGATCTTCAACTGGACGCCCAACTTCGTCGAGGCGCTGTATCCCGGTGAATTCGTTGAGTTCCCGGAATATACGAAAGGCTGCAAAACTGATCCTGCGGTGGGCCCGAACCCGGATGCACTCTATGATTGCGGCAACCCGGCAAACGGCTACATGAAAAAAGCAGCATGGGACGGCATGAAGGACAAATGGCCCAACGCCTATGCTACGCTTGAGCAGATCAGCTTTACCAATCCTCAGATCGCGGAAATGGCCAAGCTTGTCGATATCGACGAGTTCGAGCCCGAAGATGCGGCAACCGAATGGCTTGAGCAGAATGAAGCCGTTTGGACGCCCTGGGTCGATGGCGGCGCATAAGCCTTAGCCATTCAAAGCCAATTATTGGTCGCTCCGGTATATGTGCCGGGGCGGCATGACCCGCGCTAGGAGACCCATCCATGACCGACACCGATACGGTAATTTCCTGCCGTAATGTCTGGAAACTGTTCGGGCCGCGGCCCGGCCCCTATCTTGCCGATCTCGAACCAACCGCCAGTTTTGATCAGATCCGCGCCGATGGCTATGTGCCGGCCGTTCGGGATGTGTCGTTGGATATTTCCAAGGGGGAAATGCTTGTCATCATGGGTCTTTCGGGCTCGGGCAAGTCGACCTTGGTCCGGTGCCTGTCGCGCCTGATCGAGATCACCGGTGGCGAGGTGCAGGTCGAGGGGCAGGTGATCGGTGATTTGTCCGAAAAGGAATTGATCGACCTGCGCCGCAATAAGATGGGCATGGTGTTCCAAAGCTTCGGTCTTCTGCCGCATCGCACAGTGTTGGAAAACGTCGCCTTCCCGCTGGAGATGCGGGGACAGAATATCCACAGCCGCCGTGCCCGCGCGATGGAGGTGATCGAGCTGGTGGGATTGGGCGGTCGCGAGGATTATTTCCCGCGCGAATTGTCCGGTGGCCAGCAACAGCGTGTCGGCATCGCCCGCAGTCTGGCGATCGAACCGGATATCTGGTTTCTGGACGAGCCATTTTCGGCGCTCGATCCGCTGATCCGCCGCGAAATGCAGGACGAATTCCTGCGCCTGCAGGGGCTTCTTGGCAAGACCATCGTTTTCATCACCCATGATTTCGACGAGGCGCTGCGCCTTGCCGACAGGATCGCGATCATGAAGGACGGCGCGGTCGAGCAATGCGACCGGCCCGACCGGATCGTCATGAACCCTGCGACCGAATATGTCGCCAAGTTCATCGAGGATATCGAGAAGGCCCGCGTGGTTCATGCAAGCGCGATGATGCAACCCGTCAACGGCCATGACCTCAGTGGCGCGGCTGTGGAGGGCGGCAAAACGATATCCCAACTGGCGCGCCTTCTGATCAATGATGATCGGGTGATCCTGCCTGTGGCCGGACCCGACGGCGCGATCATTGGGGGGCTGGACCGGCAAAAGGCGCTTGATGTCCTGTTGGGGGCCAACGAATGACGGTCACAGCGACAAACACACCCCATATTGGCGCGCGCCAAGACGCGCGGATGCGCGCGGCCATGATCCTGTTGATGGCCGCATTGGTTCTGACGGTCGGCAAGGGTATTCTGCCCGAGGGTCTGGTGCGCCCGCCTGCTTGGCTGGTCTGGCCGTTTGCGGATTGGATCAACGCCTTTTTCGACTTTCTGCGTGACGATCTTGGCCTGATCCATGTCACCCGCGCCTTCGCCGATGGCGTAGAGTGGCTGCTGGATGTCACGGCCAACCTGCTTTACGGCAAAAACCGCTGGCCGCGACTTGGGCCGATCCCTTGGACAGTGATCGCCATAACCGCCGCGATGATCGGCTATTTCCTAAACGGCTGGCGGCTGGCGTTGTTTGCCGGGCTGACCTTTGTCTGGGTGGCGGTCATGGGCCAGTGGGAATGGACGATGGAGACCCTGTCGGTGATCATTGTTGCAGCCCCGTTCTCGGTTCTGTTGGGGCTGGTTCTGGGCACGATGGCGTGGCGTAGCGCACGGTTTCGCGTGGTGCTCAATCCGTTGCTGAACGTCGCACAGTCGCTGCCGCATTTCGCCTACATGATCCCGGTGGTGGTGTTCATCGGGGTTGGCCCAAAGGCTGGCGCGATTGTCACGATCATCTTTTCAGTGCCGCCGATGATCCGCATGACCTTGCTGGGCCTGCAAAAAGTCCCGCCCGAAGTGGTCGAGGCCGGTCACATGGCTGGTGCGACCCGGTGGCAATTGCTGCGTCACGTGCGCCTGCCGACCGCGCGCACCGAAATATTGGTGGGCGTCAATCAGGTGATCATGCAATGCCTTGCGATGGTCGTTCTGGCCAGTTTCATCGGAATGCCGGGGCTGGGGCAAAAATTGCTGCAATTGCTTCAGGCGCTCAAGATCGGCCGCTCAATCGAGATCGGCATCACCATCGTGCTGCTGGCGGTCATGCTGGATCGGTGCTCCAAGGCTTGGGCCACGCGCCAGCCCGAGCATGTCGAAAAAGGCACTTCATGGCTGATCCGGCATCGCTTGTTGGTGATCTGGGCCGTGCTTGTCTGTCTGTTTTGGGGGCTGTCGTTGATCTTTCCGGTGCTGCACGAAATCGGCCGCCGCGACGCTTTCAGCCTGTCGGACCCGCTGGATGCGATGATGGACGCGATCATCAGGGTGCTGGACCCGGTGACGCAATGGCTCAGATGGTTCCTGATCGTCTGGGTGCTGATCCCGCTGCGCGATGCGATGCTCTGGTTGCCGTTTTCGGCGGTTCTGGTGTTTTTGATGGCCGTGGGTTGGGCCATCGGTGGGCGGCGTTCAGCGCTGATTTGTTTGGGGTATTTTGGCCTGATCGCCATGTCGGGTTGGTGGGATCGTGCCATGATCACAGTTTACACGGTCAGTTTCGCAGTGTTTCTGGCTACGCTGATCGGATTCCCGCTTGGCATCTGGGGCAGCCGCAGCGAGACCCGCGCGCGGGCTGTGCTGCTGATCTGTGACACGCTGCAGACCTTTCCCAGCTTCATCTATCTTATTCCGGTGATCATGCTGTTTGGCGTCAATGACGTGGCCGTGGTGGGCGCGGTGGTGCTTTTCGCAGCGGTTCCGCTGATCCGCTACACGATCGAAGGGCTGCGCGGCGTGCCTGCGGCGCAAGTCGAGGCGGCCAACATGTCGGGCGCGTCGCGGGGGCAAACCTTGTGGTCGGTGCGCCTGCCACTGGCTTTGCCGACGATCATGGTGGGGGTGAATCAGTCGGTCATGTTCTCGCTTTTCATGGTGATCATCGCGGCCTTCATCGGCACGCAGGATCTTGGGCAGGAAATGCAGCGCGCGTTGTCGTCCAGCGATGTGGGCAAGGGGCTGGTTCTTGGGCTGGCTGTGGCGTTCATGGGGCTGATGGTGGATCATTTGATCGGCATCTGGGCCAACCGCCGTCGCAAGGCTCTTGGGCTTGAGACGTAAAGCCGTCCGCGCCCGCGTGACCTTGCGCCGGTATGGGGCCGCGGTCTCCGCTATCGGTTGGGGTGCCTGCTC
>Ga0102925_1002566_pt1 | contig 10011 bp, 8 predicted proteins | sample SalPonR1_A_D1_MG_FD_78216 | JGI IMG/M metagenome (GOLD analysis project Ga0102925, IMG submission 78216) | Salt pond soil microbial communities from South San Francisco under conditions of wetland restoration - Salt Pond MetaG R1_A_D1_MG | ecosystem: Environmental > Aquatic > Marine > Intertidal... | reverse complement strand
TCTAAATCTACATTAAAAACTTGAGAAGCCGTTAACCGATGAATATCTATTTTATTTTTATAAGCGTGTAAAAGTTTTTCGTCCTTTGACATATGGGCAAGTATTCTTAACTCAATTTGAGAATAGTCTGCACCTAAAAGAATATTTCCTTCCGAAGGTATGAATACCTTTCTAACTTTTCGTCCAAAGGGTAACCGTACCGGAATATTTTGAAGGTTAGGATTAGAAGAACTTAACCGGCCTGTTACAGTTACAGTTTGGTTTAATGATGTATGAATTCTTTTGGACTCTTGATTGATTACATCAAACAAGCCGTCAATATATGTGGATTTTAATTTTTGATAGGTTCTATATTCCATAATCAAAGGAATAATCTCATGTTTGTTTTCTAGTTTTTCTAATACCGAATGAGCAGTTGAATACCCTGTTTTTGTTTTTTTAATAACTGGTAACTCAAGCTTTTCAAATAAAATAACCCCTAATTGTTTTGGTGAATTTATATTAAATTTTTCTCCAGAAAGTTCATATATTTCTTCAGTTAAATTCGCGAGTTTCTCTGTGAGAACAATATCTAATTCTTTTAAATATTCTTGGTCTATATTAAATCCTTTAAATTCAATTCTTGCTAGGGTTCCAATTAATGGCATTTCAATTTCTGTAAACAAATCAAGTTCCCCGGCTTCCTCTAAGCGTTTAGAAAGCTTGTCTTTCAATTTTAAAGCGTAATATGAATAATCAAGACTATACTTTTTCAACTCTGATTTATCTATTTCACTAAACTCTTTACGCTTAGCCCCTTTACCAAGTAATTCATCTTCATTGATAATAGAAATACTAAAGTGTTCCATAACAGAATTTGATAAATAATAATGTTTTGTAGAGGGTTCAATTAAATACTTTGCAATAAATGAATCAAAACCAATACCTTTTAAATCAATGTCATATCTTAACAAAATTAGATAATCCAATTTCATTTCATAACCATATTTAATAATTTCTTCATTCTCAAATATTTCTTTTAAATCTATAAGATTATTGTCATTCTCTCTAAAGTCAACATAAAAACTTTTTTCTCCATAAGAGACAGCTATTGAAATTGCTTCATTAGTCTTTATATTAATGTTATCATATATGATCTTAAAAGAAAAAATATCAACGGATTTTAAAGTCTCAGCTAAAGCTTTACTAGAAATCTCTTCATTTTTTACATCTGATGTTTCAATTTCCACTGAGCTATAATTCTTAAGTCTAGAAATAATACTGTTTAAATCATATTTTTTTAGTAAAGTAATAACACTTTCAATTTCAGGCTCTTCAATAATTAACTCTTCAATATTAAACTCAATGGGAACATTTTTCATAATAGTAGCTAACTTTTTACTAAGGACTGCAACTTCTTCATTCCCTTCAATACTATTTCTTGCCCGGGTTGATTTAATACTTTCTTGATTCATGATAATTTCTTCTACACTATCAAACTGCTTTAAGAGTTTTTTTGCAGTTTTGTCACCAATACCTGCTACACCAGGGATATTATCCGAAGAATCACCACGTAAACCTTTATAATCTGGTACTCGGACAGGTTTAACACCAAATTCTTCTACTACGTCAATTTCTCTATATTCTTTTAAATTAGAAATACCACGTTTAGTATACAATACAGTAACATTATCATTCACTAATTGTAATATATCTTTATCACCAGATATAATAAGTACTTCCAAATCTGCATCTGCACACAGTTGACTAACTGTACCGATTAAATCATCTGCTTCGTATCCTGCTAATTCCATCCGTTCAATACCTAATGCATCTAGTATTTCCTTAATAATTGGCATTTGTTCCGCCAACTCATCTGGCATACCAGCACGATGACCTTTATAATCTTCAAACTGTTTATGTCTAAAAGTTTTAGCTTTTACATCAAATGCAATACTTAAATAATCTGGTTTATAATCATCTAATAATTTGAACAACATATTATAAAAACCATATATAGCATTCGTATGTATACCATCTTTATTAACTAAGGATGGGATCGCATAAAAGGCTCTATTAATGATACTATTTCCGTCTACAATTATTACTCTTTTCTGCTCCATTTTAACCCCTTTATTTTAAACTTTATTAACTCAACTAATATTATATCATTAATTTTACTTCCAAAAAATAAAAAAAGTGCATTTTTTGCACTTTATGGTGCGAGAGATGGGAATCGAACCCACACGTTCTATGAACACATGGCCCTCAACCATGCCTGTCTGCCAGTTCCAGCACTCTCGCCAACTGTTATATTATACAATAAAAAAAATGAGATTTCAAATGAAATCTCATCAATATTTAAATTTATAACATGTCTTCAATTTTTGCGTAGTTGTCACCAAATTCTATTGTCAAGTCCTTATATTTAGATTCTCCACTTTTTTTAAATTTAACATGGTAAGCATTCCCAGCGCGCTCTGTTTCATAGTGTTCAAAGTCTTCATTGTAAATCTTTTTAATAAATTCTTTTGCTTCTTTCAATTCATGTTCTGCTTTCTTTTGTTCTTCTAAATAATGTTCTCTAGATTCTTCACTATGAATATTACCATTTCGATTGTGATAAACACTTTTTTGCATAAACTCTCCTTTCAGTTCTAATGACTCTTATTCATATATACCCGAAAAACAAGTTTATAATAATATTTCTCAAATTTTAATGGATTCTAATTTTAAGGATATACCATCTGGCTCTTTTTTATTTTACCAATCACTTGGTCATAATATTTCTGACTATAGTACTTTGCCATTTTTAGATTCATATCACTAAAATTACCGCATTCTTTTGCATTAGCGCCAGGTATTTCTTCATTAAAATTAAGAATAATTTCAAACATTTCTTTAACTTTATCAACAATATCCTTAGATTCAAGATCCCCAGCCATTATTAGATAAAATCCCGTTCTACATCCCATAGGTCCGAAATAGACGGTTTTCTTCTTTACGTCATCATCGTTTCTTAAAAAAGTTGCACCTAAATGTTCAATGGCATGAATCCCATCCGTACCCATAACTGGTTCTTCATTTGGTGTTGTCATCCGAATATCAAATGTTGTTACTGTTTCACTACCAATTTGGTCCTTTCTAGAAACATACAAACCTGGTTTTAATTTCAAATGATTCACTTGGAAACTTTCAATTAAATTCATCTCACAAATCCTTTCTTTCATTTTAATTAATCCTTCTTTTTCAACTTTACTCAGCTTTTTAATCCTATATTCTCTTCTCATAGCTTCTATTTTAGTACTAAATTTTTCATAATAAACTAATTGAACCGGCAACTTATTACGAGTATACTTCGCACCATTACCACTGTTATGTTTTTCTATTCTTTTTTTTAGATTATTTGTCCAACCAGTATAAAGGCTATGATCAGAACACCTAACCATATAGACGTAATTATTTAATTTACTAATTCTACACCTCCAAAATTACTAATAAAATTACAAATACTTATAATAAAATGTTATAATAGATTTGGAGGTTTTTCTAATGAAAAAACAATTTTTTATTATAATATATTCATTATTTTTTGTGTTCACATTATATTTTGTAGACCAAATACTTGAAATTAGCTACTTTTATAAAGTCCTATTTAAGCTTCTATTAGTTCTATTATCATTTGCTATTTCAAAGTATTCTTTTGATCTGTCATTCGATTATTTAAAACCCAAAAGCATTCATCAATACAAACTTGGTATTTACTTATCCATGATAAGTTTTATTGGTATATTTATTGCTTTTTTTATATTAAAAGATTGGATTGATTTGAATAGTATTAAAAATGATTTTATAAATAAATATCAATTAAATGGGATTAAGTTTTTTATTGCTTCATTTTATTTGATTTTTATCAATGCTCTACTAGAAGAATACTTCTTTCGTGGGTTTATATTTTTTAATATTCCTAATAGAAAGTTTGCTTACTTTTTTTCTTCTTTTCTATTCTCTATTTACCACTTATCAAACTTTATTAACTGGTTTGAACAACCAGTTGTACTGATTTTACCACTTTTAGGGTTGTTCATTGTCGGCATCTTATTCAACTACTTATGTAGTTTAACGGAGGATATATTTCATTCTTATATCCCCCATCTTTTTGCTGACTTAGCAATAGTTATTATTGGTTATTTTATCATTATTCATTAATGATATTTTACCAACCGCCACCGCCACCACCACCGGAGCCGCCACCTGAAAACCCACCACCACTAGAGCCGCCACTTGAGCTCTGACTTGGCGAAGCAGTCATGTTCTTGCTGATGCTTTCTGTAGTACTATTTAGGTGGTTGACAAAATATATTGTTGAAAAACGTCTACTTGTGTTATTAACATACCAAGAGGGTTCATTAATTGCTATATCTTCAAATTGTCTTGCCCATTGATCCGTTACACCTAGGACCATTGCATAAGGTAAAATCTTATAGAAGTATTCTGGGTCTTCATCTACTAAACGATTGATTCTATCTTTTTCCGCCTGCTCAATAAAATTCTTGAATCCTAAAGTCTTCCCAAGGATGTCATCTCCAAATTTTGTTCGCTTAAGTGCATAAGGACTAATATATATTAATGATACTGGCGGTACTAAGAATAATATTAGGTATATTTCGAATGCATTAACCCACATATAAATCCCTATAAGAATAAAACCTAATAGTGCAAACAAAATCGATGAAAAAAGTACTTTTAATCGATCTTTTGGAAGGCGTGTCTTAACAAGAGAAAATGCTTTCGCTGAAGTAAAGAATATTACTGTAATAAAAATACTAATACCTACTGACAAAGCAGTAATCATAAGCGTGTCATATGGAATCACACGCATTAATGTATAAGAGAAAAATAAAAATAACATAGAAAAATTAATAAATATTAAAACAAATGGCCATAACCAACTTTTCTTAGAATATAATCTACGATCTTTATTTTTAAAAGAGTGTTTTAAAAGACTTTGTACATTATTAATTGTTCTATAGAAAGTGTTCTCTAATATTTCTGTATCAACTACATTATTAACTGCATAGCTATCAAACAGTTCATTAAAGTAAGTTTTTTCAAAGGACTTTACTGTATTGGGTAAATCTTTCACCTTTTCTAGATAGATATGACTTACATCTTTTTTAAATATAACACCTTTCTTTTCTTCTTTCTCAATAATTTTTATGTAACCTTTACTTGCCCAGTAGACTAACATTGAAGTCAGATCATAAGGGTCTACTTGATAATCATATAAATAACCTATTTCAGCTGGTGTTAAATCATTTGGTGGATAGAATTCTACTGTTGGAAATATTTCATTATTTTTTCCATATTTAAATTTTACAAAAATCCCTAAAACAAAAAGTAAAATAAATAAAACAGGATAAAAAATCTTTAGCTCCTCATAGATATTTTTTTCCGCTTCAACATCAAAGTAACCCTCAGGTAAAGGCAAAGCAATCGTTAGAGCTTGCCCTGGATATAAAGTATCATTAAATTTGCCACTAATCACTAACCCATTAATTTGGTAATCAAGAGCGTTACTAGTTATACTACCAACATTTCCTGAAGTGAAATTAACTTTGCTTTCATCAAAGGCCTTTGGCATTTCAATGTTAAAATTAATGTTACTTATTGGTATTTCCCAATCTGGACCAATGATATTAAAATATAACTCATCTAAATCTGTATTTCTATCGTCTCCGATAACTAACAAATAATTTATTTTATAGCTCTCTGTTGCATCAACATATTTATCTGGATCGCCAATTCTAATTCTTAAAAAATCGCCACTGGATTCAATTTTGAAAGGCGCTCCTTCAACACTTATGTTTTCATATTTAATTGGTTTCCCAAAATATGTTTTTTTAGGTAAGTCCCTAAAAATTCCATGTTTATTTCTATCATAAAAAACTGTAGTAATATTTTCTTCAATCTGAATACTATTGTTTTCATAAACTTCCATATCAATTGCCATAGAATTGATTTCTAAGGATTGACTAAATGAAAATCCAAAGAAAATAAGAAGCAGCGACAAGAAAATTATAGCTAATAAATATTTTTTCATATTATCACCTAAAACGAAACTTTAATATTTTCTCTTTGGGTCGCTTCAATAATAAAAAATGGATACTTTTTAAAGTTAAAAATACCAGCTACTATGTTTGATGGAAAGGATTCCACTTTTGTATTAAAAGTTTTAACAACTGCATTGTAATACTTTCTTGCATTCGCAATATCTTCTTCAACTTTTTGTAACTGCTTTTGTAAATCAAGAAATTGTGTATCAGCTTTTAATTCTGGATAGCTCTCACTTAAGGCAAATAAAGATTTCAATGTTCCAGTAAGCATATTCTCATTTGCTTGTTTTTCATTAATACTATCAGAAGCCATCGCCATATTTCTTGCTTGAATTACTTTTTCTAAAGTTTCTTGTTCATGTTTGGCATAACCTTTTACTGTCTCTACTAGATTAGGTATTAAATCATATCTTTTTTTCATATACACATCCATTGTAGAAAAGCTTTCATCAACTGAGTTTCTTAACTTAATAAAACCATTATAAATTGCAATAATATAAAATAAAACCAGTACAGCGACACCAATTAATAAATAAATAATCATTTCTTCCTCCTTTAATTTGTCTTTATGAATTACTAATACCCTATTTTACCATTTATAATTTTTTTTTTATAATTATAATTTTAGTTTTTTATACAGATATTTTTTTAAACATGTTATACTATTTAAGTCCGCTAAAAAAGAAAGGAAATTTTATGAAACTACTAAAAAAGATTATAAATTCACAACTAGAATCTCTCGAAGTGGTTATTTTTAAACGCATTGCTGCTAGAGGAATCATATTGAGAAATCACAAAATACTATTAATGTACACGAAATATTATGATGATTATAGTTTGCCTGGTGGTGGTGTTGACTCTGAAGAAGAAATTATTGAAGGTCTAAAGAGAGAAATTTCAGAGGAAACTGGTGCTCAAGCAATTGAGGTAGTATCAGAATATGGTTACATAGATGAATATCGGCCATATCATAAAGAAGATTATGATTTAATGCATATGATTTCATATCTTTATCTTTGCAATATTAAAGGCGACTTACAAGAAGCACAATTAGAAGATTATGAAATTGCTAATGGCATGAAAGCTCAATGGATCGATATTGATGAAGCCATTCAACATAACAAAGAACTTATTGCTAGTAATAATAGTATCGGGCAAAGTCTTGAAAGAGAAACATATTTACTAGAACGTATTAAAAATGAGTTGATTTAATCATTCAAAAATAATATTAAAAAATCACAGCTATTTATACTGTGATTTTTTTAATAAATACTATTTTTTTAATAAATACTATTTTTTTCAAACAACTAACTCTTCATAAATTTCATTATATTTGCTAGCAGAATTAGCCCAGCTATTATCTGAATTCATACAATTTTTAAATAACTGTTGCCATTGTTGATCATCTTTATATAATTCAATCGCTTCTTTGATTTTGAACAATAAACTATGTGCGTTAAAATCTTCAAAAACAAATCCATTGCCTTCACCAGATTCAGGATCGTAATTTTTAACTGTATCTGCCAAGCCACCTGTTTTTCTTACAATTGGTGCATTACCATAACTTTGAGCAATTAATTGTCCCAGACCACACGGTTCATATCTAGATGGCATTAAGAATATATCTGCAGATGCATAAATTTTCTTTGCCATTTCTGGACTGAAATAAATATTACCTGAGAAGTTATCGTAATGTTCATCAAACCATCTGAAGTCATTTTCATATTGAATATTTCCAGTACCTAATAAAACTACTTGTACCTCTTCATTTAATAATTCAGCCATCATATGAGTAATTAAATCAATACCCTTTGCTTCAACAAGACGTGTAACAATACCAATCATAGGAATATCTTTGTTAACCTCTAGACCTAACTCACCTTGTAAAACGGCTTTATTTTTTCTTTTCTTTTTATAACCTCTTAAATCATAATTGTATGGGATATCTTCATCAGTCTTTGGATTATATTCACTGGTATCAATACCATTAACAACACCTGTTAACTTGTTGTCTGCTGCTGAAAACAGTCCATGTAAACCTTCTCCATAGTACTCATCTTGAATTTCATCGGCATAAGTTTCACTTACAGTTGTAACGATATCAGAGAAAGAGATACCAGCCTTCATAAAGTTAATATCACCATAAAACTCTACAGAACCATTGTAGTAATATTCCATATCTAATCCTAAAATATCACCTAGAACAACTGGATCGTATATGCCTTGGTACTTAAGATTATGAATTGTATATACTGTTTTAATGTCTTTATATGCATCTAAATGGGAATAATGTTCTTTTAATAGTAAACTAATCATACCAGTATGCCAATCATTTAAATGTAAAATATCATAATCTCTATTAATATACTTTAAGCTTTCTAATACAGCTTTATTAAAATACGAGAATTTTTCACCTTCATCATGATTGCCATAAATAATACTTCGATTAAAATAATACTCATTTTCAATAAAATAATAATCAACATTAGCAATTGTTTTTTTCCAAAGCCCAACAAAAGAATCACGCCAACCAACTTTAACTTCAAAATCAGTTAAAAACTCCATTCCTTCACTATGTTTCTCACTAATAGATGAGTACTTTGGTAAAATAACATCTACATTATTATCGAAACCCAATAATTCTTGCGGTAAAGCACCCACAACATCAGCTAATCCACCAGTTTTTATAAATGGTGCTACCTCTGCTGAAACAAATAAAATATTTTTCATAAAGCCTCCTTTTATTTCTGTTACAGATACTTAATATTTAGTCTATTATAACATACAGATTATAGAATAACAATCTTTTGTAAAATGAAAACGATTGCTATTTTTACTAGATTAGTATATTTCAATCTTTTCCCATGTAAGTTCCTTGTCTATTGATCCATATAGATCTTTTGACTAGGGTATGCAAACTCTATATCTTCTGCTATGTGAATTGCTTCATAAATGCTTTCACTTAATTTAGTCTTTATTCCGCGACGGTTTCTAGCCAATGTAATATATCTTAATTCAATTTGGATACCACTTGGTTGTATTGTAAAATAAGTAATTGGAGTTACTTTTCCAGGCTTAATTGCATACTTCTTTGACATTTTAACTTGTTCTTTTCGTATGGTATCTAATACTTCATCATTTACCAAATCATTAGCAATATCCATGATAATTTTTTTGGCTTTATCCTTGTTACTATTAAAAGTGATGAGAATTTTTATCTCATTCCAGATACCATTAAATCCTTTTGTCGTACTAAAATAATTCTCTGTAAATATTTTTCCATTAGGAATACTTACCACACGACCAGTACTTTGATCCCCATCTACCCAGTTACCTACTTCTAGAATTAGAGTATAAAACATTTGAATATCAATTACATCACCTTTAATGGATTTATACTCTATACGGTCCCCAATGTTTATTGGCTTTTTAATAATTATCAATAACCAACCAGCAATATTCATAAATACCGGATGTAAAGCCAATGCTAAACCAGCTGAAGTAAAGCCGATAACTGTTGTAATACTTGTCGGATCTTTTAACCATGTAAATAGCAAAATTAAAATAATGATTATAATACGACCATATTGTATCCATTTTCTCGATAAATGTCTTAAGTTCGCGTTCTTTATTCTTTTGTTGATCAATCGTTCTATAATCAAAGAGACAATAAAAACAGAAACAATAATTACACCTGATATAAAATATTTATTATCTAAATAGTTCATTGATTCCTCCTTAAAATATATATTCTCTATACTATAAGGATACTCTACTAAAGCTTTCATATCAAGGATTATTAATCTATTTATAAAACTAAAGAAGTTACTAATTTTACAACTTGACTAAGATTATTCTCATTTTCATCAATACACTGAACAATCCTAGAACCAACAATATATCCATCAATTATAGG
>Ga0102925_1002565_pt1 | contig 10012 bp, 13 predicted proteins | sample SalPonR1_A_D1_MG_FD_78216 | JGI IMG/M metagenome (GOLD analysis project Ga0102925, IMG submission 78216) | Salt pond soil microbial communities from South San Francisco under conditions of wetland restoration - Salt Pond MetaG R1_A_D1_MG | ecosystem: Environmental > Aquatic > Marine > Intertidal... | reverse complement strand
CATATCTATACATTGATATACATTTTCTTCTGGTTCTGATGAGCTACCAACAATTATATAAGATTCAAAGATAAATTTTAGACTATCAGTTAATCCTTCATCAACTGCATTAAAAATATAAAACCATTTTTGGTCACCCCCATCTGTCTGAAGGTAACCTCTGAATCTGGTATCAAAATAACCTGTTTTTTCTAGTGTAAATTCAGGGTCATAGGATAAATAAGATCCATATCTTGACATTTCTCCACCTCCTTTTATACATCATTTTCACAGAATCCATATCTTGACATTAGCTACTCACCTCATATTTAAGCCAAATATCACCGTTTTCACCTTTTGTTTCTATGGGGTCTTCTGTTGATGTATATATTTTAGGCCTGTTATCTCGCAAAGTTTCCGATTCATCTGCAGCTACATCTGATATAGAAACATTTTTAACTTCTTGCCATAATTTGTGGATGCAGGGGATATAACCATTTTTGCCCCCACCAATTTCGGTATAAACATCAGTTGGGTTTCCTGCCTGGGACAAAGCATAATTAATAACAGAGGTTGCTTCGCTTTTCCACAATATCCCCAGATTTTCCATATCTTCTATTCTCTGCATAATATCAGTTGGTTCATTTTCTATAGTTGACGAAGTGACACTACCACTGCCTGAATGAACGGAGTCATAAATAGAATTAAGTTGAGTAGCTATATCAGTTGCTGAATCGATGTAAGTGTCTATCCAAAATTTCATTAAATCTGAAAAGTCCCATCTCGAAACAAAATCTTCAAATGCTTCCTTTACATAGTTTGAAGGATTAAATATTTCTATATCGGAAGTCTTGGTTGTTTCAGTACCGCCAATATAAGCACTAAATCCTGTAATAATATTATCTAGCCCTGCAAAAGTTCCGCTTCCTGAAATAAACCCGCCGTTCCAGCCAAGCCCTGAAGGGTATGTTAGGGAATGTCGAGAAGCATAATTTATTAATTCACCATCTAATTTTTTAATATCCCCACCGAATACATTTTCTTCTATATATTTTTTTAGCATATTCACTAATTCTTTTACATCATCAGCATTAGTTCTAGCTTTGAAATATGCTTTATTCATTCCGCCTTTAAATATCTCAAAATCAGGTGGCAGTCTTTCTTTGTCAAGTGTACCTAGTTTAACTTGTGATGTATAACTGTCCTCTGCATCAGTTATAAGCGAATAATCATATCCTACAACGACCATATTTTCGTTGATACTTAATTCACTATCTGTAACCGTCACAACGTCACCAACAGAAAAACTATAATCACTTGCAACTTGCCCGTCTGGCAATTGGTCTGATAGTAGGCTTATTTCTGCAACATCTACAGTATATCTAGGCTGTGGATCTGACCTAATATTATAATAAGCTGTAGCTAAACTACTTAATTCGGTCTCTGTTTCTAGTTCTCCAAAATCTACAAAATATTCAGGGTGACCGCTACCTTTTTCTTCTATTTTATGATATTTTTCAGCGGCGGCTGGCACTATAACAGCCTCGGCATATAATTTTCCAACTACATCATCATAGTTTAATGATCTCGACATATTAATATTATTTTCCGAGTAAGCAACTCTGCCTGATGATGCTTGCGAAATTTTAGTGCTATATTTATAAGCATTAACTGTAGTTCCACTAAAATCATATCCACAATTAAATCTATCTAGTATAATTTTTAAATTTTTGAATACACTTCCTTCAGATATACTGACAGTTCTTTCATCAGTGGCGGGAGCCGTTCCCACTGTAAACCCAGACACAAATTTAAATAATTCGCTTAAGTGATCCGACAATGTGCCCTTCAGTTGATAATCAACCTGCCAACCATCAAACCCTTTATCTATTATAATGTCAGTCCTATCATAATCTGGCGTTACTTTCCCTTTAGTAACATAAATTTTTTCGAGGTCAAAGCAAACATGTCTAGCTTCTACTTCTATATAAGTTTCTTCAAACTCTCTTACTTTATTAACATCTATAACTCTAAAACTTTCCCCTTCTTCGGTTATCAAGTCTGACCTGTTCGGAGCTGTATATTCAGAGGCTATTGCCTTAATTGATAGATTCCAACTACCGCTTAATTCTTTACTTATTGACTTTTCTAAGAATATACTCATTATTTGCCCCCTTTATGCGTAACACACAAAAGTAATAGTCCCAGTTGCAAGGTTCCTTGTTTTATTTATATTCATATCCACACCATCATATACTTGAGCTTGATACGTATTACCATCAATAACCAAAGCTTGCGATGAGTCATAATCTAGGAAAGTATTCAATGAACTTATTTTAGTTTCTATATTATCTTCTTCGGCTATGTTATCAGCATCATAGTGCGCTTCTATTATTATATCCACTTTAATATTAAAACTTGTCTTGTAATTATTGCCAAAATCATAAGGATAATCTCTGCCGGGAACTTCGACAAGTGTTTTAGTCTTAGGTGCCAGGGCGGGCTTGGTAATGTTCGTTATCTTTAAACCATCAATGGAAGTCCTGATATTATTTGAATTATAAGTTATTGTTGCTTGTGCCATTATGGCCCTAACCTCCTATCTTTTTTCTTCTGTAAGTAATCTAACTCTTTCGCTATTTTGTTTATATCTGATTCTTTTCTAACTGTCATGTTATCTATATTGATATTTGTTTCATTAGACAAAGCCTCTGCTCCGGATACTGTCGCGCCTTTTGGAAGATTAAGCAATTCAGGGCCATTCTCTCCTACTATGCCTAACCCAGATGTGTTTATAGCTCCTCCCGTTGCTAATTTAGGTATAGTATCTATATTAAAGCCAAATCCTTTTCCTACACCTGGTATTTTCTGCGCCCAGCCAGGTACATCTACATGTATTTTATTAAGTCCTGTAATCATCTTATTAACTCCGTCGATAACCCAATTAATTATCTTTTTAATACCATTCCACATAAACTCAAATACCCCGATAACCGCATCCTTCATGCCTGTAAAGGCATTAACAAGCCCAGATGTAAAAGGAGAAATAATATCCATAATCATATTTGCAAATCCCTTTACAAATTCAACAATTTCATCCCAATACTTCCAAACTGCTATTAATCCTACTACTGCACCAGCGATTAAAGCAATCGGCCCTAAAGCCACGCCAGATATAACTCCACCTACTGCTGCAATTATAGGCATTATAGAAGATATAGCAGTAATCAATTGACCTACTATGATTAATATCGGGCCTAAAGCTGCTAATAAGCCAACAAATATTCCTATTGCTTTCTGTATAGGTTTGGGAAGATTAGAAAAAGTTTCAATTATCCCGACTATTTTTTCTACAAAACTTTTAACAGCAGGAATAATTTTTTCTTTGACTAATGGAATAAACTTTTCATTAAGTATAGGCATTAATTGAGTTGCTATACTCCTGCCAGCTCCAATTAATTGTTGTTTGAGCTCATCCATTCCCTCACGGAAGCTATTTGCAGATGTAAGCGCATCACCAGACATAACTTTGCCTGAATCATTAGCTTCTTGTTTTACTTTGTCTATTTTATCTGCTGACATATCTAATATAGGAGCTAAATCTTCATAACTATTCTTTAGTAATTGTTGTCCAATTATAGCTCGCTGAGTTGGGTCTTCAACACCTCTCAATGCTTTTATAATCATATCCATCCGTTCGTCAGGGGTTGCGCCTTCAAGATCGTTAAATGTTAAACCTAATTTTTCAAGTCCACGCACCATATTAGCTGAACCTTCATCACCTCGACTCATCGCCTTAACTAATTCCTGAGAAGCATCTGTTAACACATCAGTATTAGTACCTGCACGACTGGCTATTGCCTGCCATTCTTGTATTTTATCTGTACTTAGCCCAGTTGCAGCATTAAGGTCAAGGACGCTGTCAGCATAATTGCCTGTCTTGGTTGCAAGCGCCCCAATAGCAGCACCCGCTCCAACAATAGGTCCAGTTACAAATTTAGTTAATGCTCCACCTGTTTTTGTAAGACTTGAACCCATTTTTTTCATTTTACCTTGCATCTTTCCCATTTTACGACTAAATTCAGAAGTATCTGCCCCTACTCTCACAAATAATTTTGATAATGTGTTTGCTGCCATTAGGAGCCTCCTCTCTTATCTTCTCCACCCATAGCCTTATTAAAGACTTCAACCATTTGTAATTGTTTTTTCCAAGTCTGTTTTTTCTTTTTTTGTGGCATAAAATCTTTTGGTTTATAAGGGCGAGGCTTTTTCTTTTTATCCCTGTATATATTAGCTAGTGTTGAGCTAATAATTCCTGCTCTAAAATCTGCTTCTTTCTTTTTTTGTTTATGAACTAAATTATATCTTTCCATTAAAGCGTTTAATTTCTTTAAATTTAAACCCCAAAGCTCTTGTTCAGACAGCCCAAGATCATAACGCCCGACCGCCCACAAATCTAGCCAGTCGAGCTTTTCTTGTTTTTTCCTTTATTTTCCCCTTCATCTGTTTGGGGTATTGAATTTTCATATACTTGCATTATTTGCCCGCTAATATTTTCCATATTTTCTATATTAATTAATTTTCCAGTTTCTTCTAATGTAATGTCATCGAACTCACTTAACCCAGCCCAAAGCAAAGCCCTAATATCCTTCAAAGAAAAATCATCGCCTTCTTTCATATTAAGCAAACTTTTGTCAGTTTCATCTTCAAATTTAATTAGGGCATTAAGGTTGAGGTCATACTCTCTTTCTTTGTCAAGTTTTAACGTAGTTTTGCTATTCATAGACAACCTCCTTAGCTATCATTAACACTGGCTATAGTTGGTTCGCCAGTAATTTTTAGAGTAACAGAAGCATTTAATGGGCCTTCAGTTGGTTCTTCGCTTTCAAATCCAGTAACATAAGCAGAAAATTCCCAGGTTGTACTAGATGTATCCGGGAATATCATTTTATAATTACTCTTAACTCTGTCGACCATATCTTCTATCAACACAAGTTGGGAATTGTTTGTAGGTAAAAAGCTAATGTCTAAAGTAATTTCGCCTGATCTCAATATCGTGGGTATAATTTCTTCCCAGCCACCATCGGAATCATGGTCTGTTGTGTCTTCTGTGTCTAAAGATAAACTAGGACCCGATATATTATTTACTTTTGCAACGGTTGTAAATGATTCTGTTGCTTCGCCATCACCACGTTTTAATTTCGTTCCTAGACCCCACTGTGCCTCAATCGGTGCATCATAAATATTCCAGGCTAACGCCCAATGATCACCTGTTCCCGGTTCAAAATCTCCATCTGTTTCAGATGTGTGCGCATAAGTACATATATAATCTTCAGTATCATTAGTAACTTTATCTCCAACGGTATAAGCTGTACTGGCCGCCCATGCATCAAAAGCCATCAATTTCACTCTCCTTTATTTATAATATTGGAATTTTAATTCTGTTTCGTTTCTATATAATCCAGTTTCATCCTCATAATCATCAAATTCATCCAACACAAACACACCCTGTACGCGTGTGTCGCCCATCCAGCCGTGAAAGTTATCCAGTAACTCCTGTACTTCTTCTATAATATTTAAAGCATCTATTTTTTTCTGTGCATAACCATCAAATTGATATCTTGCTGTTTCTATTTTATCTGAGCCGTCATGACTATATGTGGTGCTTGTAGTGATTTTTGTATATATGAGATAATCATTTTCATTTGTATTTGTAATATTAGAAGACACATTACCAGTAGTTGTAATATTGTCATTTAAAAATGTATATAAATCTATTTCAAAGCTCATTATTTCACCGCTTCGTCAATCATAGTTTTTATGTTACTCTTAAATCTTTTGGCTGCTTTGCCCGCCGTAGCTTCTACACTCTTTCTAAAAAATGGGTTTGCTTTACTGCGCGAGGTTCCATATTCTACTAAATGGGCATGTGGAGCAATTTTCCTATCAACTGCAGCAATAACAGAAGCGCCCCAAGGCTTACGATCTAATGCTTTTTTAACAATAGACCTTTTTAAATTTCCTGTAGGCCCACGAGGCGCTCTTCTTTCTATTTCATTTCTCATAATTTCAGCAGAACTTATAGATGCATCTTCCAATTGTTTAGGTGACATAGACTTAGTAAGATGTTCTATATTTTTATTTAATATTTCTAACCCTGTTATTTCAAAATTTGCCATTTAAGTCACCTCACTAATAACAATATGGAGCTCTTCGCCTTCCCCGTTAGGATCATAAGCCCCTTTTATCTGATAGATTTGTCCTGTTATTTTATCTTTAATTCTATATTCAGCATCAACACTATTTCTGTATCTTATTTTAATTAGCCCATCTATTTTTTCATCATATTTTGCCGATTGAAATACCTGTTGACCCGCATTAGCTTTAATGTTACCCCAACAACTAAAGTCTGTTTCGTACTCTGTATAAGGGCTTCCTGTATTATCTTTTTTCTCATTAGGTTTTTGAAATTCTAATAAATGGTTTAATTTCCCTGAAGGTATCATGTATTTTTCACTCCATCCAAACCCATTAAGGCATCAACGCCATCCTTAATTTTTTGTGGGACCGCACCTGTATCAACTGTTTCTTCCCTGTTGTTCCACCATTCACCTACCAATAATTTAATCGCATGTTTATAAGTAGCTGGTATATCGCTTTGTGAGCTATACCCCGCATCATATGTTATTTGTATTGCATTAACGGGGTATAGATCATCGGTCGGTATATCATAGTCATCTGCTAGTGCAACGCGAGGTATAAACGAATATTCATCTACTACATAATTAGTGCTATCCCATTCTGTTACATTTCCTTCATCGTCTTTGTATTCTATTTTAGTAACTTCAGCCAATGGCGGTTTTGGAAGTTCGACGGGAAAATCGGGCCACTCATCAAAAGTTAAAAGTATCGTTTTAGTTGCAAAGGTTACGTTATGTCTTTTTTCTAAAGTTTCTCTAGCAACTTCTATAAAATTGTCAATTAAATCATCTTTTTCGTCGTGTATAATATTAAGGTGGTCTTTTAGATCTTCTGTGGATACCGCCTGTATAGTCGGCTGGGTTATTACTTTAAGCCCCATTTAATCACCCCTTAAGCTGTGAAAATAAAATCGACAGTGTCGCCTTTAGCTGCGGCTGCATTGTTTGATTTGCCAATTTTTTTAAGTTCGTCTTCTTCTGCTCCAACAGAAACTGTTATATCAGCACTTGTGTCACCTAAACATATCTTATCTATAGTATTATAAGCATTAGCTAAAGTAACAGAAGTAGTACCATCCATTTGTTTGGATTCACCCTGAGCAGAATAATCACTATCAGTACCTACAACAACCAAATAACCTGTCTCTCCGGCACTTGCAACGGCTGTTGGCTCTACATTGAATGCTCTGGTATCAGTTGGCTCATATATCCCACTAGAAGTACTACCAGATGTTAAAGTAGTAATAGCTCCATCAGTAGTAGCTTCTCTAAGTGTTAAAGTTCCAGAAGGTGTACCAGAAGTTATTTCAGCACCCATTAAATTATTGTAAGCATTAGAGCTAGTAACTGGTGTAGTACCATCTGAACCATCTGTAGTAATAGTTTCAGATTGATATTCATCAGAAGTATCAGTACCATATATGGTTACTTCTATGTCGGTATCACCCGATTCGCCAGATATCAACTCAACATCATCATTAGCGGGTTGATTACTAAAATCATCACCTGTTTGTGAAGTTATTAAATCTGTTCCTGCTAAATCATCATCAACTAATCGCCCAATTCTGCCGCCGTCACAAGCCTTTAAGTTCTTCCCTGCCTCAACTTCTGCATCTGCAATTCCAGTCTGTTCACCAAGTATTCCCATTGTCAAATCATCAGTGGGGCTTTTTACAACATTTTCATAATTGATGCCGACTACATTTAAACTATCTGCCGTGGCTTCTACATGATCACCTGAACCATCTATTTTGACTAATCGCCTTTCATTAATAGTGCCATCAGATGTTTCTCCATCTTTTTTTAATCGGCCGGTTATATTAATTTCGCCGCCAACAACCCATTCGCTACCACCTTGTTTTTTATAATTATCACTTGTTGGCATTTAATTTCACTCCTTTATTTTTTTCTCTGCTTTTTTTGCTTTCTCTTTTCCTCTTACTTCATCTCCATTAGATAACACATAATATCCTCCGCCTTTATGGTGGGGATATGTTTTTGCTTGTATTTCCTCAGTTGATTTTATCTGTCTTTCTGTTTTTTTATTTTTTATTGGGTGTGCTATACCAGCTTCGCATAATCTTATAGCTTGTTTTTGTGAAATATCTGCTCGTTCGCCTGGTTGATAACTATAACTTTTGCCAGCTATCGACACATCGAATTGAATTTCCATCAACTAACCTCCTTAATAAGTAAAGCGGGGCAATTAACCCCGCTTATTATTAATTTTTTATGCCATTGTAATGGTTTGTACTGCTTCTGCAAGCATTAACAATCCATCAACGCGCTTATATGCTCTAAAGCCAATTTGGCCGTTCTCTGCATAAAGCTCATTAAGTCTTTGCAGGAATATTCCCTCTCTATCAAAGATTTCATAAAAAGAGAAGTCTCCAAATGCAATAGGTTTATTTGCTGAACCTAAGTCAGGCATATCTCCGGTTATCTTAACAGGAGCGCCCAATAATATGTCGGGTTGTCCTGCTTGTAATCCAGGCTGCCATAAATACTGTCCATTTCCGTCTTTTAGCTTTCTAATTGCCTTTGCAGTGCCATCATTCATTAACCAAGCACCGTTCTTTCTGTAAGGTCTGCTAGGGCCGTGATATAAGTCAATTAACTCATCGGCTGTTACGGCGTCAGCAGCAGTGGCTGTAGTGGCGTTATCAGCATCTTGTAAAAATCCAGTTGGTTTTGTGCCAGAACCATTGACAAATGCCGCTTCTTCTAAGTCGCCAATTCTCCTGACAAATCTGCTTTGAATATATCCTTCAAGATTATAAGTATTGTCATATAGCAATTCTTCGGATACCTTGATAATTGTTCCGGCTTTATAAGCGTCAACTGACTTTTGGGAGAAGGAAGCATCTGCGGTACTGAAAGCCCCTTCTTCTGAAACCCAAGTAGCAGAACCACTATCAGATGCTACAGGTATTTTCTTTTCGCTGGAAGTAGAGCTCACACTAGCAATTTGCCTCATTATATTTCTATCTTCAAGTGCTTGCATTAATCTGTTGCCAAATTCAGTCGGTACAATATATCCGCCTTCGCCATCATCCCCTTCTTCTAAAGCCCTGCGTTCTGTTCCATCTAACGCGCTCCTGCCCCTTCTGGTATATTTATCGAATATACCTTTGTATTCAGTATCTGTTTCTTTTTCTTTTTCTTCGCCACCCATGTTATTAACAATTTTCTTTTCTCTTTCTTCGATTTTTTTCAAGTCTTCAATTCTTTCCTCAAAACTATCAATTGCTTCATCTAAATTGTTGAAGTTAGTTCTTTCATCAGATGTTAAATTTCTATCTTCTTTTTCAGCTTTTTCAACCAAATCTCTTTGCTTTTTAATTGCAGAAGCACGCTCCTGCTTTAATTCTGTAATCTTATCCATTATAGACCTCTCCTTGTTTTAATTTTTTTCTTATAGACCTCTAATTTTAGTTTTTCCTTATCTTTTTTATCCTGTCTCCTGCTCCGATATTCTTCAAATACATCTGTCCTAGATTTAACGCCGGCTTCGGTATTTTTATACCAAGGGAAAGTCACCGGGCTTACATCAAAAAGTTCTGCCACCTCAACAATAGTCCTAATTGGCACTTCACCCGACTCATCCCACTCTTCCTTGTCAACAGTAAACTGAAAAGATGACTGATCTATATCGCCCCTTTTTAATAACTCAAGGAGATCATTAGCATAACTAGTCTCTGGTGGATTTATTTCATAATGCAAACCCTTTTCATCTTCTTTTAATTTAAGGGTGCCTTTACTTAAACGCCCCAACAACTTCCCCGCTTCGTGATTTATCAAGGCCCTGGTATCTGATTTCTGAATAGCATTAT
>Ga0102925_1002564_pt1 | contig 10012 bp, 23 predicted proteins | sample SalPonR1_A_D1_MG_FD_78216 | JGI IMG/M metagenome (GOLD analysis project Ga0102925, IMG submission 78216) | Salt pond soil microbial communities from South San Francisco under conditions of wetland restoration - Salt Pond MetaG R1_A_D1_MG | ecosystem: Environmental > Aquatic > Marine > Intertidal... | reverse complement strand
TTTGTATTCTTTACTTATAATGATTCTTTCTATTTTATCATTAATATTAATAAAAGAATTTTTAAAAAATTAGAAAATGGAAAAACAACAAATTAAAGAAAAAATTGAAGAGATTAAAAAAGAACAAGATTATTATAAAAAAGTGTATAATCGCCAAAGAACTAAACAGTCTAAAAGGAAAGTTTATTATGAGAAACTTATGCCGAATGAAGAAAAAATATTAGAACTTCAAAATATATTAAGAGATAAAAAATAAAAAATGATACAAAAAGCAATATTAGAATTAGATAGTTTTCAATTTACTGAAAGAATAATGGATACTATTCCTGATGTTCTGAAAGATCAGCACGAAGGAAAAGAATATCTAGAATCTTTTTATCTTACATATTTTGACAATTATTTTAGAACTTTGAAGTTAGAAAATAGTATTGTATTAAGTATAGAGAATACTAAAAATAACACAATATATAGAAGAGTCCCTTTCCCTACATTATTTATAAATAATTATTTTAAAATAAAAAATAAAATAATTTCAGGAATTTTTCTAAAAGACTATTCTTATGGAGCATTAGTAAGAGACTCAGGAGAAGTAATTTATGAAAAAAGTATAGATATATTCTTTTTTAATATAGAGGGAGATCGTATTCAAACATATTATTACACTTATGGAAACGAGTTTGATCATTTATCAAAAAAAGTATCAAACATAGTTAGCAATACAATAGATTTATTAAATTCAAAAGAGGACATTAATATTGAAGAAATATTAATTTCTAAAGAAAGAAATGGGAAAAGGAGAAAAAGAAATAAAAAACCTCTTCCTAATAAAATAATTATAAAACCTAAAAAAAGTTTTTATAAATATTTACAGAAATTAGAAAAAGATAGTAGAAATATTTCCCATAAATTTATGGTAAGAGGACATTGGAGGCATCTTAAATCAGATAAATTCAATAAAAAGGGAGATAGTATATGGATTAAACCTTATTTTAAGGGAGAAGGCATTTATATAGCTAAAAAATATGAATTAAAAAAATAAGAAAATGAAAAAATATGTGATATATAGAACTAATAGACTTATATATTATTATGTAACTAATATTAGAAAATCATTCTTTAAAGCAAAGATTAGAAAAGATAATAAGATATATAAAAAGAAAAGATTATCTAAAGATAAGTTCTATAATGAAATATCTAAATTACAAAACTCAAAATAAAGTAAAACATAGTCAATACTTGAACTCTGAAAACGAATAATAAAACTATTATTATTATTATCCATAATATTTTTCTACTTTTCTTCTTCCTCTGAGGTTGTTTTGGTCCATTTTTTCTTGCTAGTAAGTGTATTCGTACCATTTTATCTTATAGTTAAGCTAATATATATTATTTTTTTCCTCTTCTTGTGTTCCATAGTATAGGTAGATTACCAACCAACCGACCTTTAAGTTTTTTCTGACATAATAGTCCCAATTTGTGACCTACTCAGTCCTATAATGTTGCCTATTTCTGCTTGTTTCATACCTTGTTTAATCAATTCTGCTACAAGTTTGTTTCTTTGTTCCATGTGCTTTTTATCTTTCTCTGTCATTGGCTTCTCCTCCTCTTTATTTGTTTCTTCTTCTTTTCTTTTTTGATATTCTTGAGGATTATAAAATAAATCAGAAGTATCTGGCTGAAATCCTTGATATTGTGCTTTTTCATTATTCATAACTTCTTCAATTTCTAAATCAAACTTCTTTATCTTACGATAAATTCTTCTAATTTGAGTTTTATTGGTATATATTTTAAAATAACCTCTTTCTAAACCATTTGTGAAAACGTGAATCCAACAACGAGTTCTAGAGATAATCTTTTTATTATATTCTTGAATTTCATCCACCAACAATAAATACAAATGTCGTTTATATCTTTTAGTAACGAATGCTTTTTTCAGAGCTTGACCTTGTTTAGTTATTGTGTCCCTTCCTGTTCCACCTTGTATTGCTTCATCCCATAATATACAAGATGTTTCATTGTCTTCTCTTTCGATTAGAGTTGTAAAGTTCTGTGATGTCCATACAATGACATCTAATTCTTGATGTCGATTAAAGAACCATTCCCATATAGTGCTTACTAATTGTGCCAGTGTAGATTTTCCATCCCCTACATCTCCTGTAACTAATATTACTCCATCCCATTTTAAAAGAACTCTTTGAAGAATCGAAACGAGTGTTGCAAATAAAGAGATATGAACTTTAACTTCTAACTCTTCACGATCATAAGATTGCAAGTTAAGTAATACATAAGTTTCATTAATTTCATAATAATGAATCTGTACTTTTTGTTTATTTTGACCTTCTACGATTATTTGTTGCTTTTCCATCTTTATTTAGTGTCGTTCGATTAGTAGTATATAAAACTTTATTAATCACATCTCTTGTTCCTCCTGTTTTCTTATAAGGAGTTTTCTCTTTATGTGCTTTAGGTGTTAATTCTCCTTCACTTAGTCCTTGAGATAATAGAGCAACACATTCATCTAACTTATCTAATATTTCAATATTCATCTCTGACGCTTGCCCTAATCTCATTTGTTCATTATATCTATAAGAGTATAGTACATTTTGAATGTCATCTAATTTATTTTTAATTTTGGAATAATTATTAATGTGAGCACTTCTACTACTTGCAAATGTTTTAATTTTTGGAAATAAATATTTTATGTTTATAGGTTCAACATAACAGTCTGCAATTCTTTTATTTATCTCATCAAACCAATCAGAAGTATTATCGATAAATACTTTCCAATCTGTAAATCTTAACTTATTTTGTTGTTCATCAAACATTTTTATATAGCTCCTTGTGATTTTAAGTGTTTAAATAGGTAATATGTTGCAAATAAGAAATTAATTATTAGTAGGATTGCTAGGTATAATCTAAAGTAACTCATATTAGATATGGTCAAAGTTGCAACGATACTAACTAGTACAGTTATAATACTCCCCTCAAAACGACAATAATTAGATATGTCTTTATTTCTATCTCTTTTTAATATGTATTGAATATATCTTGGAATGACCATACTTAATACTTAACTTTTTATCTTATAAACTTTAACTTTTTAATAAATTCCTACTCCAGTTATCTGTAGAACCCTCCACTTAAGAAAAATTTATAAACTTGTATTACACATAAAACATAATTGGATTGGTGTAAGTCATTCCAATAAAAGAAAACAAATGGATTTCAATACATTAAAAAAAGGACTAGTTGTTCTTGGAGTTATCCTACTTGCTATGATTGGATTCTATGCAACTATGATGATTGGAGGTCTTGTAGTAGGTACTATTAGTAATACTGCAACAGATGGTTCAATCACTGTATCAAGTGCAATGAATACTTCACTAGCATCAGTAGAGGGAGATTATATCACTCAAAGTGAAAGTCTATCAGGAACTGTGCCATTAATTATCGGTTTAGTAGCTGTGGTTATAATTGTTCTGATTTTCTTCGGAAAGAGATTTAACCTTGGTGGTTCAGGTGGGAGTGGAGGAGGATTAAATTAATCCTTCTTTTGTAAAAATATATTTTTTAATAATTAAATAATTCTAAATTAAGTTAAAGTTTATAAGATAAAAATTCTATAATATGTTATGCCTCGAAAAAAAAAGGAAGAAATAGAAGAAGATTATGAGGATGATGAATCTGAAGAAAATTATGAAGATTATGAGGATGAATCTGAAGAAAATTATGAAGATGATCAATCTGAAGAAGAAACTCTATCTGAGAAGTATAACAACTCTACATTAGAAGGAGAGAGAGCTTATGAGAAACCAACTAGCGATATGTTCTATAATGTAAATCCTTATATATATGATTTGAAGATGATGTTACTAGGTAAATCTTCTATTAATGGGAGGTATGTTCAAACAGGACACGCTAAAATGAGAACTGAGTTTATTGAAACGATGTTGGAACAAGTAAAATCAGTTCTTGCAACACATAACTTTAACTCATATGTTAAAGATGAAGAAATAAATAATATTCTTATTCAGCAGAACTATGCTTTTATTCGTATTCTAAGAAACGAACCCAGCATTAAATCGCCTTCTGAAGTTGAATCAATAGCAGTTTTCTTCGATGTAACTTTAGAACTATTTATAAAATCGTTAAAAGATGGTAAAGGAGCAGAAGGAGTAAGGCAATCAATGAGTGGTGTATATCAGCAATTAGAAAATTCTCAAGCAGAAAAGAGAGTGAAAGGTATTAGGTTTGGGTATGGAGATAATGAACTGGAGATAGGAGGAAATAAATATTAAAATGAAATTATTTAAAAAAAAGAAAGATGAATATAATGAAACTGTTGAGTTTGAGCAAAAAGACTTTAATAAAGTTGATAAAATTAAAGTAACGATATCAAGACTGGAGAATCAAACAAAAGTTGAAACTAGAAAGTTTTGGGCAAAATATGAAGTAGATAGTAAAAAGAATATCGCTTTTTGGATTAATGAAAAACATAAGTTTAAACAACCTGTGAGCGATTATTATTTGTCTAAGATAAATACAACTTCTAATAAAAATGATAAAGATATTGAAGAAGAAGTTAAAAATCTTAAAAATAAATATCTAGAAGAAGTTGAAAAAGAAGTTCCAACTAAAGGAGTTAATATTCACGATCTTAAACATAAAATAGAGGTTAAAGAACACGAACTATTTATGATGAAACATACTAATAATGGGTTTAGTGTTATTAGTCGTAATACTGATAACTTCAGACAAGTTGAATATATTGAGATAGGTAATAAATTATACCCCTTGGGATTTGACCCAACTTTAATGTCTTACTTTATTATTCCTATTGATAAGCAACTTACTCTTGATAATCACAGAGAAAATATAACTGTTAAACATACTACTAACTTGCAGAAGTTTATGGGAAGTGCTACTATCTTAATGCTCATTTTAACTATTGCACTTGCATTAATTACAAGTATTGCGGGTTATAAATTATACTTTGCTTATGATGAAACACAAATTGCAGATTTGGAAAGATTATGTGCAAGTTCTAATATGATGACAATGGAAAATTATGTAAAGGCAACTGATGAATTTGCTGAAGCGTCAGAGAAGTTCGATAATATTGTTGCCAACTTTACAGTCAATGTAAATGAAAACTCAATAAATCCTAGAAATACTAGATAAAAAAATATATTTACTTACAAAAAGTATTTAAATATATAATTTATAGATAAAATATGGTTACAACATTAGAAGCGATTACACTCGTTAATGATATGAACGCTAAAATAATATTTTTAACCATTATTGGTTTATATGCTATATTTGCGTATTTGCAATATAATAAGATATCTTGGGAGTCAGAACTTTCTATTAGAGCGTATAAGTTAGGACTGTTTATATATTCTAGAGTTACTGTGTTTTTCTTTCCTCTTGCAGCAGTAGTATTTTTGCATATTAATACTACTCTAGAAGAAATGATCATTTTTGTAGCAGCATTATATTCTATTATAATGGTAATGACATTTGGTTTCTTATTTATGCTTGGATTTGAAAAACTTTTATCTTTTATGGGTATTAAAAAAGGAGGTTTATATAAATGATAAGAGTAAGGAAGTACTCACTGCCATCTAATAAATGCTGTAATTGTTACATCTCTAAAGATTTAAAAAATATGATAGAAAAAAATATGAAACAATTACAAAAAGAGGAGGAAAAAAAGTTCGGTAAGAAGTCTAAACAAGTTACATTCTCGTATGCTAGTAAAGATCTAGTTAATAAGATTAAGTTAGGAGGAAAGAAAAAATGGTTCTAAATATGAATAATAATAAGAAAGGCAATATGTTTTATTTATGGTTTTTAATTATAATATTTAATATTTTTATTGCTTTAGGTTTTACGTTTATAGTTGGTTTTAATAATTTAGCTGGTAGTGAAATTGTAGATCCTATTCATGGTTCAGTTAAAGATATATCTGAAGAGAGAACATCAACTGAAATACAGGATTATATAGATGATTCTAGACAAGCGTATTATGATAATACGATTCCCTTTGATTTGATTATATTTGGTTTAATAATTAATTTTTATTTTTTCCTAATATATTCTGCAGTTCAATCAAGAAAGGAAAGCACTTTTGCTTTATTTTCGTTGATAACTTTTGGAATGATTTTTATGTTGTTCTTGTTAGGAATTAGTATTGATATTCAAGAGTGGATTCTAACTCAGATATATGAACCTGTTTTCTCTGATTATGAATATACTACTCCTATTATGGATTGGTACTTTGCAAATGTAGGAATTATAAATTTATTTTTAATGATATTACTATTATTAATTAATCAATTTGATAAATTGAAAGCTAAAGTTGGATTAGCAGAAGATAGAGATAATTAGAAAAGTATTTAAAATATTAAAATCTATATTTTATATGAATAAAATATTTTTTATTATGATAATTATTACTTCTTTAGTAATAAGTGGTTGTACAGCAGTTTCAGTTACTCCTAATGAGATTATTACTAAAGATTATATTCAACTAGAGAATGAGAGAGGACAAGTGTTTGACGCATTTGAATATTTTGAAACTGTTCCAAATAATGAAAATAGAAGTATTGTAATACAAACGAATGGTAAACAGATTAAATTATTACGATATACAATAACTACTACTGATTCTCCTGATGATTTTTTAATTTATGAGGGCGTTTCTACAAGCGCTTTAGGAAGCCCCCTGGATGTATACTCTAAAAATAGAGAAAAAGTCGCAAATAATACTGCTCAGTTGTTTCATTCGCCTACTGTAACTGACTATGGAACTGTAATTCAACGTGATTTAATTACATCTACTAAAAAAACAGGTGGACAATCTAAAAATATACAAACCCCTTTTATTTTGAAGAAAAATACAACTTATATTATTATGGGCGATAATAGAGGAGGTACGCAGGAGATGTTATTTAATATTGAGTGGTTAGAATATGAAATAGAATAAATTAATCGTAATAAAATTCTGTTTCGTAATAAAATTCTATTTTTTTTAACAATTACACTTATTCTAGAATATTTTAATAGAAACATATAATATTTATACATGTACAACGTATTTTATACAAAGTAAATTATATTTTAAGCAAAATTTGACTTAATTTTCAAAATAAATTTACATTATCTACTTGATAGAGGTAGAGAAAGATTATATAAAATGTATACATAATTAAGAATTAAGTAGTTAAAATGATAGTAAAAGTTATAAATATTCAACTATTACTACTTTATAGATAAGAAAAGGTATATTCAAAATGGAAACAAAAAAAAGAATCGTCGATATAAAGTATATGAAAGGTAAAGATATTGATGGGGTGATAAGAATTAACGAAGGTATAAAACCTAATGATATAGTAAAAAGGATTGTCACAGAAAATTCTCCTAGAAATGTGAAGTATTGTAAAAGTGAAGGAAGAGTTGTAGACTATATTAATGAATTTAGAGGAACAAAAGTTTATGAGTAGGTGAAATATCTAATGGACAATATAGTAGTAATTACAGATTTTACCTTACACAACACTTTCATTGAAATAGGCAATGAATTGGATATAGGAGATTTTTCAATGATGAGAGCACAGAGTCTTCCTAAACCCATGATAGTTATTTTTGAATACTTCAACTCAGGTTATTTCTGGGAACAGGTTCATATGCTATCCTACTGTTACGAAAAGATAGAAAGAGATTTGATGTCTGAGAGACAAGATAATAAAAAAACAACAAAAGAAACAATCTTTGAAGATTTTTTTTGTAATTCCGGATTTTTAAGTTCTAAATCAGATAAAAAAGATGATTTGATTTTTGTAAAAGAAATGTTGAGTATGGATCATGATGATAAAGAATTAATAATTGTAAGTAATAGTGAAGTAGATGAAGAAATTTTATCTTTAGAGCAATTTTCTGAAAAATTATATCAACTAAATCCAGAATTTAAAGAATATGTAGAAAACAAATATCTTCATCTTGATCATCTTCAATTTGAATATCACTTGAAAAGACAATTTCAAAATATGCTTTAATACAAACTTCTATAAAAAAATATACGTTAAGTATCGCATAATAAATAAATTTAAATATGTTTTTTGTTTTCATTTTTTATACCTACACGCAATATACTAACTATTATTATAAATAATAAATAAATATAATAGAAAATATACTATTATTATAAATAATGAATAAATAATTATATCAAGTGCTAAAATAATTTTTTTTAACGCGTTTTGTTCTTTTTCATTAATCTGTTGTTGTGTTAATTCTTTTTCATTCTTCATTCTTCTATTCCTCTTAATTTTTGATTGTTTAATACTAAATTGTTATTAAACATTTTGTTTTTATTTTGTTTCAACTTTTTATTTATTTCATTGATTTCTGCTTCAATAATTGCTTTTTGTTCTTGAAGCTTCTTTTTATCAATCTCAAGAGCTTTACGTTCTTTCTTTTCTATTTCTTGTCTATAAATTCTATAATTTATATCATTTAGTCTTATATCTTGTGCAGTAGTCATTTTTCTATAATCTTCTTTATTTCTTCTATAGTGTAATTTCTTAATATTACACCCATATCTTTACTAATTTCTATATTATTATCAATAAAAAATTGTAAATTCTCTAATTTAGCAAATGATAAGATAAATCTCATATCTTCACTAATCTCAATATTATTATCTTTGAAAAATTGTAAGTTTTCTAATTTAGCATATTCTAAGATATATTCCATATCTTCACTAATCTCAATATTATTATCAATAAAGAATTGTAAATTCTCTAATTTAGCATATTCTAAGATAAATCTCATATCTTCACTAATCTCAATATTATTATCTACGAAGAATTGTAAATTTTCTAATTGAGCATATTCTAAGATAAATCTCATATTTTTACTGATCTCTAAATTATTATCAATAAAGAATTGATAATTTTTATATACACTATAATCTACTGTATTCTTTTCTCCTAAATGTTGTCTTAATTTATCTGTATTGTTCATTTTTCTAGTATTTTAGTTTTATATCTATGTTATAGATCCCAACAGAATCTTTATTGAGTTCTACTGCTTTTACTTCTCTTCCTAATTCTTCTTCTAAATGTGTAAGCATTGTTTTCAAAGAATCTTCTAAATGCTTTTTGAGCATATAGTTTCGTTTGCTTAAATTTACGATTAGTTTTTTTTCTTCATCTTTTTTCATTTTTTAATAATCTCCTGTTATTTTGTTTTACTACTTCTCTTTGATCTAACCATTGATGAAAGTATGTTGTATTTACAAATATAATTAAACTTGCAAATAGTAAAGCAACTCCCATTCCTACATAATCAATATGAACCCCTGCGTTTACTAATATAGCAGATATAATAAATACTGCTACTCCAAACGATAGAGTTTGTAGTGTAACTTCATTTTCTAGTTTCATTTCTTGTTTTCCTCCTGATATTGATAGATACATCGCTCTCGAATGAATTGAGAGATACTCATTCTTTCTTTGATTGCGTTTTGTTTGAGTTTTTCAAACTCGCTTATAGATACTGAAAATCCTCCCTGAGGTTTTCTAACATCTTCTGTTGATTTCTTTTTATTTGCCATTTTTTATTGGATACATTATATATTATCTTTATATTTATAAACCTTTGTAAAATATTATGGAAATCTTTATAAATAAATAGTGCATAATACATATATGAACACAAAATATAATTATGACAGGTTTCAGGATTTAGATTTTGAAATTGAGATGAGAAAGAAGGTTTCAATTATTGATATGTTAAAAAATATATATCGATTTTGTGATAAGAATGGAGTTACTACTATTAGTAATATTGTGGCAATAATAATGTTAATGAAATAAAATGGAAAAGAAAATAATTAAAAAAATAAAAGGTTCATTGGAGACAATATTACTAATAACTTTCCTAATGTTAATTGGTTTTATATTTATGTTGTTATTAATAATTTTATCTTACATTTTTATTTAAT
>Ga0102925_1002562_pt1 | contig 10016 bp, 11 predicted proteins | sample SalPonR1_A_D1_MG_FD_78216 | JGI IMG/M metagenome (GOLD analysis project Ga0102925, IMG submission 78216) | Salt pond soil microbial communities from South San Francisco under conditions of wetland restoration - Salt Pond MetaG R1_A_D1_MG | ecosystem: Environmental > Aquatic > Marine > Intertidal... | reverse complement strand
TATGTGAATTAGATCTATTCATTTCTTTATGTTTCATGCAAAATATTCTTTGTATCGAAAATATAGTGCGTGATTGTGATTGTCAAAGATATAGATACTTTGTCATTTCGACTGTAATGGAGAAATCTCTTTATTACTTATATTTAAGAGATTTCTCGATTCGTTTCACTCACTCGAAATGACAATAAAATCTTTTAATCATTTGTATTCTATGATTTCTCATTTTTTTTCTTCACGAAAAGCTGTGTTTTTTCAAATTTTAATATCTGAAATATTTCATTTAATTAATTTTGGTACATATAATTTAGGGTTAGAAATTTTATCAAAACAAAAAACGTTGTTTCCAACATTTTCTGTGATTTGAAATGATTTGTTGTAATTATTCATCTAATTTTTTGATATTTACTCAAATATTTTGTAATTTTTCCATTATTTTATCATATCCTCTAAGAATAATGTTTTCATTCATTATATTTGTGGTTCATTTTGCCATAATACCTGCTAATACCATAGCTCATCATCATCTTAAATCAGTAGATGTAACATAATTTCATGTTAATTTGGTTGGTCAAATTACTAATACTTGATGTGGGTTTAGTACTTCAATATCTGCTCAAAGATTTTCTAATTCTGTAAGATAACTAAATCTTCATTCAAATAAGGTTTCAAATATTTTAGATCTTCAATTTGCTTGTGTAAGTAATGTTCCAAAAATAGATTGTAAATCAGTAGGAAATCAGGGAAATATTCTTGTTTCAAACTTTGTTCATTGATAGTTTTTTTTGTTGAATGAGTTAACTGTAATTGTACTTTTATCTATTATTTTAAAGTTTATACCAATTTTTTCGGCTATATTGTACATAGAAGATAGATCATCTACATTTACATTTTTTAAGGTGATTTCTGTATCGTCAGCTCATGCTCAAATAGCAAAATAAGTACCAGCTTCTATATAATCTGATATTATCTTAAAGTCTTGATTTTTGATATTAATTTTGGATGGTTTCAAAGTAATTGAATGATCAATATTGAGAGTAATATCAGCTCAAGCATTGTTGAGAAAATCTATCACATTTTTGACATGTGGTTCTGTAGCTACTTGGTATATATTTATAGTATAATCTATATTTGGAAGAAATGCTAAATAAGTAATAAGAGCTTCTGTAGCTGTTACTGAGAATTCTTGTAACATTATATTTCTTTTTGGTTTACCTGTAACCTTATACTCTTTAAACTCATCGTTGCTAATAGTTATTCAGGCTTTGTTTAACGCATCATCAAAAGTATCTAAAGGTCTTTTTCATATATTACATCAACCACTACCTATAAATTTTACTGAACCGTATTTGTTTAATCCATATGGTATCAAAAGTATTGATGTTCTGATTTTGGTAGCTTTTTCCATTGTTAGATCAAAAAAATCTTTTGATTTAGATTTTCATTCTTGAAAAATCTCTTCTAGTACTTTGAGATCTACTATTTGTGGTTTGTTGGTTAAATTTACTTGATTGTCTAATATATAATTTGCTGCAACTATTGGTAAAGATGCATTTTTACTTGCTGAAATCTCTACTTCTCATCTTAGACCTTTTGAGTAAGATATTTGAAACACTTTGATTGAGTTAAAAGTTAAAAGTTAAAAGTTAAAAGTTCTTTAAAACATAATAACTTTTTTGATAATTTAACTATCCACTATCAATTATCAATTATTTTTTACCACTTTTTGAAACTTGGGCAAGTTTGCTGTACATTTATATGTGAAAATCATTGATGTTTTATTCAATCAATTATTGCTTTTTTGAGTCAAGCTAGATCTTTGTCTGAAACTTGAATATTATATTTGCAACCTGCAGACTCTGTAAGTTTTAGTGGAGCAAATGGTTGTATTTGATTTCAATCTGGTGTAGATGTGGTTTTTATATCTTCTGGTGTAGTTGGGGATGCTTGACCAGTGGTAAGAGCATAATTTTGGTTATCTGCTACTATATGAACCAAGTTTATATCTCTTCTAGATGAATGTAATAAATGAGACAGTCATATTCCATAAGAATCTCCGTCTCAAGCATATGAGATTACTACTAAATCATCATTTGCTAATTTAACGCCAGTGGCAAAAGGAAGTCCTCTACCATGAAGTGTTTCTGCTCAGTATCAATCAATATACTGACTCATTTTCCCACTACATCAAATTCATGAAACTATTACAGTTTTTTCTGTGGGAATATTTAATTCTTTGAGTGCTTGTTTGATGGCAAGATGGATAATAAAGTTTCCACATCATGGACATCGTTGGAATTTATTTAGATTGTTTCTCATGTTTAGTAATGATAGTTTGTAAATATTAACCCCTCCACCTTCGGCACCTCCCCTCTAATGGGAGGAGCATCTTAGTATATAAGATACTTTTCTACTTCTCCACTTTGAGGGGAGAAATAAAAAGAGGGGTTTTAGTGAGTAATACTGCCGACTTAAAACCCACCACCCCCGCAATACTGCGGGGTCCCCCTCCCTTCAAAAGGGAGGTATTTGTTATTAAATGTCTTCTCTGAATATTGGATAAAGAGTGTATTTTCTTATATTTTTTATTTTTTTCTCTCGAGAATCTGATTTTAGATTACATTCGTTTGTAATTAATTCTTGGAATGTTCATCCATGATTCATTTCTACAAAAGTTAATTCTTCTATATTTTTTTCATTGTCTGATAATCGTTGTTTTAGTCTAGGGTCTAGAGGTTGTAAAACGGTAACCACTATTAGTCAATGATCAGCAAATTGTCATATCGAGCTTGTCGATATATCACTTTTTGTGTTTCAAAGAGATTTCTCCACTTCTCCCGCAATACTGCGGGATTTACTCGAAATGACAACGATATTATCTATCAAATAAAGTATCAATTTGTTTCTTATCTACTTTAACAAAAAACGGTCTCCCATGCTGACATACAAACATTCCATCAATATTTTCAAAACCATCTTTTATCAAATTAGACATCTGATCGTAGGAAAGCTTATGTCAAGCCTTGATTGAAGTTTTACAAGCTTTAGTAGCAAAAACACCATCTAAAATATGATCAAAATTTATGTCGTCTAAATACAAAACATGATTAAATAATTTTTCTAAATCTACTGGATATGTCACAAAAACTTTTGGTACAGAATAAACAACCATCACATTATCTACCAAAATAGAACAATCAAATCACAAGTTATTTAATTTTGAAATTTTGCCATTTAAATCAGGAACATCTGTTACATTAAATTTCACAGGTTGCAAAAGATTTTCCTTATCCAAGTTTACATTTTTTTTCATATTTTCAAAAGATATTCTTTCTGCCAAAGCATGCTGATCTACATAAAACAAAGCTTCATTTGATTGTAAAACAATATAACTATTCCACAATTGTCATACTATTTGATAATTACCTATCTGATTATTTGAATATGTTTTTTTCTCATCTAATCCATCAAAACTTTGATTGTTTGACAAAGAAAAATCTTGAGATCAAAAACTTTCTGATCAAAAAATTGTTTTTTCTTGCTTATGATGTAGATCTCTACTACCCAAAAAAACTTTTTGTTTTTCTAATCATCACACATTATTTAAATTATTTTTTTCTTCAAAACTAGTTTCTCTTGAAAAATCAGAAACAATATCAGATATTTTATTTTCACCTAGACAATTGTAGACAGAGTTGTAGACAGTCTGATATATTTTCTGTGAATCCAAAAACTTAACCTGAGATTTTGATGGATGAACATTAACATCAACTTTTGTTGGATCAATATCTATCATAAGAACAACCAAAGGATACTCTCATGGAGTAATTTGTCTACGATAAGCATCCATTATAGCTTTATAAACTATTTTATCTTGGACCGGTCTAGAATTAACATATATTTTTATGTTTTCTCAAGATCAAAAACGAACACTAGGATCTGAAACAACTCAATTTATTTCCAGTTCTTCATCCTTATATTCTACGGCCTTTAAATTATTAGTCCAATTTTTTTTATATATATCATTTATTCTATTTATCAAAGAATCTGTAGCTTTCAAATCAAAAGAAACTTTATCATTTTTTTTAAGAATAAATCATTTGTTGTAATGCCATAAAGCAACCTCTACAAAATAATTATAACAATAATAAAATTCTGTTTGTGAAGATTTTAAAAACTTCAATCTAGCTGGCACATTATAAAATAAATCCTCTACTATTATAGAAGTACCATGATCAAATGGCACAGGCAAATGATTTGTATTATACTCACTTCATCTTTTTATTAGTTTTGTACCTATTTCACTATAAGCGGTTTTAGATATTATTGTAAGCTTTGACACCTCAGCGATACTAGCTAACGCTTCTCATCTAAATCAATAACTAGAAATACTCATCAAATCTTCATCTGTTTTTATTTTTGAAGTAGCATATCTCTCCAAAAGTAAATCCATATCAGACAACTGAATACCCTCTCAATCATCTTGTATTGATATCATATTTTTACCTCAATCTTTTATATTTATCTCAATATTTTTTGCTCAAGCATCTATGCTATTTTCTACTAATTCCTTAACTACATTAGCTGGCCTATTAACCACTTCTCATGCTTTAAGTCTATTTATTACATATTCTGGTAATCTATTTATAGCCATATTCAATATATTAAAATAAAATCACACCCTATAAAATAAAATCAATATACATTTTTCTATTTTTTTCTCTTGAATTTTCAACCAAGAATAGCAAAAATAAAGCAGTCACAGTTAAAAATTCATCAAGCTAAAAGTTTATAAAATCTCAAACTTAAACAATCAACTTGATAACTTTAAACTTTTAACTTTTAACTCATTCAAAGTGCAAAAAGAAAAGATATTAAAAATAGTAGACAAACACGGTAATAAATTAAAAATATGATGATTGGTTTTGGCTATAGTAGCAATGATTATGGCAGTAAGAACATACATAAATTATACAACCATAAGAGACGCAATAACAAATGTAGAAGTAGAAATACAAAAAGCAAAACAAGAAATAGCATACACTGAAAAGTTTTTAAAACCCTATCTAGATTCAGAATATGCAGACTATTTTTTAGCACACAAAAATAATATATTATTTTACTGAGAATATATCATAAGATTTGAATCACCAAAAGAAATAGATATAAAAGACGAAGAAGAAACAAAGAACAATACAATAAATACACCACAAGAATCACGAAAACATTTTATCAAGTCAAAAATAAACAGTTAAAATAATACAAAAATATTAACAACAAAATCATTTATATTTTAAATTTAAAAAAAATGAAAAAATTATTGATCTTACCCATTTTATTAATTTGATTGCTAATATTATCTTGATGCAACAACAAACAGATTTCAGAATGAGACAATATTACAGTATCATATGACTCATTTCTACAAGATGGTAAAATAATAGAAGAATGAAAAGAAATATCATTCACAGTTTGAATGTGACAAACTTTCCCAATATTTGACACTATTGTGGTTTGAATGAAAGAATGAGAAACAAAGAAATTTACAGCTACAGCACAAGAATGATATAAAATTTATCACGACAATGCAAAAATACAAAATATATCAAAAACTGTATTCAACAAAATATGAAAAGAACCAAAAACATGAGAAATAATATCTCTTTGAGATATGAAATGACTAATATTGGAAACATGACCAATCACAAACAAAGTAGACTTCAACGAACCAGAAACTCACGAAGATGTAGAATTTAAAATTAAAATTTTAGAAATAGAATAAAAAAATTAATAAATGATGTTTTTATTCTTCAAAAATTTCTTTTACTGGTTTTTTCAAAACATATCAATCCATAAATTCTTCTAAATGAGGTTTCTTTTTCAACAGCAAATCTAGACTATTTTCTAAATCTTCATAATTCACAGATTTAGGATAAACATATGTGATTGGATCTAAAAGTCATGTAGGTCTTATTATTTGTTCTACTATTTTATCAGAAAGCTCTAACTCATATTTTGCAGGAGTTGCAGACAAAAAGATAGTCTTAGAATCTTTTTTTTGTTTTTGCAAAACTACTGATAATTGATTTTCTCCACGAGCCTTATATAATTTTTCGGATTTATTCACAATATCTTTATATGTATCAGAAGCATCATCCAAAACATCAACATAAGATTCTTTGTCTCATGTTTCTTTAAAATTTAAAATCATCTCTAATTCAGAAAAATTTATTGGACGATGATCTATAGCAGAAGGTAATCTAAATCCATGCTTTATCAAATTTAATTTTCTAGACCTATCTGCTTTTGGCATAGCTTGGAGTTGTGGTATTGTCATATGTGATTCATCTATAATCAAACACATATCGTCTGGAAAATAATCAAATATTGTATTTGGCGGTTCTCATGGTAACCTACGATCAAAATACATTGAATAATTTTCTATACCATTTACAAATCAAGTCTCTCTAATCATCCTTATATCATACTCTACTCTTTTTCTTATTCTTTCTGCTTCAACCAACATTCATTTTTTCTCAAACTCTTTTACCCTCAAATCTTTTTCAGTATTCATTTGAACCAAAATATCCTCCAAACGAGAGGTATCTTGTATAAACTGAGTAGCTGGCCAAACTATAACCTTGTGTGCATGTCAACCACCAAAATAAATTTCACTATTATTTTCTTCATCTATTAATTTCATTGTTGTAGAATCTCTAAATTCTATTCTTTCCAATTTTTCTTCATCAAAAATACATCTATAAACAAATTTTTCTGTACTAGAAAAAATATCCAACATTTCTCATCTAAAATCAAACATACCATGCTCAATCTTGCCATGAACAGGCTTATATTGCATTTTCAATAGTTGTCATTTTAATTCTTTAAAATTATATTCTTTTCATATTTCCAACATCAAGCAGTTTTCCTGAAAAAATCTCTTTTGTCCTAAACCGTATAAGGATGATGCTGAAGCAACTACTATAACATCTTCTCTACTAAGAAGTGAAGCCATAGTAGCAAGTCTATACATTTCTATCTCTTGATTTATTGTAGCTTCTTTTTCTATATACAAACCTTGCGCAGGCAAATATGATTCTGGCTGATAATAATCAAAATAAGATACAAAATAATGTACAGCATTATTTGGGAAAAAGTGTTTTAGTTCTGTAGCCAACTGAGCAGCCAAAGTCTTATTATGAGAAATTAATAAAGTTGGCTTATTCAATTTTTCAATAATATTTGCTATAGTAAAAGTCTTACCAGTACCAGTAGCTCACAACAAAGTCTGAATATTTTTACCATCTTTAAAACCCTGAATCATATCTTTTATAGCCTTGGGCTGATCTCATGCTGGTTTAAATTTTGACTGAAGTTTAAACATAAATTATATTATCAATAAATATGAACCTTATACTAATCAATACCCAAAATTCCAGACAAATCAGAAATAACTTGTTTTGAATTTTGTGCCCAAATAGTTTTTATTCCTAACTTAGCAGCAACTAAACAATTTTCTTGTAAATCATCTATAAAAATAGATTCTTCAGCTTTTATATCTAATTTATCTAAAGCATAATCAAAAAAATTTGTTGTGTTATTCCAAGTATCTTCTCTTTTACAAATACCAATCTCATAAGAAAGAATTTTATCATCAAACATATCATAAATATGTTTTATCTCATTAGAAGATGCATGAATTGGGTTTGTATCAGACAAAATATAACATTTATATCATTTTTCTTTTAACTCATCTACTAACTGTATTATTTCTGGTTTAATTTTGGCTCATTCTCTGTGTCACCAACGCTCAAAAAGTTCCTCTCACAAATCTTTACCTAATTTCTCTACCAATCATTTACGAAAACCAAAAGTATCGATCAATCATTTAGCATAATCTACTATAATAAATTTAATTTTCTCATAAATATATCATTTCTTTAACTTATTTCTTTTCTCTACAAACTTGATTGGTCAATCCTCAATTGATATAATTACACCACCAAAATCAAATAATATATTTTTTATCATAAAATAAATAATAATATAAACAGGCTATTTTCTACTTATCAAAATAATAAAAAATAACTTAAATTCTACTCTTTTTCTTGAATAAAAGACATTTTTTTGTACTATAATATAGTAAATATAGTTTTTAAATAAAATAAAAATACAAAAAAATATTTTTAAACAACTCGCCGCTTATGTCATACAATACACAAAATTCATATGTTTTCAAGCAAACACTACAGATAGCAGAGAGTCGAACATCTACTTTTTATTTCAAACAAGGAGCAGAGAGTGGAGATTTTTAACAATACTTATAAATTTGCATTTTTTTTTAAAACGCATATAATATATTTAATATATATTTAGTTAATTATTTAATATATGACTACGAACAAAATAAATTCTGCATCAGATATGGCGGAAGGGATAATAGATGGAATGAGTGAAGATGTAATAAAGCTTTGAAAATTTGTTTTTGAAAAATTGTCGCCTAAAAAGAGAAAAGAGAAAAAAGAATATTTAAATAAAATATCTCTTCTTATAAGAACACTTTCTAAAGAACAGATTAATTTATTTATAGAATTGATAAAATATACTGAAAAGTTCGGATGAGTAGATTTTAATGTAACGCACACAATAGAAAAAGAACGACCAGAAGAAAAAGATAAGTTACGAGAAATATTCAAATCAATGGCTTTAGATAAAGCACCTACAAGCTTTATAAAAAAAGAACTAGAATCTCAAAAAGAAGTTAACGATATTAAAAAAGAAAAAGAAAGTGATGAAAACACTAAAGATCAAAAAATAAATGATTTAAAATCAGAATTATAATATAGAACATATGATTCAATAAGAACTCAAATTTGGGTTCTTTTTTATAATTGAAAAAAATAAGATTTTTCCTATAGTAAATTCAGTTAAATCTCCACTCTCTAAATATAACCAACAAAAAGATAGACAATCCGACAACACACACTATCCTACATAAAATACGATCAGATCAGTGTGAAACGTTGAGACGAAATAGCTCCGCGTCGGATCGCTTCGCTCTCCGCTAATCGCTCCGTCCTTTTCTTCGCTCTTCCAATACTAGCTCCTAACAGTAGCTATCGTACATCCCGACTTTATATTCAACAGATAGTTTGGACGTTCACCCAGTCACGAACGTTGAATAAAGTCACTTCACTTATTAAAAATACTTTTAAAAAAAAGCCTGAATTAATTCAGGCTTTTATAATATATTTACAGATTTTAATTATTCAGATTTATTGTCTTCTTTTGTTTCTTCTTTATTGTCATCTTCTTTTATTTCCTCAACTACTTCTTCTTTTACTTTTTTTTCTACTACATCTGGATTTTCAGCCAACACTTTTACCAACAAATCACCTTTAAGCTCTTTGTATATAAATGGTACATTATAATCACCAACAGATGTAATCTTCTTTTTTAATTTAAAGAAGTGATCTTCTACATCCACCTTGTAAGTATCTTTAATTAACTTAGCAATATCTGCCTCATCTATTTTAGCATACAAAGTACCTTCTTTATTAACCTTACCAGTAAAAGTAATTCCACCATCTTTTTGGATGTTTACCAAAAGACCTTGAAATCACTCTGCTTTAAGTTTTCTTTCTTTCTCAGCAGTCTCAATTTTTTGAGCATATTTATTTACCATATCTTTTGTAGCTAAAACAGCCATATTCTTTGGTAATAAAACATTCCTAGCATAAATAGGCTTTACTTTTACCTTTTCAAATCTTTCTCAAAGGTGTTTATTTGATTCTAACAAGATAACTTCTATAGTCCTGTTTTCAGGTTTTCTCCTTGGCATAAAAAAAAATTAATAACTAAAAAACTTCAAAGTGATAATATATATAGCAATTTGAGAATTAATTGCAAACAAAAATACTACTAATCATTGCTAACAATAGCTAATAATAATTTATTAGGTAATATTATAAATTACGAACTAAAAAATTTAAACTTTTTCTTCATCCACCAATCTGATT
>Ga0102925_1002561_pt1 | contig 10019 bp, 6 predicted proteins | sample SalPonR1_A_D1_MG_FD_78216 | JGI IMG/M metagenome (GOLD analysis project Ga0102925, IMG submission 78216) | Salt pond soil microbial communities from South San Francisco under conditions of wetland restoration - Salt Pond MetaG R1_A_D1_MG | ecosystem: Environmental > Aquatic > Marine > Intertidal... | reverse complement strand
GTTGAAAACATCGAACTTGATGAAGCCAAGGTATAATTCATCAATATAATTTAAAAAAGATTAAATAAGTTGTAGAAGTAACACATACACCTAACAAAGAGATGCTCATGATGAACGAAGATCAACTCGAACGTCTTTGTCTTGACTGGTTCAGGGAGAAGGACTGGGATGTAATTCATGGCCCTGATATTGCTTGTGATTCTTATCGTCCTGAGCGTGGTGATTATCATGAGGTTGTGTTAAAGAGGTATTTGCGCGAAGCACTGGTGCGTATTAACGGGGGATTACCGGAGAGTGCTGTTGAGCAGGCTTTAGCAAGTGTTTTACAACCAGAGGGGCTGGACCTGACGATCAATAACCGGGTGTTCCATCGGTTCTTGCTGGAAGGGGTTCCGGTCGAGTATAGCAGGGATGATGAAGTTATTCATGACAGGGCATTTTTGATCGATTTTGAGAAAGTGGAGAACAATCGCTTTCTGGTGGTCAATCAGTTTACGATCCAGGGGATAAAACAGCCAAGAAGACCTGACATTATTTGTTTTATCAATGGTCTGCCCATGGCTGTCCTGGAGCTTAAGACTCCGGGTGATGAGAAGGTAAATATCTGGAACGCATATGAGCAATTGCAGACCTATAAGGACGAAATAGCTGATCTTTTTGTATTCAACGAAGCACTGGTGATAAGTGACGGGTTCAATGCACGTGTCGGGTCGCTGACAGCTAACAAGGAACGATTCGGACCATGGCGTACCATCAAAAATGAAGATGATAAGCCGCTAATGGAATGGCAACTGGAGACAGTCGTCAGGGGATTTTTTGATAAGGAACTGCTGCTTGATTATCTTCGATATTTCATACTCTTTGAGCACGATGGCGCAAGCCTGATCAAAAAGATAGCCGGATACCATCAGTTCCATGCGGTCCGGGAAGCGGTAAGAGTGACACTGATAGCATCACAAATGCCGGATGAGCACATGAGCCATGAAGCCCGTGCAAGCTATGGCAGAGAAGTAGTTCCCGGCAGCAAAAAGGCCGGAGTCATCTGGCATACCCAGGGGTCCGGTAAGAGCATCTTAATGTGCTGCTATGCCGGGAAACTATTGCAGCAGCCGGAAATGAACAATCCCACAATACTGGTAGTAACAGACCGCACCGACCTGGACGGACAACTCTTCAACACATTCTCCAATCTGCAGGAACTCTTCAAGCAAACACCCGTACAGGCTAAAAACCGGGAAGAACTGCGCCTCATGCTCTCTGAAAGAGAATCCGGCGGCATAATCTTCACAACCATACAGAAATTCGCACCCATAGGAGACGAGACCACACATCCGGTCCTTAACTCCCGTCACAACATCGTAGTGATCTCAGATGAAGCCCACCGTAGCCAGTATGGAAGTAAAGGCCGCCTTGTCGATGTAAAGGATGAGAACGGCAAAGTCATCGGTAGTAAAATGGTATTCGGATATTCCAGATATCTGCGTGATGCCATACCAAATGCCACATTCATCGGATTCACAGGCACGCCCATATCAACCGATGACAAAGACACCTATGACGTATTTGGCAAAGAGATATCCATATATGACATACAGGATGCCGTTGATGACGGAGCAACTGTACCTATATTCTATGAATCACGCTTAGCAAAACTCGATTTGAACAACGAAAAAATAGCAGAGCTATCCACAAAGGTCGAGGAAATAGTCGAAGACGAAGAAGAGATATCCAGTCGTGAAAAGACAAAAAGTGAATGGAGCCGTCTGGAAAAACTCGTAGGTTCCACACCACGTATTCAGCAGGTGGCCATTGACCTTGTTCAGCACTTTGAAAAACGCAACGAATCAATGGAGGGGAAAGCCATGATCGTAGGCATGAGTCGCAGGATCTGTGTCGAACTCTACGACCAGATAACAGCACTGCGTCCGGAGTGGCATGATCCCGACCCAAAGAAAGGTGCCATAAAGGTCGTAATGACCGGCTCAGCATCCGATAAAAAAGACCTTCAGCCACATATCTACAACAAGAAAACCAAAAAGGATATCGAAAACCGCTTCAAGGACAGTAAAGACCCACTTAAGCTGGTCATAGTTCGTGACATGTGGCTCACAGGATTTGACGTACCATGCTGCAATACCATGTACATCGACAAACCCATGAAAGACCATAATCTGATACAAGCCACTGCAAGGGTCAATCGTGTATTCGGTAACAAACCCGGTGGTCTGGTAGTAGACTATATTGGAATTGCAAACGAGCTAAAACAAGCACTCAACAACTACACCGAAGCCAAAGGCAGAGGCGAACCCACAAGGAATGCCGAAGAAGCCTACTCCATAGTGCTGGAGAAAATGGATATCGTCCGTGGTATGTTCCACGGCTTCGATTACACAGGCTTTGAAACTCAGGCCTACAAGCTGTTAGTACCCGCAGCAAACCATATCTTAGGACTAGATGACGGCAAAAAGCGTTATCTGGACACCGTACTTGCCATCAACAAAGCATATTCACTATGCAGCACCCTTGATGAACTCGAACCATTACATTCTGAAATTGCATTCTTCTCAGCCGTGAAGACCGCTATTTCAAAATACACATCTGTTGACAAAAAACGGACACAGGAAGAAAAGAACTCTCTCCTTAAACAGATACTTGATAATTCCATCATTTCCGAAGGTGTAGTGGATGTATTCGAACTGGCAGGTCTGGAAAAACCAGATATCAGCCTCTTATCAGATGAATTCCTGGAAGATGTCCGACACATGGAATATCGCAATCTTGCAGTTGAATTACTGGAAAAACTGCTAAAAGACCAGATAAGATCAAGGTCTTCAAACAACGTTGTTCAGGAAAAGAAATACAGTGATCGTTTGCAGGAAACACTGCGAAAATACAATAATCGTGGCATTGAAACAGCCCAGGTCATCGAAGAACTCATCCAGATGGCAAAGGACTATCGTGAAGCTCTGAAACATGATGAGGAACTAGGCCTGAACCCTGATGAGATCGCATTCTACGATGCACTGGCAGACAACGAAAGTGCTGTGCGTGAATTGGGCGATGAGACCCTTAAAAAGATAGCTCGGGAAATTACCAAAAAATTACAAAAGTCTACAACAGTGGATTGGCAAGTGCGTGATAGTGTAAGAGCTAAATTGCGAATTCTTGTTCGTCGCACATTACAGAAATATAAGTATCCTCCAGACATGGCACCGGAAGCCATTGAATTAGTATTAAAGCAAGCTGAAGTTCTTTCAAATTCATGGACAAATTAAGAGTCATTAGAAGTAATGTAAAGAAGAATAGTTGTCATTTGTAATTATCTTCTTTGTCGCTTTCTATTACCCGGAAATCAGGTGCGGGGTAATAGGTAACGCCAAAAAACCAAACTTTCTTTAATTTTTAATTATTATTGCATCAAATTAAAAAAATCATTTTTCGGATTCACTATGATAAATCCATATTTTCTGTATTAGTGGCATTTTGGAAAAGCATAATATTTTGTTCATGAACAATATTGAACAAAAAGAAATTCAAATTATATGGTTCATATACTTTTCCAATACCATTCTGAAATAATTCATCATATACATTGCTTAATTTGATTATTTTTATAATCAATTAATCATGTTCCCTGAAATCATAAACTATTATAGATATTCCAAACTCCGTTTATAATCATTTCCACTGCAAGTGCTGCAAGGAACAATCCAAGAAGTCTTGTTGTAACCATCATTCCAGTATATCCCATGAATTTAGATATTCTCCACGAATGAGTGAGCACGAACAAAGTAATAGCAAATGTTAACAATATAGCAAGTATAACCATTATTTTATAATCAAATGAAATTGCACCTTTAATAAGTAATATTATCGTTGCAATTGTAGCAGGTCCTGTGAGCATTGGTAAAGCAACGGGAAATATCCATATATCATCTCTTCTTAGTGATGCATCGATCTCTTTTTCTGTAATACTTTCCCTGGATGTTCGTGCTTGAAGCATATCAAATGAAATTGTGAAAAGTAGAATTCCACCAGCTATCCTTAAGGAATCAACGCGTACACCGAACATGTCTAAAATTAAAGTTCCACTTATAGCGAAGAAAATTGACAGCAAACTAGCTAACAAGACAGCACGCTTTGCAATTAGGTTCTTTTCTTCAAATGTCATTGAACTTGTCAGGGGTATAAACGCAAAAAGAGCGCCTATTGGGCTTACAATGATGAGCAGTGATATAAACGAGAAAATGAAATAACTCATAAGACTGCTTGTCATCTCTAAAGTTTCAATAGCCATATATATGTATATCCTTGTTTATTTTTATTTTTACTTTATTAGTGAGTCTTTTCATGTTAATGTAAATATAATAATTTCCTCGAAGCTTAGATCATATCTTATCCAAGCAACATAATCATCTTTTGTTAATTTTGGAGCTGTCTAATCAAAAAACACAAGGTCTTGAGATTTAACTTTGACCCCATAGTTTTTTGCCATATATTAAAGTTGTCTAACTGTAAGGCTTTGAAGTGCTTTTTTAGTTCTGCAAGTCTTTGTATTTCATCAGATACTTTGCTAGAAGAGGTTGATTTCTAATGAAACTTCAATTCCTTAACGGATACGGAATAGATATGCGTGTTAGCAATGCCAAACTATACATTAAGGATGATAGATTTTCAGTAAATGAAGAGCCTGAAAAACATAATCCTCTGGAGAGTTCACCAGAACATTATGATAAAACCCACGATCATGACCATTATACCGTTCTGCATCATCAGGGATACAAACATGATCTTCACTCCAAGCCTGGGACTGAATATACCCACATAATATGGCAGCATGCTCTTAATCCTGGGAACACTGGCCAGTATCCTTCCAATAATAAGGGCAAGTATAACATCCTTTGGTGTAAGTATCTCTGCCGTTAGAAGATTACCGGCTATGGTATAGGCAGCGATATTGCTGGCAAACCATCCGGCAACGATAGGTAGACCCTCTGCAGGTACATATCGGATCAAAAAAGAGTTACTCATCATGGATGATAACCAATCAAATATACCGGTCTCCATGAGCTGGAAAACAATTATAGATACCAGCACCATGGTTATGACTATCTTTTTCAGGGATGCCCCTGATCTTTTAGAGACCCCTATAACTGCTTGCCTGAAAGAGATCTTCTCAATGTTAGCATGGATATCCCCGTGGGTTTTGGGTTCAAGGAGAACACGGGCAGCGCCCAGAGCCATCAATGTCTTTAGAAAACCGATAAGTATCACTATACCCAGGTAGACAAGGCCGGTGCTGCCAAGCAGTACGACAACCACTGGCAGCAGGTCTCTTGAGAGCACTATGCTTGATGGGAACGAGTTTACCATTGTAGCGATGATGGTCTCCTTTCTATTGATGTGGTTATTCTCATGAAGCTTTGCTATCATGGAATTTCCCGCAGCAGATGACCCAAAAGATGTGAGAAAACTCACACCTATCTCCTCCCTGAGATTGCCAAAACGCATCACAGGGGATGCAATGAAACCCAGTTTTTTGACCCATCCCATTTCCACGAGAATATCCATTATAATGGTCCCTACTATGATAGGAGGGATGACCTTAATGAGATAATCAAAAGATAAATACAGAGCATCGATCCACATTTGACTTCCATATTCTTCCATACAAGATAAGCGTTTTAGTAAAAACCATTAGAAGAATTCTAAAAACCCAACACTTAAAATTTTGGAAGATTAACCTTTAGCTTGAATTCACATGTAAGATAATTTTTCTATGAGACTTAAAGCAGCAAAATCCACAAGAAACCTAGAAAGCATTTGCTTAATTTGGCATGGTATATTATTGTTCTATTCCTCTAAAAATAGTGAAAAGCTTGTTGAGCTTTTCTTTTTAATAGCCAATGAAGGTCTGAGATCCTGTATTATAGGAATTAGACGTTTTTATCTGCTTCATCCAGAATCTTATCTAGCTGGACCAGGGTGTTTTCCATTTGATCGATCTCTTCGCCATATCCTGCCCAGTTACCTTCGGCCAGATATTCCTGAGCCTTGTTGTAATGATCCAGTGCCTGTTGTGCAAGTTCACTTATAGTCGGTGGTAGACCTGCTTGTTCGGTCTCAGCCTCGTCTGTGAGTCTGCCTTCCACAAGCATCTGGAGAGCTTCCGGAAGATTCTCGCCCATAACAACTTTCTGCCCGGATGACACGATAACCCTTCTGAGTTCAGGGATCTCTGATTCTTCAGCACTTATGAACAAGGGCTCAGAGTAAAATATTGAATTACCGATTGGCACTACCAGTAAATTCCCTCTAATTACCCGGGATCCGGTCTGTCCCCACAAGGTTAACTGCTCGGAGATATCCGGATCCTGATCGATCCTGGACTCTATCTGTGTTGGACCATAGATGAGTTCGCCCTTTGGCAATTCGTAATGTTTTATCTCTCCATAATTTGGTTCATCACATCTAGCGGCTATCCATGCGATCATATTCTCCCTGTTTCTGGGCGTGAAAGGCTGTAATAATACATATTCCAGTCCACCTCCGTTAGGAAGTTTTGTGATCATGTAATAAGGCTCCATATCAATGCTGCCTCCCCTGTATACTTCCTTTGGGATCTCCCACGCATCCTCTTTATTATAAAAAGTGTCTGCGTTTTTCATGTGGTAGTTCTCATACATGTTCATCTGAACCTTAAAGAAGTTCTTAGGGTATCGTATGTGCTTCTTAAGACCTGCTGGCATCTCACTGAACGGTTTGAAAAGGTCAGGAAATATCCTGGAATAAGTATTAACAACAGGTTCATCTTCCATCACGTAGAGATCCACAGTTCCATCATAAGCATCAATAACGACCTTTACAGAATTTCTGATGTAGTTGATACCGTAGAAATTTGATCCATAATAGTTCTCAGAATAAGGAAATTTGTCGGCAGTTGTATAAGCATCTATTATCCAGTAGATTCTTCCATCATATACCACGGGGTACGGGTCACTATCATATTCAAGGAATGGAGCTATGGTCTGTGCCCTTTCTTCGATCTGCCTGTGATACATCAACCGTGAATTATCATCTATGTATTCACTGAGGATGACATTTATCTCGCCAAAAGAATAGGCAAAGACAAGTCTTTTAAAAAAAGAATCCAGTAATATACCACTTCTGCCATCGTATTGGGTGAATACGTTCTGTTCTTCCCGTGGGTAGTCGAATTCTTCTTTTCCCGTATCTGCTATCTTGTATTCCTCAGTAAGCTCACCATAATATATGCGTGGATTGGATACATTGAAAATCCCTACAGGAGGAATATTCTGCAAAACAAATTCAGGTCTGCCATCAGAAGTTTTCGTGCTTACAGGATTCATTACAACCCCAAACCCGTGGGTGTAAACCAGACGCTCATTCACCCATGTCTTCGCTTCCGGAGCGAGCTGCATTGTATCCAGTTCCCTGGCAGATATCATGTACTGTCGGTACCCATCATCTATATGATATCGGTCGGTATCGACATCGTAGAATGTATAATAGGTTCGGATCTGCTGTAATTGTCTGTATGTTTGTTGAAGAGCCCTTCTATCCCATATTCGTATATTATCGGCGACCTGTGTATTATTTTCAAGTTCTGACAATGTAAATTTAGAATTTACTTCAAAGGATTTTTCTTCAATATCTGACAGACTAAAAGCCATTCTTGTGTAATTTATGTTATAATTCAAATATGGTTCTTCAAGTTGTATTTCCGTTGGTTCTACTTTGAACTGCTGATATACATTCGGCACAAAGGAACTTGCCAGAATGAACAAAATTATCAGAAATATGCTTGCAACTGGGATCCTGACATCTTTCAATTTAACATTTGTCATCAAAGCTATCGATATCAACAAGGACAGCGCGGTTAATATATTGAATATCGGAAGGCGAATATACACATCAGTGTATCCCGCACCAGCCACCACTCCATACTGGGAGAACAGAATTTCATATCTGTTAAGGAAAAAACCAAAAGCTATCAGCACAAAAATAGATGCAAGAAGTATCGAAATATGAACAAGGACTTTTGGAGGTAGTTCGAGCAATATATCCTTAACACTGGTTGTCTGTTCCAGGATATAACTTTCTGTAATATCTTCTTTCCTCTTTTTCTCCGGTTGGAATAAAGGTTCAAGTTTGTATATGTAACGGATCAGAACCAATATGAAAGCTATGATGGACAGAATCAGGAATCCCCCTCTCACAAGATGCAAGAATGGAAGCTGGAATACATAGAATCCTATATCGTTCATAAGAATGGGATCCTTTATTCCAAAAGTTGTATTATTCATGTAAAGGAGGATGGTTTTCCAATTACTGCTGAGTATGAGTCCAAAAAGGAATGAAAATACAACTGGCACAACCAAAATGGTCCGGGAATCCAATTTATCATATTCAATATTCTTATCAGCAAGTACCCTGCTTATTAAGGCCTCTGCAATCCTTGCGTTCACGTAGAGAAAGATGAACACGAATAAAAAAACGGGTATTCCTATGATCAATTTCCATTTCAGGATCGTTATAAAAACGGAAGTATAGCCGATCATATCAAACCACAGGTAATCGGTATAGATCCCAACGAAAGGACCTATAGCAAAAAAAAGTACAAGCAACAAAAGGAAAATGAACTTTGTGTCTTTCATAGCATATCCCTTAGTTCAATGTCCTGTCAAAGAATGTAAGCATCTGCCAGTAAGCATCCTCGGCTTCAAAACTCTGTGAGAGCTGTCCATCCTCAAGCATGAAACCATGGGGTTGACCCTGATATACCTTCAATTCAAAGTATTTGTCAGCAGTATCCAGTTCAGTGGAGTATCTATAGATATCTGATATATTGCTGGGCTGGTCATTGGTTCCGTGGATAATCAACATGGGTGCTTCAAGCCCCTCTACCACGTCAGCGGGTGTAGCCGGTCGATTCTCGTCTCCTCCTGAATATGGGAAACCATACCATGCAACCCCGGAATTGAATTCCTTGATCTCAGGAAGAAAGAGCATGGTGTATCTTCCACCTGCACAGAAGCCTGTCAATCCGAGAATATCGGTATTCACATCAGGCCTTGTTTTTGCATATTTCACAGAATCTCGTATCAATTGTTCTACAAGCGCATCGGATGGAGATGTCTCGAAAGTCTGCCACTCAGGAGCCACTACCACATACCCTTCAGAAGCAAACCTGTCGATGAGTTCTATATATCCCGGTTCCATCCCCCTGAATGAGTGTAACAGCACTATTGCCGGTTTTCTGTCTTCGGTTGCGGGTGCTGCTACGTACGCCGGATAGCTCAGATCAGAGCTTATAATCTCCACTTCCGTCCCTTCTACCTGAAACTCTATTGACCCGATAATGTTCTCATTATTGTCTACTGTTCCATCGGCAGCTTCATTTGTATTGCTGATGCAACCGGATAAAATAACAAAGAATATCATTAAGATACAAACTAGTAAATGTTTCATTTTAACCCCAGTTTAAATTAAGATCCTATCTTATTTCTACAATGCGCCTGGCTATAGCAAATATAGAAGAGTTTGATAGGATTAGATATATTGAACATAAAAAGTGAGATAAGAAATGATGTCATAAGACCTAGCAACATTAGCACCATGTATACTTCTCTTCAATGTCTATCTCTTTAAGAATCCAATAGTGTAACTTAAGGAAATCCCCACATATCTTAGCCTGCCAATCAGCAACATCCTTTGGAAATGGATTTGTTAAGTTCCAAGTCTATGTAGTTAGAATAATCTCTCACCTTCAATTAACTTGAGTTCCTCATTTTTACAGGTGTAAAGAGCATAGCGTTTTGAAGATATACCATGTTCCATATATTATCTTTTTCAGCCCTCAACAGATCAATATCTAAATTCAGTAGTTCTCTAATTTTTCTCTCCATCTTGTTCCTACCACTATTGAATTACCTTAAACACTGCACTACTAACTGAATTCTTAACTTTCTTCTAAGCCATTCTTCAACAAACAGAAT
>Ga0102925_1002560_pt1 | contig 10021 bp, 15 predicted proteins | sample SalPonR1_A_D1_MG_FD_78216 | JGI IMG/M metagenome (GOLD analysis project Ga0102925, IMG submission 78216) | Salt pond soil microbial communities from South San Francisco under conditions of wetland restoration - Salt Pond MetaG R1_A_D1_MG | ecosystem: Environmental > Aquatic > Marine > Intertidal... | reverse complement strand
TCCACGGTGGACCCGGAGCCCCGGGGCTGGGAGCGCCCCTCCGACCACGCCCCGGCGGTGGCCGATTTCGATCTGCCGGCAATAACCTGAGAACGAAGTGGAACGGAGGCGGTAACCGGGAACAGGCCGGCTCCCACCAGCATCCCTCCCGCCCAAGGTACTCCAGCAGGGACAGGTACTAGAACTATGGGCAGCGTAGCGCGCATCACCGTCCAGCCCGGCGGCCCCGGGCTCCACGACATCACCGACCGGCTGGTCGCCGCCGTGGCCGACAGCGGCGTGACCGAGGGGCTGACCACCGCCTTCGTCCGCCACACCTCGGCGAGCCTGGTGATCCAGGAGAATGCCGATCCCTCCGCCCGCCGCGACCTGGAGGCCTGGCTGGCCCGCCTGGTGCCCGAGGGCGACCCCCTCTATACCCATACCGACGAGGGCCCCGACGACATGCCGGCCCATATCCGCGCCGCCCTTACCGCCACCAGCATCGCCATTCCGGTGGTGGGCGGGCGGCCGGGGCTGGGCACCTGGCAGGGGCTCTACCTCTGGGAGCACCGCCACCGCCCGGGACAGCGCGAGATCCTGATCCACACGGGGGCCTGAATGTACGGCGTTATCGCCCAGGCGGGTGCGCTCATCGTCATCGGCGTGCTCTGGCGGCGGCTGCGGCCCATGGGGCTGGAGGCGGACGACCTCCGCCCGGCGCTGACCGGCCTGGTCTACATCGTCCTGCTCCCCGCCCTGGTCCTCTCCGTCCTCTGGGAGGCGGATCTCGGGCTGGATACGGTTCGCCTGGCGGTGGTGGCGGCGGCCTGTGTCCTCGCCGGCCTGGTGCTGGGCTGGGCCGCCTGCCGCCTGCTCCGGGTCCCCGCCGCCGCCGCCGGGGCGCTCATCCTGGCCGCCGGCTTCGGCAATTTCACCTATCTGGGCCTGCCGCTGCTGGAGGCGAGCTTCGGCGCCTGGGGCCGGGAGGTGGCCATCCAGTTCGACCTGTTCGCCGCCACGCCGCTGCTGCTGACCCTGGGGGTGGCCATCGCCGCCGCCCATGGGGACGGCCAGCGCCAGGAGCGGGCACTGGCGGCGGTGGCCCGGGTGCCGGCCCTGTGGGCCGCCGCGGTGGGGGTGGCCCTGAATCTCGGCGGCGTGCCCACCTCGGCCTGGCTGGTGGGGCTGCTGGAGACCCTGGCCGCCGGCGTGGTGCCGCTCATGCTCATCAGTACCGGCCTGGCCCTGCAGGGGGTGGCCGGCTGGCAGCAGCGGCTGGGGCAGGTCGCCCCGGTCCTGGCCATCCGGCTGGCCCTGATCCCGCTGGGCGTGGCCTGGCTGGCCGCCGTGGTGGGGCTCGAGGGGGAACTCTGGCGGGCCACGGTCATCGAATCGGCCATGCCGAGCATGGTCATCGGCCTGGTCATTGCCGAGCGCTACGGCCTGGATACGCGCCTCTACGCCGAGGCGGTGACCCTGTCCACGGCGGCGGCCGCCGTGACCCTGCCCCTCTGGTTCACCGGTCTGGGCGGGTGGCTGTAGGACGGACCGCCACGACGTCGGACACTCCGGCGGCCCCGTGCTACCATCCCGCGAGCGCCCCGGAGAGGGCATGAAGTCAGGAGAGGGAGATGAAACGACTGCTCATCGCGGTACTCGGCCTGCTGGCCTGCGGCGTCGCCGCGGCGGAGACCGTCTATGTCAGCGACACCCTGCGGCTGGGGGTGCGCGCGGAGCCGGACAGCAGCGAGCCGGCCAAGAGCATCGTCGTCAGCGGCATGAAGCTGGAGGTCCTGGAGCGCGGTGAGGAATACCTGCGGATCCGGACCGAGGGCGGGGACGAGGGCTGGGTCAACGCTGCCTACGTCACCCAGGAACTGCCGGCGCAGCTGCGGGTGGAACGCCTCCAGGAGGAGCGCGACCAGCTCGCCGCGGAGGTGGAGGACCTGACCAGCCGCCTGGACGATGCCCGCAACCAGCAGGCCGCCCTGGCCCAGGAGCTGGAGAAGATGAACCAGCGCCACGAGGCGCTGGAGGGCGAGATCCGGCGGCTGCGGGATGCGCGGGCCGAACTCGGCAGCCAGACACCCTGGTGGATCTGGCTGGCCGCCGCCCTGGGGCTGGTGGTCCTCGGCTTCTCCGTGGGCGTGACCTGGTACCGCCACCACGTGGTCCGCCGCCTCCACGGCCTCATGCCGTAGGGCCCACGCTCCCGGGTTCCGCTAGCCGGTCCGGCCGGCGTAGAGCCGGGCCGCGTAGCCCTCCGTATTGGCGATGTAGTTGCGGAAGTCGTCGGCGAAGTCCTCGGCCACCGAGGTGGTCGTGGTGGGCCGCTCCACCAGGGCGCGGTGCCAGGCAGCGACCTTCGGCAGCCCCTCGAAGAAATCCACGGCGTGCCACTGCTCCAGCAGCTCGAAGCGCTGGAAGAGCGGCGCGTAGGCCGTGTCCACCAGGGCGAAGTCGGCACCGTTGAACCACGGTCCGTCGCCCAGCACTTCCTCCAGCTGACGCAGCCCGGTAAGGACCTCGTGGCGCTTGGCCTCGAAGGTCTCCTCGTCCGCCGCGGTGTAGAGCCCGTACTGCTTGAAGATGAGATCGGAGCCGAACTCGATCCAGGCGCGGTTGACCGCCTTGCGCAGCGGGTCGGCCGGGTGCAGCGAGGGCGGGGTGACCTCGTCCACGTACTCGTTGATCACCGCCGATTCGAAGATCACCGCGTCGTCGGCGCGCAGGACCGGGACCTTGCCGAAGGGGGAGATGGCCAGGAACCAGGAGGGCGGGTCCGCCAGATCGATGTAGGTGATGTCGTACTCGGCGCCCTTCTCCTGGAGGGTGATCACCGAGCGCTGGACGAAGGGGCAGAGCCGGAAGCTGATGAGTTCCAAAAGGGGCTTCTCCGGTGATTGGGTGAGAGGACCACTGTAACGCCGGGCTCGGGATACGCCCACCCGGGTCCATCCATACGAGCCGGCGCACCGGTCATTCGCTGTAACGGACCGGTCGCGGGATTTGTACTCGGTCCAGATTCTAGTAGACTCGCCCGACTCCACAAGTAGGGATTTTCCGTCCATCGGGGCGGCCCCATCGGGGCTCGACCCGCGGAACTCCCAGCCGGGGCGCCCGTAATCGCCCCAACGCCCGAGAGGTCCATCATGCCCGCAAATCTGGAACAGACCCGAGAGCAGCTCCAGCGCCACCACCGCGACGGTGAGCACTTCGCCGATCTCATGACCCGCTCCTACGCCGATCGCTTCGACGCCGGCTTCTGGGAGCACTGGGCCGACTACATGGACGAGGTGCTGCCGGCGGAGCCGGTGGTGGTGGACCTGGGCAGCGCCACCGGTCTGTTCCTCAAGAGCGTGGTCGAGCGCTACCCCGGTGCCCGGGCCGTGGGGGTGGAGTGCGCCCCCTGGATGCTGGAGGCCATGGAGCCGCTGCCGGAGGGGGCCGAGGTGGTCTGCGAAGACCTCCACAACCCCTCACTGCCGCTGGAGACGGGGAGCGCCGATGCGGTGCTGGCCTCGGTGGTGCTGCACGAGATGACCCAGCCGGTGCGGGCACTGCAGGAGGCCGCCCGGGTCCTGAAGCCGGGCGGTCGCCTGTTCATCCTGGACTGGGTGCGGGCGCCGCTGGCCGACTACGTGGCCACCCAGTCCGACGAGGCCACCGTCTTCGGTGCCGGAACGCCGCTGGAGACCCTGGAGGACCTGTTCGAGCACTTCGTGGAGCACAACCGCTTCTCCCGCGAGGACCTGGCCTACATGCTCGGGCGCTGCGGTTTCGACGTGGTGGAGAGTCAGCCCCTCAAGGGCGGCCGCTTTGCCCGGGTCATCGCCTCGCGGAGGGCTTCCTGATGCTGGAGACCCTGGTAGAACTGCGCGACCGGACCATCTATCGGGTGACGGTGGAGTCCGGGCCCGCCGTTTACTACATCGCGGACAAGGATGCCGGCGGGATCCTGGTCAATGCGCCGACCTGGTCCACCTCCCTGGCCGCGACGCTGCGGGATGCCGCCGAGCCCGCCTACCTCTTCCTGCCCAGCCGCTTCGGCGTGCGGGATGTGGAGGCCTGGCGCGGCGAGGGGATGGAGACCCTGGCCTGGGACCCGGAGGTCACCGCCATCGAGGGGAGCATCGATACGCCCCTGAACAGCAAGGTGAAGCTCACACGCACCATCGACTTCCTGCCGATGTCCGGGCGCACCGCCGGCAGCTGTGCCCTGCGGCTGAAGAACAAGCCCGGGGCCATCTTCTTCGGCCCCATCCTGGAGCCGGGTGACGATGGCTGGCCCACCCTGGTCCTGCACGACGACGACTACAGCAGCGAGTCCCGCCTCTTCGGCGCCCTGGGGCTGCAGGACGTCACCTTCGACTACGCCTTCACCGATACCTTCGATCCGGCCACGACCCGTTACGGGCCGGGGGCGGGGGAGGCAGTGAACGCCGCCATTGCCGGGGTCCTGGAGGGGGACTGACGCAGCCGCACCTGCGGCGTCGCGTAGCGCTCGCTGAAGTAGGCGTCCACCCGTAGCAGCAGCTCCGGAGTGGGCTCGAAGTCCTGGTCCCGGGGCCAGACCACGGCCGGACTCAGTTCGGCGAAGACCCAGTTCTCCCAGAGCCGCTGGCGATAGTGGAGGCGCGCCGCCGTCTGCCGGTGGCTGGCCTCGTCGGCCATCGCCCAGTAGCCCTGGATCTCGTAGCGTATCACCCGGTTGTTGGAGAGCTCCTGGAAGAGCTGCGGACCGGCGGTGTAGAACCAGCCATCGCGCGGCTCGTCGGCATCGGCGGTGACCTGGAAGCGGCCGAGGAAGCCGGGGTCGAGCCGCCGGTCGATCTGCATTCGTCCCCGGGACTCCCAGCCGGTATCCGTGTACCAGCGCCAGCGCTCGATGATCCGCCCGGCCCACTTGTCGGGCATGGGGAGCGTCTGGCGATAGCGAACGCCCACGAACCCCATGGCCCCCACCCCCTGCAGGCGCGCCCCCGTCTCGTAGCGCAGATTCAGGTCGTCGGAGACATCCTGGACGAAGCGCAGGGCAACGTCGGTGATCCCGCGGTCGTCCGCGGTCGCCTCGTCCGTGGTCGCGAGCCCTGCGGCGGCCGGGTCATCCTCCTCGTCGGCGCCGGTAATGGCCAGCTCCAGCCGTTCCTCCAGCGCCGGCAGGCGCAGCCGGGCGCGCACCTCCAGGGTGTGGCTCTCGGGCTCGTGTTCCCGCCAGAGGTTGTCGTTGCGCAGGAGGATGTGGCTGCGGTTGTCCTCCACCTCGATGCGGTCATCGATGAAGAAGCTGTCCAGCCACTCGGCGGTGCCGGTCACGCTGCGGGAGGCGTCGCCATGGAGGCTGGCCAGCAGGCCGATGCCGGCGGGCTCGGTGGTCTCCTGGGCCGCCGCCGGCCCCGCGAGCGGGGCCAGCAGGAGCACGGCAAGGCGGGTCAGGGCGGCCATGGCCGGTGGCGGGTCAGTCGTCCCGGCGCGGCGGTTCGTCGTCGGGCCGTTCGCCGGTGGAGTCCTCGGCGGTCTCATCGGCCTCGGCGCGGTCCAGTTCGGCATCCATCTCCTCCTCGGAGAGGGGGTGCCACTCGTCCTCGGCCGAGCCCTCGTCGCCCTCTTCCCGCTGGCGGACGAAGAAGCGCGAGAGGACCAGCCCCAGCTCGAAGAGCAGCCAGACCGGTACCGCCAGCAGGGTCTGGGAGATGGCATCCGGCGGGGTCAGGAGCATCCCCAGGACGAAGGCCCCGACGATGACGTAGGGCCGCTTGGAGGCCAGGGCCTTCGGGGTGGTGACCCCGGCCCAGACCAGGAGGATGGTCGCCACCGGGACCTCGAAGGCCAGCCCGAAGGCGAAGAACATCTTGAGGACGAAGTCCAGGTACCGGGCGATATCGGTCATCACCGAGACCCCCTCGGGGGCGGTGGCGGTGAAGAAGCCGAAGACCAGCGGCATGACCACGTAGTAGGCGAAGGCCATGCCGGCATAGAAGAGGAGGATGCTGGAGGCCAGCAGGGGCAGCGCCAGGCGCTTCTCGTGCTGGTAGAGGCCCGGCGCCACGAAGGCCCAGAGCTGATGCAGGATCACCGGCACCGCCAGGAAGATGGCCAGTACCAGGGTCAGCTTGAAGGGCGTCAGGAAGGGGGAGGCCACCTCGGTGGCGATCATCCCCGCCCCCTCGGGCAGGTGCGCCATCAGCGGCGCCGCCACGAAGGAGTAGATGTCGTTGGCGAAGTAGAAGAGCCCCAGGAAGAGCACGATGACGGCGAGGACCACCTTCATCAGGCGGTCGCGCAGTTCCATCAGGTGGGTGAGGAAGGGCTGTTCCTCCTCCACCCGGGCGTCGGGCCCCGGCTCCGTGCCCTGGTCCTGCGGCTCCTGCTCGCTCATTCGCCCTTGTGCCCCTCGGTGCTCCGCCGGTCAGCGACCGCTGTATCCCCGGTCTGCGGGGCCTCTTCGGGCCGCGCCTCCTCGGCGGCGGGTGTCTCGCCGCTGGAATCCGTCGCGTCCTCGTCGTCGCGGGCGCGCACCGCATACTGCGACTCGCCCCCGCCGGCATCCTGGTCCAGCTCCTCGGGGGTCTTCTCCAGGCGCTGGCGGAGGGTGTTCAGCTCGGACTGCTGGGACTCCATCATCTTGCGCAGCTCTTCGGTGCGCAGCTCGCGATCGATATCCGAGCGCACGGAGCTGACGTAGCGACGCAGCTTGCCCACCCAGCGGCCCACGGTGCGGGCCACCTCGGGCAGGCGCTCGGGACCGATCACCAGCAGGGCGATGGTCCCGATGAGCAGCAGCTCCCAGAAGCCGAGATCGAACATGGGAGGGGGCTACTTGCGCTTGTCGGCGTCGGCCTTGTCGGACTCCTCGCGCGCCTCGCCGTTGATGACGCGACCCTCTTCGTCCTCCTCGGCCTGGAGCTTCTCGGGCTCCTCGGACTCGTTCTTGTCCTTCTCCTTGTCCTTGTCCCCGCCTTCCTCGCTGACGGCGGAGCGGAAGCCCTTGACCGCCGCGCCCAGGTCGCCGCCGACGTTACGCAGCCGCTTGGCGCCGAAGAGGACCAGCACGATGGCCAGGATGATGAGCAGTTGCCAGACACTGATACCCATAGGTCATTCCCCTGAAGATTCGGATTGGTGGCCCTCGCCCCGGCGCGCCTTCTCCTCCAGACCGGAGAGGCCGAAGCGGCCGCGGAGCTCCGCGAGCACGGCCTCGGGGCCGAGCCCCTGCTGGGCCAGCAGCACCAGGCTATGAAACCACAGATCCGCGACTTCGTGCACCAGCGCATCCGGGTCGCCGTCCTTGGCCGCCATCACCGTCTCGGTGGCCTCTTCGCCCACCTTCTTGGCGATGGCATCCACGCCCTTGTGGTAGAGGCCGGCGACGTAGGAGCTGTCCGGATCGGCGCCCTTGCGCGCCTCCAGGACCCGGGTGAGCTCGGCGAGGGTATCGTCGTTCATCAGTGAGAGCTCCCGTAGAGTTGTTCCGGGTCCGTGAGGACGGGGTCGGTGATCACCCACTCGCCGTTCTCCAGGTGGTGGTAAAAGCAGCGCTCCCGGCCGGTGTGACAGGCGGCGCCGCCGTGCTGGGTAATGGACAGGAGCACCACGTCGCCGTCGCAGTCCAGGCGGATGTCGTGGACCTCCTGGACGTTGCCCGACTCCTCCCCCTTGGGCCAGAGCTTGGCCCGGGAGCGGGAGTAGTAGACCGCACGCCCCTCGGCGGCGGTGCGGCGCAGGGCCTCGCGGTCGGCCCAGGCGAACATCAGTACCCGGCCGCTGTCCCGGTCCTGGGCGATCACCGGCACCAGGCCGTGTTCGTCGAAGGCGATGGCGTCGAGCCAGGCGTCGCTCATGGCCGCCTCCCTACAGCCGCACCGGCAGGCCGGCCCGGTGGAGGTGGGCCTTGGCCTCGCCGATGGTGTATTCGCCGAAGTGGAAGATGCTCGCCGCCAGAACGGCGTCCGCGTGGCCATCGCGCAGCCCCTCGGCCAGGTGGTCGAGGTTGCCCACGCCGCCGGAGGCGATGACCGGCACGCCCACCCGGTCGGCGATGGTGCGGGTCAGGTCGATATCGAAGCCGTCCCGGGTGCCGTCGCGGTCCATGCTGGTGACCAGCAGCTCGCCGGCCCCCTCTTCCTCCATGCGCGCCGCCCACTCCACCGCATCCAGGCCGGTGGGGGTGCGGCCGCCGTGGGTAAAGATCTCCCAGCGGCCCGGCTCCACCTGGCGGGCATCGATGGCGACCACGATGCACTGGCGGCCGAAGCGGTCGGCGGCGGCGCGGACCAGGGCGGGGTCGTTCACCGCGGCGGTGTTGATGGCGACCTTGTCCGCCCCGGCGGCGAGCAGGGCGCGCACATCCTCCACCGCGCGCACGCCGCCGCCCACGGTGAGCGGGATGAAGACCCGGCCGGCCACCGCCTCGACCACCTCCAGGATGGTGCCGCGGCCCTCGTGGCTGGCGGTGATATCCAGGAAGGTCAGCTCGTCGGCGCCCTGCTGGTCGTAGCGCTCCGCCGCCTCCACCGGGTCGCCGGCGTCGCGGATGTCGACGAACTGGACGCCCTTGACCACTCGGCCGCCCTCCACGTCCAGGCAGGGGATGATGCGCTTGGCCAGGCTCATGGCGCGCCCTCCGGGCAGAGGTCGTCGGCCAGCCGCTGGCCGGCGGCCAGGTCCAGGGTGCCCTCGTAGATGGCGCGGCCGGTGATGGCGCCCACGATGCCGTCCTCGGCCACGCTGCACAGGGCCCGGATGTCCTCCAGGGAGGAGACGCCGCCGGAGGCGATGACCGGGATCTCGGTGGCCCGGGCCAGGGCGGCGGTCTCTTCCAGGGCGAGGCCGGCGAGCATGCCGTCCCGACCGATATCGGTATAGATGATGGCGGCCACGCCGTCGCCCTCGAAGCGCCGCGCCAGGTCGATGACCGACCACTGCGAGGTCTGCTCCCAGCCGTCGGTGGCCACCAGGCCGTCGCGGGCATCCAGGCCGACGATGACCCGGCCGGGGAAGTCGCGGCAGAGGTCGCCGACGAAGTCGGGATCGGCGACGGCGCGGGTGCCGATGATCACCCGGCCCACGCCGGCCTCGAGATAGCCGGCGGCGGTCTCGGCATCGCGGATCCCGCCGCCCACCTGGGTGGGCAGTTTCGGGTGGTTGGCGCGGATGCGGCGGATGATGTCGGCGTTGCGCGGCGTGCCGGCCACGGCGCCGTCCAGATCCACCAGGTGGAGGCGGCGGGCGCCCTCGGCCACCCAGCGGTCGGCCATGACTGCCGGGTCGTCGCCGTAGACGGTGGCGTCGGCCAGGTCGCCCTGGCGCAGGCGCACGCAGCGGCCTTCCTGGATATCGATGGCGGGGATGATGTCCATGGTGTTCTCGTTACCGGCGGCCGCTAGGGGCGGCCATCCCAGGTGAGGAAATTGGCGAACAGCGTCAGGCCGTGCTCCTGGCTCTTCTCCGGGTGGAACTGCACCCCGAAGACGTTCTCCGCGGCCACCGCCGCCGTCACCGGATAGGGGTAGAGGGTGAAGGCGGCGATGGGGTCCGGACCGGCCGGCTCCGCGTAGTAGCTGTGCACGAAATAGAAGCGGGCATCCTGGGGGATGCCGGCGAAGAGCGGGTGCTCGATGACCTGGTGGACCTCGTTCCACCCCATGTGTGGCACCTTCAGCCGCTGGCCGGTGGTCAGGTCCTGCAGGTTGTCGGGGAAGGCGCGCACCTCGCCGGCCAGCAGCCCCAGCCCGGCGGTGCCGCCGCTCTCCTCGCCGTGCTCGAACAGCGCCTGCATGCCGACGCAGACCCCCAGCAGCGGAACCCCGGCGGCCACGGCATCGGTGATGGCGGTATCCAGCTCGCGGCGGCGCAGCTCCGCCATGCAGTCGCCCAGCGCCCCCACCCCGGGGAAGACGATCCGCTCCGCCGAGCGGATGGCGGCCGGGTCGGCGCTGACGTCCACACTGCTGGCGCCCACCCGCTCCAGCGCCTTGGCCACGGAGTGCAGGTTGCCGCTGCCGTAGTCGACGACGGTAACTCGGCCCGCCATGGCCTA
>Ga0102925_1002559_pt1 | contig 10024 bp, 8 predicted proteins | sample SalPonR1_A_D1_MG_FD_78216 | JGI IMG/M metagenome (GOLD analysis project Ga0102925, IMG submission 78216) | Salt pond soil microbial communities from South San Francisco under conditions of wetland restoration - Salt Pond MetaG R1_A_D1_MG | ecosystem: Environmental > Aquatic > Marine > Intertidal... | reverse complement strand
TCAGATCCGAGAGGAAGGCCACGCCCGGCGAACGCTCGTTGCCCAGCCAGGAGGCCACCGCCCGCAGCAGGATCGTCCAGAAGAACAGGTTGGTCACCGTCAGGAAGGTGAAGTAGACCGTCCCGAGGACGAGACCGGCTGCCGACAGCCCCCGCCCTGTCATGGTGGTGATCGCCCAGACCATCAAGAGCACCATCAGCACCGCGAACAGCAGCGAGGCGAGATCGTGCCGGCCGACCGGACGGATCACCGAGCGCAGCGGCCCGAGGACCGGGTCGGTGATCTTGACGATCGCCTGAGTCACCGGGTTGAAGAAATTGGCCCGGAACAGCTGCAGGAAATACCGGACGAAGGCGACGAAGGCCAGCAGCTCGAACAGGATCCGGACCAGGAAGACGGACGGATCACCGAAACTCCCGCTCATTGCTTGCCCCCGCCGATCTGGGCGGCCAGCTCGCGGCTGCGGTCACGCGAGGCGCGTAGCGCCCGTGCGAAGGCATCACGCACGCCGGACTCGTCCAGCTCGCGGATCGCCTGCTCGGTGGTCCCGCCCGGCGAGCTCACCCGGCGGCGCAATTCGGCCGGCGACTCGTCGGCCGCCAGCGCGAGCTTCGCCGCGCCGAAGACGGTCTCCAGGGTCAGCAGCCGGGCGTCGGCGGCAGCCATCCCCAGTTCCTCGGCCCCCGCCTGCATGGATTCCATCAGGTAGAAGACGTAGGCCGGTCCGCTGCCGGAGAGCGCGGTGACCTCGTCGATTTCGGATTCCTCGTCCAGCCACTGGACTACGCCGACCGCGCGCATCAGCGACTCGGCATCGCTGCGCTGCTCCGCGCTCACCGCCTCCGCGGCGAACAGGCCCGAGGCACCGCAGCCGACCATCGAGGGCGTGTTGGGCATGGCCCGCACCACGGCGCGGTGCCCGGCCAGCCAGCCCTGCAGGGCCTCGACCGGAATGCCCGCGGCGATCGACATCACCAGCTGGCCCGCGGCGAGCGCGTCGGCGAGATCCTCGGCCACCTCCTGCATCATCTGCGGCTTGACGGCCAGGACCACCACCTGCGCCCCCTCGAGCGCGGCGCGGTTGTCGCCGGTGGTCTCGATCTCCAGCCGGTCGGCCAGTGTCCGGCGACGCTCCTCGCTGGGATCGGAGACCACGATCGAGGGACGCGACCCGGCGGGTGCATCCTGGAGCAGACCGCCGATCAGCGCGGCGGCCATGTTGCCGCCGCCGATAAAGGCAATTCGCGAGGCGTTCATTGTCTCACCTGCCGTCTGTTTGGGTGTTAAGGGAAACTCTGCACGATTCGGTTTCAAGCGGTGTCGCGATCGGCGGGAGACAGCCCGGCCCACCGCGGCACAGACTGTGAAAATAACACGAATCGTCGCCCCGTTGCGGCCTCACGGCCCAGGGAGGACCTGCACGAAAATGCGTGCAGCCCCTTCCTCAGTCACGCGCACCGAACAGCGCCGTGCCGATCCGCACGATGGTCGCCCCCTCGGCGATGGCATGCTCGAAATCGCCACTCATGCCCATGGAGAGATCCGGCAGGGGCCGAGGCAGGGAGGCGTTGATCTCCGCCAGGCGACGGAATGCGCCCGTGTTGCCGGGCCGGGGAATGCACATCAGACCCCGCAGGCAGAGCGTCGGCTGGTCGTCGAAGGCCGCCACCACCTCGGGCACCGCCTCGGGCGCCACGCCGGATTTGCTCTCCTCCCCGTCCACGTTCACCTGGACGAGCACGTTCAGCGGCCCGAGGGCCGGGTCGCGCTGTTCGCCCAGCCGTCGCACCAGCTTCACCCGGTCGACGCTGTGCACCCAGTCGAATCGCTCGGCAATCAGGCGGGTCTTGTTCGACTGGATGGGGCCGATGAAGTGCCAGACCAGTTCGCGACCCGCCAGCTCGTCCTGCTTCTCCATGGCCTCCTGAAGGTAGTTCTCGCCGAAGTCGCGCTGACCCAGGTCCGCCAGCGCGGCGATCGCTCCGCCCGACTGGCGCTTGCTCACCGCCACCAGACGGACCGGGCGGGATGACCCCCGATCGGCCTCCCGGCGTGCTTCGGCGGCACGAATCCGCTCGACGATCCCGTGATATGCGCTTTCTCGATTTCCCATCTTGCACCTTGCTCGCGTTCGTTTTACCTTGTCGGAACCACATCGGGCCGCACCGCGCCATAACGGCTTCCCCGACCTGCGGACGGCATCAACAATGGACTTGGACCGGGGACGCGCCGCCCCGAAAGGACAATCGCATGGCCGAATCCCGAGATATCGACTCCCTCCTGATGTTCACCGTCAAGAACGGTGCCTCCGACCTTCACCTGTCGGCGGGGGAACAGCCCCGGGTGCGCATCGACGGCGACATCCGGAAGGTCAACGTGCCGGTGATGGACCACAAGCAGGTCCACGGCATGGTGTACGACATCATGAACGACCACCAGCGCAGGGAGTACGAGGACAACCTCGAGGTCGACTTCTCCTTCGAGCTGCGTGGTCACGCGCGGTTCCGTGTCAACGCATTCAACCAGAACCGCGGCGCGAGTGCCGTCTTCCGCACCATCCCCAGCAAGGTCCTGACGCTGGAACAGCTGGACGCGCCGGCGGTGTTCAAGGACCTCTGCGACTATCCCAACGGCATCGTACTGGTAACCGGGCCGACCGGCTCGGGCAAGTCGACCACGCTCGCGGCGATGATCGACTACGTCAACGACCATCGCAACGACCACATCCTCACGGTCGAGGACCCGATCGAGTTCGTCCACGACTCGAAGAAGTGTCTGGTCAACCAGCGGGAGGTCCACCGCGACACGCACAGCTTCAGCGCCGCGCTGCGCTCGGCCCTGCGTGAAGACCCGGACGTGGTCCTGGTGGGCGAGTTGCGCGACCTGGAGACCATCCGGCTGGCGCTGACCGCCGCCGAGACCGGCCACCTGGTCTTCGGCACCCTGCACACCAACTCGGCGGCCAAGACCATCGACCGGATCATCGACGTCTTCCCCTCCGCGGAAAAGGATATGGTCCGCGCCATGCTCTCCGAGTCACTGCGCGCGGTCATCTCCCAGACCCTGCTGAAGAAGATCAGCGGCGGCCGTATCGCCGCGCACGAGGTCATGCTGGGCACCCCGGCGATCCGCAACCTGATCCGCGAGAACAAGGTGGCGCAGATGTATTCCTCCATCCAGACCGGCCAGGCACAGGGCATGCAGACCCTCGACCAGAACCTCAAGAACCTGGTCAACCGCGGTGTGGTATCCAAGTCGCTCGCCCGCGGACGGGCGAAGAACAAGAACGACTTCATGTAAGCCGTGGCGCGGCCCGTCACCGGGCCGCCATCGACCACGCCAGCCGAGAACGAGACGATGGACCGCCAACAAGCAGCAAACTACGTACAGGCCCTGCTCAAACGGGTCGTGGACCGCAACGCCTCCGACCTGTTCGTCACCGTCGGGGCCCCGCCCTCGGCCAAGGTGGACGGCAAGATCGTGCATCTGACCGACCAGAAGCTGTCGGTGGAGAACGCCCAGATGCTGGTCCGCTCGATCATGACGGACAAGCAGGTCGCCCACTTCGAGGAAACCCACGAGGCGAACTTCGCCATCTCCCTGCCGGGCGTGGCGCGCTTCCGGGTCAACGCCTTCCTGCAGCGCGGCAGCGAGGGGATGGTGCTTCGGATGATCCGCTCGGACATCCCCAACTTCAAGGAGCTCAGGCTGCCGCCGGTGCTGGGCGACATCGCCATGACCGCGCGTGGGCTGGTGATTTTCGTCGGCGCGACCAGTTCGGGCAAGTCGACCTCGCTCGCGGCGATGCTCGATCACCGCAACGAGAACTCGCGCGGGCACATCGTCACCGTCGAGGACCCCATCGAGTTCGTGCACAAGCACAAAGGCTGCCTGGTGACCCAGCGCGAGGTCGGCGTGGACACCGATTCCTTCGCTGCGGCACTCAAGAACACCCTGCGCCAGGCGCCGGACGTGATACTGATCGGCGAGATCCGTGACCGCGAGACCATGGACCACGCCATCGCCTTCGCCGAAACCGGCCACCTCTGCCTGTCGACACTCCACGCGAACAACACTAACCAGGCCCTCGACCGGATCATCAACTTCTTCCCGGAAGAGCGCCGCCAGCAGCTGCTGATGGACCTCTCGCTCAATCTCAAGAGCGTGGTCTCCCAGCGATTGCTGCGCAAGGCCGACGGCGACGGGCGGGTGCCGGCCGTGGAGGTTCTGCTCAACACCCCGCTGATCGGCGACCTGATCTTCAAGGGCGACGTCTCGGAGATCAAGGAGGTGATGAAGCGCTCCCGCGAGCTGGGCATGCAGACCTTCGACCAGGCGCTGTTCGACCTCTACGAATCCGGCCAGGTCGACTACGACGAGGCGATCAGCAAGGCCGACTCGGTCAACGACCTGCGACTGCGCATCAAGCTCGACAGCAAGCGCGGCCTCCCCAAGAGCCGTGAAGACGACGCGGCGGACGATCTGCGCGTCGAATCCGACGAGTGAACCGTTGCTGCCCGCCTTCCCGGCGGGCAGCCATCCCCTGACAGGACGCCCGACCCATGAGTCAACTGAGCCTCGAACCGTATCTCAAGCTGCTGTCCGACAAGGACGGCTCCGACCTGTACTTCAGCACCGGCACCACCCCGGCGATCAAGATCCAGGGCGAGATGCGCTTCATCGGCAAGGACCGGCTGCGCAGCGGCCAGGTCGAGGAACTGGCCCGCTCGGTGCTCAACCAGCAGCAGATCGACGAGTTCCTCGAGAATCTCGAGCTCAACGTGGCGTTGTCCCGCCCCGGCATCGGCCGCTACCGGATGAACGTATTCCAGCAGCGCGGCGAATGGTCGCTGGTCATCCGCTACATCCGCGAAGAGATTCCCCGGGCGGCCGACCTCAACCTGCCGATGGTGGTCGAGGAACTGGTCACCGAACGCCGGGGCCTGATCCTGGTGGTCGGGGCGACCGGCTCGGGCAAGTCGACCACGCTCGCAGCGATGATCGACTATCGCGCGGAGGCGCGCCCGGGGCACATCCTCACCATCGAGGACCCGATGGAGTTCGCCTTCAAGCACCGCAGCTCGGTGGTCAACCAGCGGGAGGTCGGCGTGGACACCCGCAGCTACGGCGCCGCACTCAAGGAAGCCCTGCGCGAGGCGCCCGACGTGATCATGATCGGCGAGGTGCGCGACCGGGCCACCATGGAACACGCACTGGCCTACGCCGACACCGGCCATCTCTGCATCAGCACGTTGCACGCCACCAACGCCAACCAGGCGCTGGACCGCATCATCCGATTCTTTCCGTCGGAGGCCCGCGACCAGCTGCTGATGGACCTGTCGCTCAACCTCAAGGCGATCATCTCCCAGCGCCTGATCATCGGCAACGACGGCCGCCGGCTGCCGGCCGTGGAAATCATGGTCAACACGCCGCTGGTCTCCGACCTGATCAAGCGCGGCGAGGTGGACGCCATCAAGGAATCGATGGACAAGAACGCCGCCGGCGGCACCGGCACCATGACCTTCGACATGTCCATCATGCAGCTGTACAAGAAGGACCTGATCACGCGCGAGGAAGCGCTGGCGAACGCCGACAGCCGCACCAACATGGAATGGCTCATGAGTTTCGGCGGCGGCCAGGACGAGCTCCAGGCCGCGGCGGCGGACTCCAGCGGCATCAAGACGGGCGCCGAGGACGACACCGGCCTGCCGCCGCTGGACTGACGCTCCTTGCGTTTCCTCCGGGAGGCCGTGATAATGCGGTCTCGACTGCGGGTGTAGCTCAATGGTAGAGCAGAAGCTTCCCAAGCTTAAGACGAGGGTTCGATTCCCTTCACCCGCTCCAGATTCCCTATCACGAACGGCGCGCCAGGCCAGAGTGGCATGGCATTCGTGCAGAGTTTCCCTAACCGCCACGGCGACCGACACGGCACGATGATCCCCGGGTTTCACCGGCTACCGCACTTGCCCGCCGGCCGCCGGTGCCCCAGGATCATGCCGTGAACCCGACTACCCCCGACATCCTCGTCGTCGGCGCAGGCGTCGCCGGCCTGACCTCCGCCCTCGCCCTTCACCGGGAAGGCGCCCGGGTCAAGGTCATCGACCAGGGGCGGCCGGGCCGCGAGGCCTCCTGGGCGGGCGGCGGCATCCTCTGTCCCCTCTACGCCTGGCGCTACCCCGATCCGGTGCTGGATCTGGCCGTGCTGGGCATGCGGCGCTACCCCGACCTGATCGACTCCTTGCGAGCCGAAACCGACCCCGAACGATTCGTCAGCGGCATGCGCATCCTCGACCCCACGAGTCAGGGCGAGACCACCGAGGCGATCGGGCGACGACTGGGCCATTTCGGCATCCGCCACGAGTGGCTTGACCGCCCCGACCCGGCTGGCCCCGCCCTGTCCCTGCCCGAGGTGGCCAACGTGAGAAACCCGCGGCTGCTGCGCGCCCTGCTGGAAACGGCGGCGGTCGAAGGCATCGAGATCCGCGGCGACCTGTCCTGCACCGGGCTGACGGTCCGCGGCGACCGGGTCGAAGGGGTGGAGACGGAATCGGGCCCCGTCCGGGCGGGAGCCGTCGTGGTGGCGGCCGGGGCATGGAGCCGGACGTTGATCCCGCGCTCGCGCCCCGACAGCATCTTCCCCGTGCGGGGACAGATGCTGCGGCTGGCACCGGGGGCCGCCGAGGGACTGCCCGGCATCCTGATGGAACGCGGCACCTACCTGATCCCCCGCCTCGACGGGGCGGTGATCATCGGCTCCACCGTCGAGCATGCCGGCTTCGACAAGAGCGTGGACCGGGCCGCCCAACAAGCGCTGCACCGCCACGCGATCGAGATGCATCCGCCGTTGGGCGACGCGGCGGTGACGCACCGCTGGGCCGGCCTGCGGCCGGGGTCGGCGGACGAGGTGCCCGTCCTGGGCGCCCACCCCGAAATCCGCGGACTGTGGGCGAACACCGGCGGCTACCGCAACGGGCTGGCCATGGCGCCGGCAACCGCCGCGGTGCTGGCCGACCTGATGGCCGAACGACTGCCGCCGGTGGACGCCACGCCCTACCGGCTGGAGCGCATCCTCGCCTGACGCCTCAGAGCGCGTCCTCGTTCTCCTCGCTGGTACGGATGCGCACGGCCCGTTCCACGGGGGAGACGAAAATCTTGCCGTCGCCGATCTTGCCCGAGTAAGCCGCCTTGACGATGGCATCGACCACCGCGTCCTCCTGGTCGGCGGCGATCACCACCTCGAGCTTGACCTTGGGCAGAAAGTCGACCACGTACTCGGCACCCCGATAGAGCTCGGTGTGCCCCTTCTGGCGGCCGAACCCCTTCACCTCGGTGGCGGTCAGACCGTTGATGCCCAGGTCCATCAGCGCCGTGCGCACGTCGTCCAGCCGAAACGGCTTGATGATGGCTTCGATCTTTTTCACGTCGAGTCTCCGTTCGCGATAGGTCTGGCGGCGATGCCGTCGGGCACCACCCGTGATCTTCCTTCAAGTCTATACGCTGAGCCCCTCCCGAGACGAGTCCACTGCAACCCGGCAGTCGCGATCGCGGCTCAGGCCAGGTCGATGGGGTCCACGTCGATCGACCAGCGGATCCGCTGGCCCGGCCGGCGCGACCCGATCGCCTCGTCGGCATGCCAGAGGGCCTGATGCAGCACGCTGCGGACCCGCGCCAGCAGGAGCAGCTGGTAGCGGTAGCGCCCCGCCCGACGCCCCATGGGCGCCGGCACCGGCCCCCAGACGGCCAGCTCCTCGCCGTAAGCGTCACCCAGCAGACCGGCCAGGCCGGCGAGAAACTCGCGCGCGGCCCCCGCCTCCGGCGCATCCGCGCGCAGCAGCGCGGCGAAACGGGTCGGCGGCAACTCCGCGCGCTCCCGCTCCTCCAGTTCCGCGGCCATCACCGCCGGATAACCCTGCGTGAGCAGCCGGACCAGTACGGGGTGGGACGGATCGTGCGTCTGGACCAGCACCTCGCCGGGGCGTTCGGCCCGACCCGCACGCCCCGCCACCTGGAGCAGCGACTGGGCGAAACGTTCCGGTCCGCGGAAGTCCGAGGCGAACAGCGCCTGATCGGCATTGATCACCCCCACCAGGGTGACCCCGGGAAAGTCGTGCCCCTTGACCAGCATCTGCGTGCCCACCACCAGGCGGGCCTCGCCCCGCGCGATACGCGAGAGGCTGTCGGCGAGTACCCCCTTGCCGGCAGTCGCGTCCCGGTCCAGCCGCACGATGCCGAAGCCCGGAAACCGGGCCGTCAGCACGTCCTCGAGCTGCTCGGTCCCCATGCCGCGCACCGACAGCGGCGCCTCGCAGGAGGGACACTCGCGCGGCACCGGCTGCTCGAAGCCGCAGTGGTGGCAACGCAGCCGGTTGGCCTCGCGGTGCCACGTCAGGAAGGCATCGCAGTGGGGGCACTCGGCCACGTAGCCACAGGCGTGGCAGACCAGGCTGGGCGCGTAACCGCGGCGGTTGAGGTAAAGCATCACCTGGCCGCCGTCGAGCAGGTGGCGCTCGATGGCCGTCATCAACGCCGGGGAGATCCCCCCCTGCATCGGCTGGCCGCGGATATCGAGGCAGTGGATCGCCGGCATCCTTGCCCCGCTCGCCCGCCGGGAGAGCGTCAGGTGGCGGTAGCGTCCCGCCCAGGCATGACGCAGCGTCTCCAGCGACGGGGTCGCCGATCCCAGCAGGATCGGCACGCCCCACTGCCGCGCCCGCCAGATCAGCACGTCCCGGGCGTGGTAGAGAAACTTTTCCTGCTGCTTGAGCGCCGCGTCGTGCTCCTCGTCCACCACGATCAGTCCCGGGCGGACCAGCGGGACGAAGGCGGCCGAGCGCGTGCCGATCGCCAGCGGTGCCGTCCCGACGCTCACGGCCCGCCAGGCCGAGAGGCGCTCGCCGTCCGACAGCCCCGAATGCAGCACCGCCGGACGGACATCCAGCCGCCGCGCGAACCGGTCGACCAGCTGCGGCGTGAGCGAGATCTCGGGAACCACCACCAGCACCTGCCGACCGGCCGCCAGCTCCCGCTCGATCAGCGACAGATAGACCTCGGTCTTGCCACTGCCCGTGACGCCCTCCAGCAACCACGCCGAGAAGGACCGGCCGGCCTGCTCGACCGCCTCCACCGCAGCCTGCTGCTCCGGGTTGAGTTCGGGGGCGGGACGCGGCTCCCCACTGTTTCGCGGCCCGGGCCAGGGGACCGGGGCGACCACCGTCTCGGCATCCACCCAACCGTGCTCGAGAAGCCGGCGACGCACCGCCGCATCGGCGCCCGGCAGCTGATGCACGGCCACCGCGCCCTCCGCCTGCAGGAGCGATTCGAGCACTGCTCGCTGCCGGCTGCCGCGGATGCGCCCCGCCGACAACGCCTCGCGGCCCGTCGCGGTCAGTCGCAGGGCGGGGGCGGTGAGGCTCCGCTCGCCCCGTATGGCCGCCGGCAGCGCAGCGAAGACCACCTCGCCCAGGGGATGGTGATAATAGGCAGCCGCCCAGGACAGGCAGTCGATCAGGTCGCCCGGCAGGAGCGGTTCGCGATCGAGCACCTCCGTCAGGGCGCGCGTCTCCTGCGCCGTGGGCGGTTCCGCCGGCTCGAGAACGATCCCCACCCGCTCGCCCTTGCCGAAGGGAATGCGCACGCGCACGCCCGGCCGCGGTTCGGCCGACTGGCTGTCGGCGTCATGGTGATAGGTGAACCCGCCGAAGAAGGGCCCCGGCACCACCACCGTCCAGTACGTCCGTCCCGCCGCGTCGACGTGACCGGCTGTGTCCCTGTCGCTCATGCCGGTCAGGATACCGCAGCCGGGCCACTGGCCGTCGCCCCTCCCCCTCTCCGGCGCAGGCTTTGGACTTGACTTGAACGGCAGACATGGCATAATCCCGCGCCTTGAATTGATATTTCTGTTCAGAATCACGCATTAAGCCGAATCGAGGAGTTTACCCGTGGCCAATACCGCTCAAGCCAGAAAGCGCGTTCGCCAGACGGAGAAAGCCCGTCAGCACAACATGGCAATGCGCTCGCAGGTGCG
>Ga0102925_1002556_pt1 | contig 10030 bp, 9 predicted proteins | sample SalPonR1_A_D1_MG_FD_78216 | JGI IMG/M metagenome (GOLD analysis project Ga0102925, IMG submission 78216) | Salt pond soil microbial communities from South San Francisco under conditions of wetland restoration - Salt Pond MetaG R1_A_D1_MG | ecosystem: Environmental > Aquatic > Marine > Intertidal... | reverse complement strand
TTCAAGTTTAGAACTGGTTCGTGAATTGAATGCTAGAAATGACATATGGCGGCGTTCCCGCTGCATATAAAGCTATCGGAAAGCATAATTCGCTGGCTTATTCGAAATTAGCGAAGTACTGAAATTATAAGGATTTAGAGCCTTAAAATAGTCAATGATCTTCTGTTTATGTTCAGGGGAAAACAAAGATAGAGTCAGTATCCATATATGCATGAACAGCACCAATTATCGAAATCCTGCTCTGTAGAAATCCTCATTTGAATAACAAATATAACCTTGAAATATCTGTCAAGGTTATGTACTAACAACTTAAATTTGACTTCTTTGACTTGATTCCAGTATTTTTTTGTCTTTACTTCTTCCCAATATTTCCTTTTCAGAACAGAGAAATTGTTTCAAGCAGATTTCTTTTATGGTACAATTCTTCATCAAATTCCCATACCATTTTTCTGCGGTATTTTCCTTTGATCTTCTTCCTTTTTGTCTTTCTTAAAGGAATGATGGCTATGGCTTTCAATTGCTCTCTTGTTAATGAATGTATATCTTTTGAATCGTACCCTTTATCCATTACATAGCACTTTGATCTGCGAGTTTTGTGACATTGCTTTAGCAATGCCAATGCATGTTTTGCATCATGCATAGGCTTACCTGATATCTTGAAACCAGTAACAATGAACTTTACAGTATCAACAGATATACTGGTTTTTAAGAAAGATCTTCGTTTCTTTCATGTTCTCCAAGAATAATAATAGCTACAGTGGCCACTAGAAAATCCACTTGAATCAATGGCGGTAATTTCTATTTGTTCACCATGGGAATAGAATAGTTTTAGTGTTTGTTTGAGCAATCCAGCAAAATATATAGAAACTTAATCTTGTAATGAATTTGTGAAGTCTAGTAAAGTGTGGAACCTGTCTAAGTCCGATTCTTGCTTTAACTTTGTCCATTAATTCAACTATTTCTATAATATCTCGATAATCCTCATCAAGATATTCTTTCAACAAAACCAATGTCATGAGCGGGTGCTGAGTATATTTTCTTTTAGAATACTTACAAATATAAAAATCTGGAGATGTGAGTTTCCTGATACATCTAGTGCTGTATCAACAAACTTTAAGTACTTATTAGAAATGCCATTAAATCAAATATTTAATGGGAGTTGCAGATTTCCAATCTGGAACAAACACAATCATCCCCTTTGTGTTTTCTTGTGGTAAGTAATACTCAGGGGATTAATCCTTTTTAAATTATTGTGCTAAAATAAAATGGAAAATCGGTTTTCTACAGAGCCCGAAATCCTCTAAATTAAAGATTTATACTGGTTTTAAAGAGTATTCTGAATCTTGAAATTTAGCATGTCAAGCGCACGATCATATTTTTCTTTGAGTTCAGATCTGCTGTTGCCTCCTATATAAATTTCAGCGAGTTCATAACTATAACTGTCCTGGAGTTCAAGTTGTTCAAGTTCTTGTCCTTCTTCCACTAACACGCTAATAATTGTATCAGGCATTTCTTTTATTACTTTTTCGATTGAGTCTTTTGATGGAACAGACACTACAGTCCCAACTTCAAATGTTCTTAGCATGAACTTAGAAGCATATTTAAACTTTCCATTGTTTCCTAATGGTGTTGGGTGTTCACCTAAAGCTATTTGTAACATAACCTGATGGTTAGATATGCCATGAACCTTCTCAAATAGATCTGCATGGGATTGAGATATACGTGTATTTACTTCCAGTAAATAAACTTCCTCTGTAAAAGTGTTATAGAAGAACTCCATGTTAAATGCAGAATTGTCAAATTTAATATGCTTTATGAAAGTAGTGGCAACGTCTCTTATCTTATCCTGTATCCATTGTTCTAAAGAGGAAGGATATTCATAGGAAGAGAATGATGAGAAATGGTTTTCTTTAAGAGAATCCACAACACCGTAAAAATTTATTTCACCGTTAAATACATAGCCTTCAACAGTGCACTGTCTGCCATATAAGGAACTTTCAATAATACAACTCTCTTTTATCTTAGAAATTGAGTCTGGTAACTCATGCATTTCTAGTAATTTCATAAAAGGTCTATGGATAAACTGGATATTATTTCGAATCTCCTCAATACTTACTTTAAACTGTTGTCTATTTGTAATTTCAAACGCTAAATAAGATCTAAATGATCGGAATGGTTTGATCCAAAAAGGAAATGGTATTTCTATGTTATTGAAAACATTCTCATCAAATGGGTCTACTGTCATAAAAGTTGGGATGTGCTTAGGTATACATTCTTGTTGTGCGAGCCTGCTCCAAAATTTATGTTCACATTTCAATACACTTTCAAAGTCAGGACCCTTTAGACCAAATTTACTTATTAAAATAGGCACAATATCCTGAGCTGGAAAATCAAAATAAGTGATTATTCCGCTAGGTCTGCCATCTACAGCATTTATGCGCTCTTCTGCAATAGAAATTAGTTTCTCAATATCAAAGTCATTAACATTTCGAATCTCATTGATATCTATAGCAGCATGAAATTTACAATCTTTAGCTGCAGGTACATTTTTTATTTTTTCTAGATTGAATTCATCCATTCCTACAATAAAAATATTTTTTGTCATTACAAAACCCCCTATTCAAATCATATCACGAGGGATGAGTTCATCCCAGCTTTTACTAAATATTCTAACATCCCCCAAATAAGCATCAAGTGTTGCTCTTATCTGAAAGTCAGTTGGTGTAGAAGTAAGCACAGTTCTTGTTATAGTTTTGACATTCCAGTTGCCACGTTTCAGAGTTCTTGTGCTTTCAACTTCTCCCCGAACAGTATTATAATCATTGTTAATATATGAATAAATCTCAGTGGCCTCTTTTCCCATCTCAAGATCGATCTTATCAAGTTTTAAGAGCGCGTCATTGTTGATTATTTGTTGTTTTACTTCATTTGTTGCAAGATTGTGCTGTACGGTCCATTCTCTTTTTGCAGGAGCCAGAAGTGTAGTTTTAATTGGTTCTGCTGAAACTGCTTCTCCAATACTGCGTAAATTTTCGTCAAGTTCACTTTTTTGTCTCACGGGCAGTATTAGTCTACCTCCGCTTTTGATGGTCAAAGATGCAGGTTCAGGACTTGGCCATGCAAAAGGCCAGTAGGAAGTTGAGATAGCCAGACGTATCTTATTTCCTGCCGGAAAATTTTGTGCAACATAATTCATCTTTATCTTAACCCTGTAACAATTATCTATTTCCAGGGCTTCAGGATCCTCATCACCATCTATGTGTGTTAGATTAAGAAGTCCATAAGTAATCCTTGTGGAAGTTCCCTCTCTACACAGATCATTAAGCCGAAGGGCGATCATAGATATGGGTTTATCAGACTTCAATTCAAGTTCGACTTCTGGACATCCAAGTATCTCAATGTCTTCTTCCAGGACAGGCGTGTCAAAAACAAGGGCTCCTCCATCTTCTTCATTCTGGTCGTGAGGAAGGTCAGTTAACTCTGAATATGAGTACCACTTGCCTGCAAAAAGGCCAACACTTAAAGGACTTCTGATGCTTGTTATTTCGTTTTTGATATTTGTTCTTTTGAGGTGGATCCTGCCCGGCGATAATAAAAAGGTTTCTTGTTCAACATTTTTGGATGGCCAGCTATTCTCTGCTATCCATCGACCAGGACTTTTTGGGATGAGAGGTGATACACTATCCTGCATCCAAAGACGTAACATGGGTTCATCGGCAAAGCTATTATCAATGCCCTTAAGCCATCGGTCCCACCAGATAACAGCCTCGTTCAAAAAATCAATTCCTTGGTCCCCTCCACATAAATTGGGGTACTTATGACCCCAGGAACCTATAAGGGCTTTACGAGGAACCTGTAAGTTTTCCATAAGTCTGAAAACGGTGTTGGAATAACCATCTGTCCATCCACTTACAGCGAAGACCGGACATGATATGGGGGCCTCGTCCTCTGCAATAGAAGCATGTTTCCAGTATTCATCTTTTCTCTGATGTTGAAGCCATTTCTTCAGCCAAAGACCACTACCCTCTAATCTTTCAAGCCACATATCTTTCCATTTCTCACCAACAATATCAGGATCTGGCGGGAGTGAATTGTAAGAGAACATAGTGGATGCCCATGAGAGGTTGTCTGTTAACATGCATCCTCCCATATAATGTACATCATCTTTATATCGGTCATCAGAAGATGAAACCGTAATTATGGCCTTCAGATATGGCGATCCAATTGAAGCTATTTGAAGAGCATTGAACCCTCCCCAGGAAATCCCCATCATTCCAATATTTCCTGTACACCAAGGTCTGGATGCTATCCATTCCAATGTTTCCAGTCCATCCTGCAGTTCCTGTGGCAGATATTCATCCTTCAAAACACCTTCTGAATCACCACTCCCTCGCATATCCACTCTGACAGATGCATACCCACGTTGAGCAAAATATCTGTGGATCATGGAATCGCGAACTGCTTTAAAATCACGTTTCCTGTAAGGAATGTATTCCAGAATGGCAGGTACCGGCTGATCATTTACATTCTCTGGTAACCATATCTTTGCCGCAAGTTTACAACCATCGGACATAGTTATCCATTCATTTTCGATTTCCATGAAAGTACAACCACTGTTATTCATTTGAACCCCTTTTTATATCCTATAAAAAATCCATATACTAGTTATAATGAATCCTACTTCTTCGCATAAGACTACTTCTTTCATCTCACATGAAAACAATTTTGTCATTTAATAGTTAGGATACTCAAACAACGCTCTTTTAAATCAAATACATATTGTCCTGAAGATCTACGCTTAAGATCCGATAGGTAACAGTTTTTCATACCGAAACTTCATAAGCGTGATACTGTGATATATTATTGATAAATCAACTAAATGTTATGAGACATGTTCTTTTAATTTACAATAGCAATGCTCAAGTAATTCAGGACTGGCATCCATTTCAATTACATCAAAATCAAATAGCTGTGCGAATTCGTCAACCATAGCATCAAAATTTTCTTCATAGCGTAGTCCAGTGTCAATTTTAGCTACAATCTTATATCCTACTTGTTCAAAAACAAACTTTGATGACTCTATATCATCAATGTCAGGAGTCATGCCTGCTGATACTATCATCTCACGCCAGTTGGCCGCCCACATGGGTGTCATAAAAAATGTACCAACGCCACTACATGCTCTTAGTTTTTCAAGATAAGCACCCCGACCACCAAGAACTGCACCTATGCAATCATCTATTATTTGTCCGTTTTTTTCTTTTAATATGTGAACAGGACAAGATAAGTCCTTTAAGTCTTCTTCTGTTTTTGCAAGAACATTTCCACAAAGACCATAGAAAAGGAGAATACCGTCAGAATATGAAGACATTTCTTCAGTGACAGCGTAAACAGCATTTTTGAGATCATCCGGGTAAGCATGCAGTGCGAGTTCTAGAATATCAATTATAAGAGTAATTTTGTCAGATTCATTGGAATCCAGATTTACTGGAATGGCCTCGAGAGGAAGAATTTCATATTTAATTCCTTCATTGTCTAACTTTTCAGCCAGCCTTCCACAATCATCATTTTCCACAAGTATCAATTTGTCAATTAATGAATCATTTTCCACAACATGGATGATTTCATCCTCAAATATTTTACAAGCTACGAAACTTATTACTGTCACACCATCACCTCTATAGCATATTACCAAATGTTCTGACTTCTAAAAATTGATACTCTAATTTAGAGTGAAATTACATATTATATAGAAGTTGCTAAATGAAACCAGTTTTTAATACTCCAGCAATATTTATTCAAATGTTTTTGAAATGCTTGATCTCTGCAATAAATACCGTACACTTTTTTCTTCTTGTATATATCCCGCACCTGATTTTAGGGTAATAGGTATTCTGAATTGAAAATATTCAGGATTTTAGAAAGTAATTCAAATTCATCAAAAAATATAAAAGTCGAAAATCTCTATAAATGTGTCAAATATAGAGGCAAAATATAGAGATTATCACTTATAATTCATTTTATATTCTCATCTTTAGTTTTCAAAGAAAGCTCATTTGCAAACCAAACAGTTCTTTGTGGGAATGCAATTTCAATTTCATTTTCTTCCAGTGTTTTCTTGATATTCCAAAGCATTTCCATTTTTACAGAATACCATTCCGTAGGAGGACACCAAATTCTTACAAGAATGGTTACTGCATTGTCTGCAAGCTCATGTACAAAAACTTGAGGGACAGGATTTTTAAGGGCTAATGGTTGTGCCTCAATTAGATCTTCGATGATGGCAATTGCCTTATCTGCATCATCATCATAACGGACCCCTACATTATATTCAAATCTTCTAGCAGAGTTTGCAACAAAATTCACTATATTAGTTGTGAAAACTGTTTCATTAGGAACTCTTATGTAAAGCCCATCGTATGTCCTCATAATTGTAGAAACCAAATTGATATCTTCTACAAATCCATAATTTCCCTCGATATTAATTTGGTCTCCTATTTTTACAGGGCGCTCTATCATCAGAAAAATGCCCGAAATTAGGTTTCCTACAATACTCTGACTGGCAAAACCAATGACTATACCCACAACACCACCAGCAACAAGAAGGCTGGATGCTTCAATTTTGAGTATTGGGAAAATGAACAACAATATTGAAAGAGTAATGATCCCATAATAGATCGTTTTGTTGAGTATATTGAGGTGCTCTTTTTCCATTTTTTCTTTCAATGAACGCTGAGTATATATTGTGGCTACTTTAGCAAAAATTAAAGAAATGAACAGGATTAAGACAACACTTATTGCATCTAGTACAATTCCAGATAATGAGGGTAAACTGTAAGGGAAAAATGTGCTATTGTTCATAATCCATGCTCCATTACACATTTTGATACATTAATTGCAATTTTGCGGGCTGTATAAAGTTCAACAGACCGCTTGAATAGTGAAGTTGTAGGTAGCAAAGTAAATGATGTTTCAGCAATTGATCTGCTTTGTATCTTCATGTTTGCTTTCATGGAAATCCTGCCATCACCATGATAGATTTTCATGCCATAAGCATTAAAAACTATTTGTGTTATCTCACTCCATTCATTGATATCGTTATTGATTTCTATTTCTATAGCTCCTTGGTGAAGTGAATTTATCTGTGGAATAGATGTGAATACTTCGCTTTTCCAGTATCTGCATATCAAACCATTGTTTTGTGGACCATACAATGTGAATTTTCCATTGTTGAAGCTGAATATGTCAAGTATTCGCAATTCCTTATCTGAAACAAAAACACCTATTTCTATAGGAAATGTCAAAAAAATAATTTGTTTGGATTTTGGACTAACTACTAATGGCTTTTCAAGTTCTATAAGCAAAAATGGACTTAGACTTTTAGGTAGGTTTACTGGCTCGATCGGGTTTATCAGTATCTCTGAATTTCCATTTAATATCATTTTTTCATAGATGTCATCATCATCTTGTCTTCTGTAAATAAGAATGCCATTTTCTTCTGAAACAGAAATAGGGACCTCACCAATTTTTACATCAAAAGGTGGTTTGTATGTACTAAAAACATCTTTCATTTAAACCTCATTCATAACCAGTTTTTCCTGTGGAAGTAAACTACCATTATGCTGGAAATAGAGATAATTGTAATCCAAACAAATGGATATCCCCATTTCCATTTTAATTCAGGCATGTATTCAAAGTTCATGCCATAGATACCTGCAATAAAAGTGAGGGGGATAAATATTGTTGCTATAATTGTCAAGAGCTTCATGACTTCATTCATGCGGTTGCTTACACTTGAAAGATATAAGTCGGCCATTCCCGAAAGCATCTCTCTATATGATTCTACTGAATCCATTATCTGGATCGTGTGGTCGTACAGGTCATTCAAAAAAATGACTGTTTCCTTATTCACCAATTCTGATTCACTACGCTTGAGAGTGTTAACAACTTCCCTTAACGGCCAAACAGACCTTCTTAAAAAAAACATCTCTCCTTTTATGTAGTGAATATCATGAAGCGTTTTCTTTTCTGGATTTTTGAGCAATTCTTCACTGATATCTTCAACATATTCTCCTATTTTTTCAAGTATAAAAAAATAATTGTCGAGCATTGCATCCATCAGGCTGTAGGCTAAATAATCAGACTTCACTTTTCTTATTCGACCTTTATTTTTTCTAATCCTCTCTCGAACAGGATCAAATACATCTTTTTCCACTTCCTGAAATGAAATGACGAAATTTTCACCTAAAATAATACTTACCTGCTCAAGGGTTATATCAATACCATCTTCATTGAAATAAACCATTTTCATGACAATATATAGATAGTCATCGAAGTCATCGACTTTTGGTCTTTGGTTAGTATTGAGGATATCTTCAAGAACCAGTGGATGAATATTAAAAAATTTTCCAATTTTCTCAATTATGCTTATGTTTTCAAGGCCACTTATGTTGATCCAGGTAATTGTGGAACTATCTTTGTATGAAAAAACATCTTCAATATCATTAATGACAGTTTCTTGAAAACTGTTAATATCATAATCTATTACTGTAATTTTAGTTTCTTCAGAGTATTTTTTACCTATTCTTACAAGTGTACCCGGTGGTAACCCTGCTTTTTTAGAAACTTTGTTTGAATACAATAATAGTACCCCCTAAAACCTCTAATTGTATTTTACTCTCAATAGAATATCAAATTAACTTAAATAGCAGAATTGAAAGATGATAACCCTTCAATATTGAATTGTCAGAAGTCATACCAAAGGAGCATCTTTATTTTCCGTATCTTCATTAAGTGGGTCAAATTCATCGTGATATGATTCTATGTAGTTGGAAATTTCTTCTGCTTCAGGATATTGCGCTATGTGAAATATGCCTTCTCCTTCATGTACAAGTGGGATATTTGTTTTTCCAATAACGATCCCAGATACCGAGCTGATGACTTCTGTTTCTATTTCACCTAAAGGATCATTAATGTAAGCCAGTATGTCACCTTTATTGACTAGAGTTCCCAGAGGAACTATTGAACGTAGAATTCCGCTTTGTGAGGATCTTATCCAGTGAGTTGATTTGGATATAAAAGAATCATATACCTTCTTTTTTCTACTTTTTGCTCTCATTCCAATATGGGACATAGCTCCAAGTATACCCCTTACTCCTGCTCTAATTGCAAATTCATTAAATCGGAGCGCTTCGCCAGCTTCATACAAAAGTGCCGGAATATTATTTTCACTGGCTGCTTCACGTAGTGACCCGTCTCGTAATTGAGTATTGATCATAACAGGAACACCAAAAGAACGAGCAAAGGATTCTGTTTCCGGATCATCATTCAGACATGCACGTATCTGGGGTAAATTCTCTCGGGCAATTGCTCCCGTATGGAGATCGATTATATGTGTACAATGTTCAATTATCTCTACCATCAAAATATTTGCCATACGAGATGCCATAGAGCCTTTTTTTGAACCGGGGAACGAACGATTTAAATCCCTCCTGTCAGGCAAATAGCGAGATTGAGATACAAATCCGAATACATTTACAATTGGAATGGCTATGAGCGTACCTTTGAGATTGTTAACAGTTTTGTGTGCAAGTACACGGCGGATTATCTCTACACCATTGATCTCATCTCCATGAATTGCAGCACATATCAAAAGGCACGGTCCGGGTTTATGCCCATGTACCACATGAATTGGCATGGATTCTGAGGTATGCGTATAAAAGCTAGGTATAGAAAGTTCAATTGACTTCCGGGTTCCCGGCTGAATTGTTGTACCTGCTATTGTAATTGCTTGACGCATTGATCAACCTTTTCCACGAGTCTTAGTTTTTCCACACTGACCATTCTTTTCAACAAATTCAATTATCATGCCTGCAATATCTTTACCAGTAGCAGTTTCTATTCCTTGTAAGCCAGGACTGGAATTCACTTCCATTACTACTGGCCCATGGTTAGAGCGCAAAAGATCAACGCCAGCAACATTGAGACCCATTATTTTAGCAGCACGCACAGCAGTAGAACGTTCCTCGGG
>Ga0102925_1002552_pt1 | contig 10037 bp, 6 predicted proteins | sample SalPonR1_A_D1_MG_FD_78216 | JGI IMG/M metagenome (GOLD analysis project Ga0102925, IMG submission 78216) | Salt pond soil microbial communities from South San Francisco under conditions of wetland restoration - Salt Pond MetaG R1_A_D1_MG | ecosystem: Environmental > Aquatic > Marine > Intertidal... | reverse complement strand
GGAGACGCCCACCGTGGCCTCCATCTGGTTCGAGAAGAAACCCGGCAAGCCGGTCAAGCCGCTGATCTCCTCGCCGGTACACGAGCCGCTGGCCGACGAGCTGGTCGCGGCGATGCAGTCGCTGGACATCCCGGCGCACCGCGTCACCGAGGCCGACGAGATGCTCGAGGAGCTGGTGATCAAGAACGTCTACATCCTGACCACCAACATCGCCGGGTTGCAGACCAAGGGCGACGTCGAGGATCTCTGGAACAATCACCAGCAGCTGGCAAAGGACGTCGCCGCGGACGTCATCCGCCTGCAGGAGGCGCGCGTGGGCCGGTCACTGGATCACCAGCGGCTGATCGACGGCATGAAACGGGGCTTCGAGGGCGACCCGCAGCACCAGTGCATGGGCCGCTCCGCCCCGCAGCGCCTCCAGCGCGCGCTGGCCCAGGCGAAGGACCTGGGCGTGACCCTCCCCTGTATCCGCGACTTCGCCGCCGGGATGTTCTGCTAAAACCACCCTGCCCCCGACTGCACACGACGCCACCCCATCCCGGGTGGCGTCATCGTTCCGGGCCCTCCACTCGCACTGTTACCGATTCGACACGAACAGGGCCTACACTTGGCCCCATTCCGTCATCCGCAACCCGAGGCCACGCATGCCGACCACGCACCGGCTGGAAATCCGTCCCACGCTTCCCGAGCCCCTGTCCCGACTGCGAGACCTGAGCCTCAACCTCTATTACAGCTGGTCCCGCCCGGTGCGCGACCTGTTCGACGCCATCGACACGGCCACCTGGACCCGCTGCGAGGAAAACCCGGTCCGCTTCCTGCAACTGGTGCCGCAATCGAGGCTCGACGCGGTCGCCGGCGACCCGGCCTTCCTCGCCGAAATGGACGCGGTGTTCCACGAGTTCGACAGCTACCTGGCCGAGCGCGGCCCCGGCGCGCTGGCCGACGCCGTGGACGCCGACCGGACGGTGGCGTATTTCTGCGCGGAATTCGGCTTCCACGAGTCCCTGCCCATCTACTCGGGCGGACTGGGCATCCTGGCGGCGGATCACTGCAAGGCCGCCTCCGACCTGAACCTGCCGCTGGTGGGCGTGGGGCTCCTCTATCGGCAGGGCTATTTCAAGCAGTGCATCGATGCCGAAGGCAACCAGCACTCGCTGTTCGAGGATCTGGACTTCACTCACCTGCCGATCCTGCCGGTCCAGGGACAGGAGGGACCGCTGTGCGTGAGCGTCGACCTGCCGGGGCGCACGGTCCGGCTGAAGGTATGGGAGGCCCGCGCGGGGCGCGTGCCCGTCTACCTGCTCGACGCGGACCTACCGGAGAACCACGCCGAGGACCGCGAGATCACCCACCAGCTCTACGGCGGCGGTCGCCGCATGCGCATCGAGCAGGAGATCCTGCTGGGCGTGGGCGGCGTACGGGCCCTGCGGGCACTCGCGATCGAGCCGGATGCCTGGCACATCAACGAGGGCCACGCGGCGTTTTCCGTGCTCGAAAGGGTCACCGAGCTGATGGCCAACGGCCTGCCCTTCGCCCCGGCGCTGAACACGGTGGCCGCGGCGACCGTGTTCACCACCCACACCGCGGTGCCCGCCGGGCACGATGTCTTCGAGCCGCAACTGGTCGAGGAGTACTGGCACGCCCGCCTGCCCGAACTGGGGCTGGATCGGGAGGGTCTGCTGGCGCTCGGCCGCGACCCGATGAACAGCGACGGCCAGTTCAGCATGACGGCACTGGCATTCCGAGGATCACGCCAGCACAACGGCGTCTCCCGCATCCACGGGCAGGTGGCCTCCGAACTCAGCCGCGCCTTCTGGCCGGAAGTCTCCCCGGAGGAGAATCCCATCGGCTACGTCACCAACGGCGTGCACGTCGAGACCTTCCTCAACCGGGATCTCACGCGCCTGTTCGACGCGACCCGGCGGGACTGGCGTGATCACCTGCACGAGACCGGGATCGCCCGGCTGGTCGAGCAGACCGCCGCCGAGCGGTTGTGGTCGATGCATCTGTCGGCCAAGACCCACCTGATCAACGACATCCGTGACCGCCTGGCCCGACAGGGAGAACGCTTCGGACAGAGCCACGTGAACCTCAAGCAGAAGTGCCGCGTCATCGACCGACCGGCCGAGGACATCCTGATGATCGGCTTCGCGCGACGCTTCGCCACCTACAAGCGCGCCGACCTGGTGTTCGCCGACCCCGACCGGCTCGCCCGGATCATCGAGGAGAGCCCGCGCCCGGTGGTGTTCGTCTTCTCCGGCAAGGCGCATCCCGCCGACGAGCCCGGTCAGGCACTCCTGCGCGAGATCGCCCGGCTCGCCGAAGAGCCGCGCTTCGTCGGCCACGTGCTGCTCCTCGAAGGCTACGACATCGGCCTGGCCCGTCGGCTGGTAGCCGGCTGCGATGTCTGGCTGAACACGCCGGAGTACCCGATGGAAGCCTCCGGAACCTCCGGCCAGAAGGCGGGCGCCAACGGGGTGCTCAACCTCTCGGTGGCCGACGGCTGGTGGGCCGAAGGCCATGATCACGGCAAGGGCGTGGCCAACGGCTGGACCATCCAGCCCTACCCCGACAGCAGCGAGCGGGCACACCAGGAAGCGTCCGACCTACTCGCCCTGCTCGAGTGCGAGGCCATCCCGCTGTTCGACCGACGAGACGAACAGGGCCTGCCCGATCGCTGGGTGCAGTGGCTGCGTCACGCCATTTCCACGATCATGCCGCGCTTCAATGCCTCGCGGATGGTCAGCGACTACGCCTGCCGTCACTACCGAGCGGCCATCGAGCACGGTGCCAGGCTCGCGGCGGACGATCATCGCCTGTCCCGGGCACTGGAAGATTTCCGTGGGCTGCTGGACGAGCACTGGGAGCGGGTCGAGGCCCGGCTGGTTTCCGCGCCGTCCGCCGTGCTCGCCAGCCGGGAGCCCGCGACGATCGAACTGGAAGTGATCTCCCCGGGACTGGACCCCGCCCATGTCCGCTGCGAGGCGGTCGTCATCGACGTGGAAGGCAATCACCGGGTGGTGGTCGGCGAACGGCGGAAGACGGCGGAGGAGTCCCCGGACACCGCCCGTCACCGGATCGCCCTGCCCGAGGAACTCGCCGGCGAGGTGGAATACCAGCTGCGGCTCGTACCCGCCCACGAGGCCCTGCTGCATCCCTACGAGCTGGGCTGCATGCGCTGGCTCTGAAGGAGGTCTGCACGGATCAGCCTCTGCCGTCGAACCGCAGGCGCATCACGCGAAAGCGCTCGCCCATCTCGGTGGGCATGACCAGCTCGCGGAACTCCTGCGCCAGCCGGGTCTGGGCGGCCATGTCGGTCGCGGCGAGCAGGCGTTGCTCCACCTGCTGCGGCACGTCGGTGCCCATCAGCCACTGCGCCTGGCTGCGCTCGCCGTCGACCGCGAACCCGGCGTGCCCCGCGGCCTGGGCGACGGCCTCGAAATCCACCCAGGCGGTGATGTCCTGCAGGCCGGGGTAGACGAACGGGTCCTCGTGGGCCAGGTGCCGGTAGTGGCACTTGAGCGTGCCCTCGTCGCGGTCGGCCCGGTAGATGTCGGCAGTGTGGCTGCCGTAGTCGAACAGGTAGATCCAGCTCGAATGCCCCGCCAGCGCCCGCTGCATCTCGGCGAACCACGCGTCCAGCTGCGGGTTGAGCTCGGCGAGCACGGCCCCCTGCGGCGGCACGATCGGGGTGCCGATGCGGGCGGCGATCGCCTCGATGGAGGCACGCAGCGCCGGCTGCGGCTCGGCGCGCTCCCAGCGAAAGCGCGCGCCGTCGAACCCCACCATCAGCCGCTCGGCGGTCTCGGGACGCCCCGGCACCCAGCGAAAACGCTCGACCGGCATGGCGTCGAGCACCTCGTTGGCGATCACCATCCCCCCGTGCCAGTCCAGCACGGCCCAGTCGTCGATCCAGCGCAGACGCTCGAACAGCGCCGGCGGCAGGGCCTCGCGCAGGTTGGCCGCCTGCCGCTCCGCCAGCGCGGGGGCGATCTCGAGGATGGTGTAGCGTGCCGGCAGGCGGTCATCCTCGGCGAGCCGCGTCAGCAGGTCGATCGCCAGCCGGCCGGAACCGGCGCCGATCTCCAGGATCTCCTCGCCCGGTTCGGCCGCCTGTGCCTGGCGCCATTCGTAGGCGATGCCATCGGTGAAGAAGGCCGAGCGCTCGGGGGCGGTGACGAAGTCGCCACCCGGCCCGAAGGCCACCTGGCCACTGCCGTAATAGCCGTAGCGCGGATGGTAGAGCACCGTGGCCATGTAGTCGGAGAACGGGACCGGGCCGTCGGTCATCCGCTCGACCAGCGCATCGATCAGCGCAAGGCTCTTTTCCCGGTCCGCCGCGTCCGGCGTCGGCAGTTCGAAGCCCTGTCCCGCCGTCATGCGCGGCCCTCCCCGCGGCGTTCACGGCTGATCTCGACGCCCACGCCCGCGGCCTCGGGCAGGGCCTCCGGCTTGGTGACCCGCAGGGTGACCCGACGGACCGGGAAGGCCGCCAGCAGCTCGGCGCAGGTCGTCTCGGCGAAGGTCTCGACCAGCTGGAAACGGCCCTCGCGGGCGATCTCGATCACGCGCCGGCTCACCGCGGCGTAATCCACGGTGGCGTCGATGTGCTCGGAGGCCGCCGCCGAGGCGACCGACTCGACCTCGAGCGCGAGATCGACGTGCAACGGCTGCTCGGTCTCGCGTTCGTGCGGCAGGATGCCGATGATCGCGTCGAAGACGAGACCCTGCACGAGAATGCGGTCGGCACGGTCGGCGGACGGGTTGAGGTCGGGGACGTTCACGGTACGGGCTCCTGACGAAGACGATTTCGCCCGGCCGGGGCCGGGCGAACGCAGGATAGCAGAAGCCGCGCAGGGCCTCAGAACTGGTCGAAGTCGAACTCGAGGCTCTCCTGCGGCGCCTGGATGAAGTTGCCCTGGACGAAGTCGACCCCCATCGGCCAGAGGATCTGCAGGCTGAAGGCGTCCTCGACGTTGGGCACGATGACTTCCATGTCCATCTTGCGGGTGTGCTCCACCACTTCGGAGACCCGCTCCTGGTTGGCGGTATCGCGGGCGAAGTCCTCCAGCAGGGCCCGGGAGACCTTGACGGCGGGAACGGGCAGATGATCGAGGATGCGGAAGTCGTCGTCACCGGTACCGAAGCCGTCGAGGATCAGGTCGACACCCAGCGGCTTGAGGTTTTCGCGCATCGTCGACAGGTGCGTGAGCGCGTGCCCCGCCTTGTCGACGCCCACCTGGATGACCAGCAGGGTCTCGGGGAACTGGGCGGATTCGAGGCGCTGGGAAAGCCAGGCGGCGAACTCCGGATCGTGCAGCGACACGTCGCTGATGCGGATGAACAGCTTGATCCGCTTGTCTGCGTCGAGCCCGTTGCGGACCTCCTTGAGCGCCGAGAGCACCACCCAGCGGTCGATCGACTGGATCAGGTCGGCCCGCTCGGCCTGGGAGAGGAATTCCGTGGGCGAGATCAGCGAGCCGTCTTCCTCCAGCATGCGGACGAAGACCTCGTAACGGTCCAGACCGCGATCCCCGGTAAGGGAAACGATGGGCTGGTACACCAGCGCGAACCGGCTGTCGCGCAGCGCGTTCTTGATCTTGCGCGCCCAGGCCTCGTCCTGTTCACGCTCCGAGGCGGTCTTGATGTCCGGCTGATAGAGACGCGCCTGGTAGGAACCTTCGGCCGCGGCGCGGGACGAGGCACGCTCGACCCGGTCGACCAGCACGGCCGGGTTGGTCGGGGAGTTCTCGTCGAGCACCAGGTACCCGCCCGAGGTGCTGACCGTCACCGAGATGGTGTCCTGGGTGAAGACGTACTCGCGCGCCGTCGCGTTGAGCTGCTCGGCGAGATCCGCAGTGGCCTTCTCGTCCATGTGGCCCAGCAGGATGAGGAAGGAGAACGCCCCGTGGCGCGCGACCAGGCCGCGTCCGCCTACCTGTTCCTCGACCTTCCTGCCGAACTCCGTCAGCAGGTTGTCCATGCCGGTGGTGCCGATGTGGCGCTTGATGTCGTCGTGGTTGAGGATCTCGAGCAGCAGCAGGGCGCCGGCCTCGTCCTCGTCCTTCTCGGCGATCTCCTCGCGGCGCGCCTGAATCTGCTCGAACAGGTAGTTGCGGTTGTAGAGCCCGGTGAGCAGGTCGCGCCGGGCGAAGTATTCGAGTTGCGCGGAGACGTCGCCGTTGTCCTCCTTCACCTCGGTGGCGAAGATCTGCAGGCAGGGCTCGCCATCGAAGGACGCCGCGGTCGAGTGGATCCTCACCTCGATCTCGTGCCCGCCGGAGGTCCTCAGGCTGAAGGTGTCCTCGGCGTCCTCGGTCTTGAGGAACTTCTTCAGCCGCTTGGCCGAGTCGCCCGTCGCCAGATCGAGGATCGGCTCCTCGCGCAGTTCGTCGATGCTGCCGAAGCCGAGCAGGTCCAGGTAAGTCTGGTTGGCGTAGATGTGCAGGCCGTCCTGGATGTAGGCCACCGCCTCGCTCGACCCGTCGATCAACTTCTGGCAGCGCAGCTCGGACTTGCTCAGCTGGATGCTCATCCGCTCGCGGTCGCGGAACACCACGGCGAACTCCACCGCCCGGGCCAGCAGCGGCTCGACCAGCAGCTCGTCGGTGATCACCAGGAAGGCGCCGGCGTCGTAGAGCTCGGCGACCTGCTCCGGCGCCTCGGAGTCCACGTAGACCACCAGCGGCACGCCCTTGAGCGCCGATCCGTCGCGTTCGGCCTGCTTGCGCAGTGCCTGGACCATCCCCAGCGACTTGTCGTCGTACTCGATGTAGATGACGTCGCAGGGGGACTTGTCGAGTTCCACCCGGGCGGCGTCGTAGTCCGCCGCGTGGTGGACGCCGGCCTGCATGCCCGCGTTGCGCAGCTCACCGCGCAGGGCGATCGAGTCGTTTACGGATCCGGTGATGTGGATGATGGAGAAGGGTACGTTCTCGATGGGTTCAAGGGCGGTCACTCGTTGCCTCCATTACCACCAGCTGGGAACCGACCATCACGATTCGCTCCAGGTTAATGTTGATGTCGTCGCCCTGCTCGCGGATCACCATGACACGGTGGCCGCGTTCGGGCAGCTCCGGCGGGACGATCAGTCGGTCGATGTGCCCGTCCTCGTCCAGCCGCACCAGCACCGGCCAGGTGCCGACGGTCTGCGGGCTGCCGTCGGCAGGATAGGCGAAGTAGGCCATCCAGTTGCCGGGCAGGCGCTCGACGCCCATGTCCACGGTGCGGTTGTCCTCGTCGAGGTGTCGCACCCAGCGGACGATGCCGGTGCCGACGACCGCGTCGAGGCCGCCGACTTCCTCGTCCGGGTCGCGCTCGATCAGGATCAGTTCGTCGACGGCCGCCCGGCTGTTGTCCGACAGCCGCCAGTGCAGCCGCAGGCCGCGCTCGGAGAGATTGACCACGTCCCAGACCGCCGGCTCGTTCACCCGCACCTGCGGCTGGCGATTGCCGTTGGCGTCAGGCAGGGCCTCCCAGTCCAGGTCGCTCTTGCTGCCGAAATCCATCTCCAGCTTGAAGTCGTGGATGCTCGGCCCGCGGTTGACCTCACCGTGCACCGGTCGCTCCAACCCTTCCCAGTCCAGCCCGGAGAAGGTCAGGTGCTCGGAAGCCGGCACGCTGTAGAACATCTCGTCGAGCAGCCGGCGATGCACGCTGTGAAAACCGATGGTGATCAGCGAGCGTTCCCCCGGCGCGGCGTGCGGGTCGTGGATCCGCTTTTCGCGCGGCCCGAGGAAGAAGTGCAGCTTGTGCAGAAAGGTCATCAGCGCGACGCGGCATTCGCTGTCGAGCGCATCGGTGACGGATTCGTCGTAGAGACGTTCCACCTCGACGAACACCGCCGAGTCACCCGCCCCCTGGTCACCGCTGAACGCCACGTGGGGCGCGATCCGCCCCGTCATGTCGATGAAACGGGCCGACCCGCGCGGCTTGTTCGGGGTGATGCGCACCTTCCCGGCCACCTTCTGCAGGCAGCCGTAGAGCACGCTCATCTCGTCGATCGTCAGCGAGTAGGGGTTGACCATGCCCAGCAGCAGGATGGCGACGTAGATGTCGCGCACCTCCTCGCGGGTGCCGTCCGGCCCGTGCTCGAGCTCGCGGAAGGCGCTGCGGGCGAACTGGTGAAGGTCCGCCAGCAAGGGCTGCGGCACGCTCACGTAGAGCATGTAGCAGTCGAGGATCAGGCGCGCGGCCGACGCCACGCGCTCGCGATAGGCGTCGGCGAGCCGCGCCCCGGCGTGTTGGCGGCGCGCCAGGCCGAGCTCGAGGGTACTCAGCACCTGCGTGGCCCGGTAGAGATCGAACAGCGCGTTCAGCTGGGACCGCGCCCGCTCGGTCATCGGCAGCGGACTCTGCCGCAGGCCGCGTCGCAGGGCGACGGCCGTGCGCTCGACCACCGGCTCGATCTGCTCGACCAGCCGCTCGAGCTGCTCGTCGCTCATCGATTCCAGGTCGGCCTTGGCAAGGAAGCCCGCCAGCCTTCCCGCGGACTCGACCGGATCGGCGATCAGCACGCGATCGAGAAGGGACTGCAGATCGTCCCCGGTATCGTTACCCGACTTGGATTCCGGCATGGTCGAAGCTCCTTTTCCAGTCCCCGCCGAGGGACGTATCTGCGCCGTCGGCCGGACGGCGCGCTCCAGGGAAGGCCGGCACGAACGGCGCACCAGCCCCACAGGGCACGCCTCGCGGCGCAGAGCGGCATGGTGTTCGTGCAAAGCTGCCCGAAAGAATACTGTATTCAATACAGGCGGCCGAATCCATCGCCCATGCATCCGAAGGCGAATCAGCGACCGGGCCCCTTGCCCTCCACGGGGGTCTTGGATGGCTCCCCGGGCAGTTCCACCACGTAGCGGGGAACCAGATAGCCGGGCAGTCGACGGCGCAGCGCCTCGACCAGCGCCCGGCCGCGGGCCTCGTCGACGGCGAAATGCGCCGCGCCCGCCACCGGGTCGAGCTGGTGCAGGTAGTAGGGCAGCACGCCCTGACCGAAGAGCGCCTCGGACAGGTCCGCCAGCGCGGTTTCGTCGTCGTTGACGCCCGCGAGGAGCACCGCCTGGTTGAGCAGCGTCACCCGGCTTGCCCGCAGCCGCTCGAAGGCCGCCCGGCTGGCCGCGGTCAGCTCGTCGGCGTGGTTGACGTGGGCGACCAGCACTACCGGCAGACCGCTTTCGGCCAGCAGCCGGCAGAGCCCCGCGTCGATGCGCTCGGGACGCACGCTGGGCAGGCGGCTGTGGATGCGCAGCCGGCGCAGGCCGGGAATGGCGGCGAGCGCCTCGATCACGCGGGCCAGCCGGCGGTTGCTGAGCACCAGCGGATCGCCCCCGGAGAGAATCACCTCGGTGATCTCCGGGTCGGCGGCGAGGTAGTCGATCGCCCGGTCCAGCGCCGCCTCGTCGAGGCGCTGCTCGCCATAGGGGAAATGGCGGCGGAAACAGTAGCGGCAATGCACGGCGCAGGCCCCGGTCAGCACCAGCAGGGCGCGGCCGCGGTACTTGTGCAGCACGCCGGGAACGGCATTGGCGTCCAGGTCGCCCACCGGGTCGCCGGTAAAGCCGGGCACCTCCTCGTCCTCGCGCGGGTCGAGGCGGAACTGGCGGGCGACCGGATCGGAGAGTTGCGCCAGATCGTCGACCAGCGGGGTGGTCAGTTCGGCGAAGGACGCGTCGCGGCGATGCTGGGTTGTATCCGGCATTTCGGGTATGATCGCCCCCAATTCCACAGCGTTTCGAATCATTAGATCGGATTTTCCATGGCGAATTACAGCACCAACGAATTCCGCTCCGGCCTGAAGGTCATGCTCGACGGCGATCCGGCGACCATCGTCGAGAACGAGTTCGTCAAGCCGGGCAAGGGTCAGGCCTTCAATCGCGTCAAACTCAAGAACCTCAAGACCGGCAAGACGATCGAGCGGACCTTCAAGTCGGGCGACTCGATCGAGGCGGCCGACGTGCTCGAGGTGGAGATGCAGTACCTCTTCTCCGACGGCGAGGAGTGGCACTTTATGGACCCGGAGAACTTCGAGCAAGTCGTCG
>Ga0102925_1002550_pt1 | contig 10039 bp, 7 predicted proteins | sample SalPonR1_A_D1_MG_FD_78216 | JGI IMG/M metagenome (GOLD analysis project Ga0102925, IMG submission 78216) | Salt pond soil microbial communities from South San Francisco under conditions of wetland restoration - Salt Pond MetaG R1_A_D1_MG | ecosystem: Environmental > Aquatic > Marine > Intertidal... | reverse complement strand
TCTTTCTCCATTGCTCCGCAAAAGCATGAGGCTTGGTACTTGGCTACAAATTCTGTGTCTTCCAGGGATGCATAATCAGGTCCAAATCTGTTTTCCATTATCAATACCTGTTTTGTTTATCAAATTTATTTAACCACTCCCCGACAAACCCGGCAACATCATCCCATCCAGGCTCACAAACCACCATGTGGGCGTGTTTATCAAAGCACTTGTAATTATCAGGAAACGCACCATATTTTTGAGCTATCTTTTTTACCGCCGGCGCTGGTGTAATGCGGTCTTCCTTACCAGCCACCACAAGGACAGGGCATTTTACCTTGGATTCGTCTACACGGGCTGCCTGCTGCCAAAATGCGATTTCTGTGGCAGCCTTTCCAGATTCGTGTACGCACTGGTCGTAATGCTTTTGCTGGGCATTTTCGCTCATAAGGTGCATCATTCCATACACCGAATTTTTAAACGGCAAGGAATGCGGTTTTTTCCAGAACCCCCATTTAAATAACACCGGCCAAAATGTTTTTATTACCGAAAGATTCAATGAAAAAATTCCAGCGGGAGAGGCAGGTGTTAAAAGAACAAGCGCAGAGGCCATGCCCCGGGCGCCAAGTATTTGTGCCAGCAAGCCCCCCATGGAGTGGCCCATTATGATCGGTTTTGTAGTTAATCCCTTTTTTTTAATGTCATCTTCAAGATCCTGGGCATAATGGATCAGACTGGTCGTTCCAAGCCGGGGATCAGGCTCGGCTTGGGGGTCGACATTGTGGTAACGAAGATAGGGTGTGTGACATTTATATCCTTTTTCAGTGAAAAAATTTTTGTATTTTTCCCAATACCATCCCCCGCCCCACATCCCATGAATCATCACGATATTTTGTACCATGACCATCCTCCGTATTATTTGCTCAGCAAAATACTGATGCTCCTGAGCGTTTTTATATTGCTCATCATGATGTTTAAAGAGGCTGTGATCGACACAGCTAAGATCATGCCCGGAATCCCCCAGATAATTCCCCAAAGCAGCAGTGAAAGCAAAATAGCGATGATGTTCAGGTTGAGTCGATCGCCCATGATAAGCGGCTCTACAAAACTGCCGGAGATAAACTGTACTGCCGACATAAAAAATGCAACAGTGGCGGCATACCAAAAACTGTCGAATTGCAACAGGGCCAGAAAAATGGGTGGTATGGTGGCAATAATGGGTCCTAGCGTAGGGATAAAATTGAAAACAAATCCCATTAAGCCCCATATAAAGGGAAAATCAAGTCCGAACAGCCAAGCAACCAGACCAAAAACGGCACCGGTACCGATGCTGATCAAGGCTTTGATAAACAGATACATATGAACCTGGCGTGCAACATTGCCGATCACCGCCACCGTATTTTCAGAGCCTTTTTCTTTTGAGTGGAAAAAATCGTAGACCTTGTTGATAAATATCTTACGGCTGCTAACGATAAACATCAAAAAGATTATCATCAACGTCGTGCGTGACATGAAGCTGATCAGGTTACCAACGCTTTGATTTACTGATTTCATCACTGAAGAGGGCGAGATAACAGAAAAAAGATCTTCGATACGGATCTTTTTATAATCCTGCATAATATCTATATCAGAATATTGTTTTATTAATGCTGTCAGCTGGTTGAGAACGAGGCTGTATTTTTCCATGTATTTAGGTACACTGCTGCTAACTGAACTCAGGGCGCCGTATACCAGAAAAACAAGGCCTATGAGAATGATGCCAAATCCCACCAATACGATGGCATTGGCCAATATGCTGGGGATGCGTAATTTAAGTAAGAAATCAGCTATGGGTATCAGTAGAAAAGCAAAAAGAAGGGCAATAACAAAAGGCACCATAAATGATTTGGTGATATGCAGCAGACTGCCAAGGCCAATCAATGCCAAAAGCATCAGAGATAGCGTTTGAATTTTTGTATCATCAAGGTATTGCATTTCAACCGTTAGCACTCGATCATCAAGTTTGAGCAAATTGAAATATGTCAGAGACAGATTCGTGTGTCAAGATAGAAAGCCACTGGTCTTGTAATCATACATTTTCGTAGATTTGACTATTGTTGATGGGATGCGTGTTTACATGCGATGGCCTTGGGCAAAAGTAAAATAGCTTTACCCGGCCCTGTTTTTTTTATATTAAAGTGATTTAGATGAAACGCTTTCTTTGTTAAAGAATTTTATTCTCAAGGAGAAAAAATGCCCGTAATTGTCAAATATATTGTTGTCAGGGATGGAGATGAAAAAATGACATTCGCGACAAAAAAAGAAGCAGACGCCTATGACAAGATGTTAGATATTGCTGACAATTTGTTTGATTTTCTTCAAAATTCTGATATCGTTCTTGATGAAACCCGCAAAGAAGAAATTTCCCTTTTGTTGGCTGAAAAACGCGATGAGGTGATGCCTATTTTAAGGGGTGTCTCCCCCAAAGCCCAAAACGAACGGAAAAAAAGTGCCTCTTCTTCGGAAACTGCCAAAACCCGGAGCAAGGCGGTTGCAAAACAGACTGCGTCCGAACGGACCAAAACATCTGAAACCCACACAGATCCCGAAGCCAAGTCTGCTTCTAAGTCTGCCGGCAAAGCCACGCCTGGCACAAAGGGGACATCTTCAAAAAAGAGTGATCCGGCGGAATGATTTTTTGGTCTTGATCATCCTTTCGACCACGTATTGGGTAGGGGCGGATTCTGTATCTGCCCTGTTCGGGGCGGATATGGAATCCGCCCCTACAGGTTGGACCAAACAATGATCAAGATCGAGTAAGGCCCATGATCAGAATTAAATCTGCCACAGATGCGCCGGATTTTAAGTCGCCATCAAGGCCCGCCAAGGGAAGCAATTGGCATATGTATCCTTTGGCGTAACGTCGAGGGCGGCTTAAAAGACAAGCAGATGGGCGATTTTATTTTGATCATGGGCCTAAGACCCTTCAAACAAATCGCCGGACCGTTTTTTTTGCCAAAGGAAAATACCTATGCCTTCTTTTTTATTTAGACTGATGCGTGTGGTTGTGGTTCTGCTGTTTGCCGCAGGTGTTGCTTTGTGGTTGTTTGTTTCCAGGGAAAAACCTCAAAAGAAGGAAATGGCGGACACGCCGCCAAAAGTGTTATGTGTTCCGGCCGTATCGGGTACTTATGATATGACCGTTGAAGCCTTTGGGACGGTTACACCCCGAAACAGTGTAAGGCTATCCATGGAGGTTGCCGGCCGCATTGATTATATCCATCCTGATTTCCGGGAAGGTGCACACATTCGTAAAGGTGAAGTTCTTTTGCGCGTTGACCGGCGCACCCTTGTCCTTAATGAGAAAAATGCCCGGGTCCAGGTGGCCCAGGCCCGGGCTGATATTCGTCTGCTTGAACAGGAAGCCTTGAATTTAAAGGCAGATGCCGGGCTTGCCCGCTCTAATCTGCAACTAACGTCCAAGGAACTGGAACGGGTCAGGGCATTGGCTAAAAATCAGTTTGCGTCTAAAACCAGTTTAGATCAGGCGGAACAACAGTATCTGTCCGCAAAAAATCAGTTGCAGCAAATCACCAATGCCCAGGCGCTTGTCCCTTCACGCATGGCCTTGAAAAAATCGGCCCTGGCTTCGGCCCGGGCTGCGCTTGCAACCGCTTCTTTGATGCTTGAAAAATCTGAAATTAAAGCAGACTTTTACGGCGTTGTGATGACGAAACAGGTCCAGGTGGGGGAGTATGTTAATCCGGGCCAGGTGCTTGGGGTTATATATGAAAAAGATGCCTTGGATGTTGATATCCGCATTCCCCTTGAAGAACTTCAATGGCTGGGTTCTGTTTTTAAAGACGGTGGACGGCCCCAAGTCAGTTTAACCATAGCCAATCTGGAAGGCGGACGCTCTCCGGTGTGGCCGGGCCATGTGGATAGAATTAAAGCCGCTGTTGACGAAAAAACCCGGACCATGCCCATGACCGTTGAAATCGGCACTATTGATGTTAAAGATCCTTTGCTTCTGCTCAGACCCGGTGTCTTTGTTAAATGCCGTGTCAAAGGGGAACAAAAGCAAAATGTGTTTAAAATCCCGCGAACGCTCATGCGTTCCCCGGATACCTTGTATCTGGCCCGGGAAAATCATCTTGTGATTAAAAAGGTCAAAGTCATTCGTCGGTTTGAACAAGATGTTTATATCACCGGAGGCCTGGCCTCCGGTGATCTGATCATTGAATCTCCCTTGCCCGGGGCTTTGAATGGTATGGCCATCACCGTTAAAAAGGCCGGGGACAAGGAATGAAAGCCCTGGGCAAATGGTCAGTGGAACACCGGGTTACGGTGAACCTGGTCATGGTGTTTCTGATCGTGGCCGGGATGTCCACGGCCATCAACATGAAACGGGAGATGTTCCCACAGTTCTCTTTGGATATGATCAGTATCTCTGTGGATTATCCGGGGGCTTCCCCCGAGGATGTGGAAGAGGGTATCTGCATCAAAATTGAAGAGCAGCTCAAAAGTCTTGAAGATATCAAAACCATGTATTCCACGGCACTTGAAGGCCATGCCGTGGTGACGCTGGAGCTTGATGCCGGCACGGGCATCACCGACAAGCTCAACGAGGTTCGAACCGAGATTGACCTGATCGACTCTTTCCCCACCCAGGCCGAAGATCCTGTGGTGGTTGAGATCAAAAACAATGAGCCGGCGATTTATGTGGCTGTTTACGGTGATGTAGCGGAACGTATCCTTAAGCAGACAGCCGACAAAATCAGGGATGACCTGGTCGGTTTTGACGAGATCTCCCTGGCAGAACTCATGGGTGTCCGGGAGTATGAGATTTCAGTGGAAATTTCCGAAGAAAATCTGCGCAAATTTTCTCTTTCTTTTGATGATGTGGTGCGCGCTGTGGGTACGGGAAGCCTTGAGCTGCCCGGCGGACTGATTAAAACCAGCGGCGGCGAGTTTCTAGTCCGGGCCAAGGGCAAACGGTATACCGGTGCTGAATATGAACAGATTCCTCTGGTGACAAGGGCTGACGGCACTGTGGTCCGGCTTGGGGATGTGGCCCGGGTCGTTGACGGGTTTGAGGACCAAGACTTGCAATCCCGCTTCAACGGGCAGCCGGCTGCCATGGTGGTGGTGAAGCGCACCAGTTCCCAGGACACCATTGCCATTTCCAACCGGGTGCTCGACTATATTGACAATGTCCGGGATGATCTGCCCAAAGAAATCCGTCTTGGACACTGGTACAATATAGCGGATATGGTCCAGGATCGCATTGATCTTTTGCTGAAAAACGGAATCCAGGGCATTGTTCTGGTGTTTGTGGTACTGGCCCTGTTTTTGGATTTAGGCCTTGCCTTCTGGGTGGCTTCGGGTATTCCCATTACCTTTATGGGGGCGTTTCTTTTTCTGGGGTACATTGGTGCGTCAGTGAATATGCTCTCTTTGTTCGGGTTTATCATGACCCTGGGCATCCTTGTGGATGACGCCATTATTGTGGGGGAGAATGTCTATACCCACTATGCTGCCGGCAAAAGCCCCAAGCAGGCTGTCATGGCGGCCATGGAACAGGTGGGTGGGCCTGTGGTTATGGCCGTGACCACGACCATCGTGGCGTTTTCGCCTTTAATGTATATCACCGGCATCATGGGAAAGTTTATTGCTGTCATGCCCCAGACCGTGATCTGTATTCTTTTCATATCCCTTATTGAAGCCTTTTTTATCCTTCCGGCGCACCTGGAAGGCACCCTGTCCCACTCATCTGCAAGCGGCCGCAGGCCAAAGATCTACAAGGTGTTGTTTTTCTGGATACACTGGATCAAATCAGATATCGTATATATTCAGGGGATTGTTAGACATCGGATGGAAAAAGGGTTGAACCGCGTCATCTATGCCTATTATCTTCCAATACTGCGCTATTGTATTAAAAACAAATATTTTACCCTGGTCCTGGGTGTGGGATGCCTGATCATAAGTTTAGGGCTGATTGCCGGTGGGCATGTACCGTATACCTTTTTCCCGAAAACGGATTCTGACTGGATGCTTTCAGAAATTGTATACCCCTTGGGCACCCCTTTTGAGACCACCCAGGATACCATTAAGCAAATTGAGACCGGTGCCTTTAAACTCAACGATTATTTCAGGGACCGGGTTGAGGATAAAAAAGATCTGATTGTAAATACGTTTTCCCTGGTGGGAGTTATACCACGACGGGATTGGAAAGAGGGCGTGTCGGGCGGACATTGCGGTCAAGCCTGGATCGAGATCTTACCGGCTGCAAAGCGTCCGGATATCCTGGCTTCGGAGGTGACGGCCAAATGGCGGGAGTTCACCGGTGATATTCTGGGGGCGGAACAGTCCTCATTTACGATTATTGGTGGCGGTCCCGGGGGCAGCCCCATTGAGATCCGTCTGCACGGCAGTGAGCTTTCTCAAATGAAAGCGGCAGCCCAGGTCCTTAAGCAGGAAATTGCATCTTATCCAGGCACCTTTGATATTACCGATGATTTCAGATCCGGAAAGATGGAAAAACAGATCTATATCCGGCCGGGTGCTGAATCTTTAGGTGTGACCATGGCCGACATCGCCACCCAGCTTCGCCAAGGCTATTATGGTGATGAGGTTCTTAAAATTCAGCGGGGCAAAGATGATATCAAGGTCATGGTCCGGTATGCCAAGCAGGAACGGGAGACCGAATCCAGCATCGACCGGTTTCGCATCCGGACAAAGGATAACCGGGAAATACCCTTGAACCAGGTGGCCCGCATTGAGACCCAAAGGGGATACGCCACAATTAAGCGTGTGGACAGGCACAGGGTGATTACAGTGACCTCCAATCTTGATGAGGACATTGCCAATGCCCGGAATATTGTAAATGACTTAAGTAATAATTTTCTGCCCGACATGATCAAGCGCTTTCCCGGGGTTGACTATGACCTTGAAGGCCAGGCCAAGCGCAGCAAGGAGTCCATGGACAGCCTGATGAAAGGATTTATTGTGGCAGCAATGATTATTTTTTTGCTTTTAGCAAGTCAGTTTCGTTCCTACAGCCAGCCATTTATTATTATGACCGCGATCCCCTTTGGTCTGATCGGAGCCATTGTAGGCCATTTTATAATGGGTTTGGATATTACCATGATTTCAATTTTCGGCATTGTGGCGCTGTCCGGTGTTGTGGTCAACGACTCCCTGATTCTCATTGATTTTATCAATGTTGAAGTTGCTAAGGGAACAAAGGTGATTGAGGCTGTGCTCAAGTCCGGTGAAACCCGGTTCCGCCCTGTGATTTTGACCTCTTTTACCACTGTGGCCGGCCTTGCCCCGCTTTTAACGGAAACAAGTTTCCAGGCCAAATTTCTTATTCCCATGGCCGTCAGTATCAGTTTTGGTCTGGTTGCCGCCACGCTGCTGACCCTTATTTTTGTACCGGCCCTGTATGTGGTGATTCATGAATGGACCCTGCTTTTAACAGGCGGACAGGATGTACCCTAAGATTAATTATCTTCCCGGTGGGGGCAGTCATCCATGCTTTTAATAAAGGCCTGAAATTTTTTAAAGGTGGAGGTGTCCATGGCATGCTCCATGCGGCACGCGGTTTCGTCAGCCTTTTGTTCATCCACGTCAATATAGCGGATTAGAAAATCCTTTAACATAATGTGGCGCTTTTCAATTTCTTTTGCTATTTTTTCACCTTTGGGTGTCAGGGTTACATAGCCGTAGGGTTCGTAGTTGATCAATTCCTGGGCCGCCAGTTTTTTGAGCATCCCGGTGACGGATCCACGTTTGATGTCAAGCCGTTCGGCAATATCTTTTGACCGGGCCACTGTATTGGTTGTCTGAAGTTGAAGTATGGTTTCAAGGTAATCTTCCAGGCTTTCGGATAGGTCAAGTGATTTTGTCATAAAAAAACCTCTTTAGGTATGGAAACCCAAGCTTTAAGGCTTGGGAGAAAAAGTTGAAATTTAGCATTTATTATAATGAAGTGTCTTGATAAGTTTATCAATATTTTTTTTAAAAGATTCAAAAAAAATTAGGCAATGTCTTCCATTTTACAAGCCAAATTCAAGAGCCTGGTTAAAGTGTTGTCAGACCGTAAAATTTGATTATAGTATTAGAACATGTTGTTGCAGACTTTACCAGAAAACAATAACTTTTCATGATAGAGGTAAACCCATGAGCGATGATTCCAGACCCATTACGCCCGAGATTGTAACAGAAGAGGAAGAGGCAAAGGAAAACGACGGCAAGTTGATTACCCAGAGTACAAAACCTACATTTTTGTATCTTGTTCCTATAACCGGACGTCCCCACCTGCCGGCACAGGTCCAGCCTTTAGTTGTCAGCAAGAAGCGCTGGGAAGAAACCTTGGCCAAGTCAGCCAAAGAGAACCAGGGGCTTTTAGGGCTGGTCTATTTCAGTGAAGTCAAGGGAAAGTATGTATATAAAGAAGATTTTCCCGAGATTGGATGTGTTGTACGCATGCTTAACCCCCAGGAGGTGGATGGCAATCTGCAGTTTATTGCCCAGGGCCTGGAACGGTTTAAAATTAAAAAATTTCTGTCTGACAAGCCGCCCTTTGTGGCGGAAGTGGCGTATTTTCCTGAATCCAATGAAGATGAGGATAAAGTCAAGGCCTATGCCATTTCGATTATTTCAAATATCAGGCAGCTTTTATCCTTGAATCCGTTGTATTCGGAAGAACTTAAGCAGTACCTGAATCGGTTTTCACCGGACCAGCCCTCGCCCCTGACCGATTTTGCGGCAGGCATTACCACCGCTTCCGGGGATGATCTGCAGGATATTCTTGAAACCGAATCCATTCTGGACCGGATGAAAAAGGTGATGTTGCTTCTGAAAAAGGAAATTGAGATCGCCAAGCTGCAGACAAAAATCCAGAAGGACATCAACAGCAAGGTGGATGACAATAAACGCAAATTTTTTCTCAAAGAGCAGCTTAAGGCCATCCAGAAAGAGCTTGGTATTCAAAAGGACGACAAAACGTCTGATGTGGATAAGTTCAAGGCGCGGTTTGAGGAACTTGACCCGCCGGAACATGTGATCAAACGCTTTGCCGAGGAAATTGAAAAGCTCTCTGTGCTGGAAACCGGGTCTTCGGAATACGGGGTGACCCGTAACTATCTGGACTGGGTCACCTCTTTTCCCTGGGGGGTCTATTCCGAAGACAATATTGACATAAAGCGGGCCGAAAAAGTACTTGACCGGGATCATGCCGGGCTCTCCGATGTCAAGGATCGGATCATCGAATTCTTTGCCGCAGGCGTGTACAAAAAGGATATTTCAGGGTCTATCATTTTGTTTGTGGGACCGCCCGGCGTGGGAAAGACTTCCATTGGCAAGTCCATTGCCGAAGCCCTGGGCCGGAAGTTTTATCGGTTTTCCCTGGGGGGAATGCGCGACGAAGCCGAGATCAAGGGGCATCGACGTACCTATGTGGGGGCTTTGCCCGGTAAATTGGTCCAGGCCCTGAAAGATACGGCCGTGGCCAACCCTGTGATCATGCTTGATGAGGTTGATAAGATCGGTATCTCTTACCAGGGAGATCCTGCGTCGGCATTGCTGGAAGTGCTGGATCCCGAACAGAATTCAGCATTTTTGGATCATTATCTGGATCTTCGGATTGATCTGTCCAAGGTGTTGTTCATCTGTACGGCCAACACCTTGGACACCATCCCCCCCCCCTTGCTGGACCGTATGGACCGTATTAATTTAAGCGGGTATATCACCTCCGAAAAGCTGGAGATCGCAAGAAAACATCTGTGGCCCAAGCTTTTGAAGCGAAATAAGCTTAATGCTTCCACCATCACCATCACCGATCCCACCATCCGGCATCTCATTGAGGGCTATGCCCGGGAAGCCGGGGTTCGTAACCTTGAAAAGTCTTTGAACAAGATCATCCGCAAAAGTATTGTCAAGATTTTAAAGGAGGATAAAGAGAAGATCCAGATCAACATCAAATCCCTGGAAGATCTGCTGGGGCCGCCTATATTCACCCAGGAAAAGCAGATGACCGGGGTCGGCATTGCGACAGGTCTTGCCTGGACCGCCATGG
>Ga0102925_1002544_pt1 | contig 10047 bp, 13 predicted proteins | sample SalPonR1_A_D1_MG_FD_78216 | JGI IMG/M metagenome (GOLD analysis project Ga0102925, IMG submission 78216) | Salt pond soil microbial communities from South San Francisco under conditions of wetland restoration - Salt Pond MetaG R1_A_D1_MG | ecosystem: Environmental > Aquatic > Marine > Intertidal... | reverse complement strand
GAAGGGGACGCGCTTCTTCTTCGATCAGGCCACGGTCACCGGCACCGAGAACCTGATGATGGCGGCGGTGCTGGCGGCGGGCACGACGGTCCTGGAGAACGCGGCGCGCGAGCCGGAGGTCTCCGATCTCGCCAATTGCCTGAACAAGATGGGCGCCCGCATCTCCGGCATCGGCACGGACGAGCTGGTGATCGAAGGCGTGGAACGCCTCGACGGCATCGAGCACCGCATCCTGCCGGACCGCATCGAGGCGGGGACCTATATGGCCGCCGCGGCGGTGACCCGCGGCGATGTCACCATGCGCGATGTCTGCCCCGACCAGCTCGAGGCCATCAGCGAGAAGCTGCGCGGCATGGGCGCCGAGGTCACCGAGGGTGCGGACTGGGCACGGGTGCGCATGGACCGGCGGCCGCAAGCGGTCCACCTGCGCACGCAGCCCTACCCCGGCTTCCCTACGGACATGCAAGCCCAGCTCATGGTTTTGGACGCCCTGGCCGAGGGGAGCGCCACGGTGACGGAGACGGTGTTCGAGAATCGCTTCATGCACGTTCAGGAATTGCAGCGCATGGGTGCCACCATCGAGCTCTCCGGCAACACCGCCTTCGTCACCGGCGTTGACAAGCTCACCGGCGCCCCGGTTATGGCCACGGATCTGCGCGCTTCGGCCAGTCTGGTCCTCGCCGGCCTGGTAGCCGACGGCGAGACCACGGTGGAACGCATCTACCACATCGACCGCGGCTACGAGCGCATCGAGGAAAAGTTGGCCCTGCTGGGGGCGGATGTGCGCCGGCGGCCGGCTTGAATCACAGCCAATCCGCAGATGGCGCAGATAACGCCGTTTCCTGTTTTTGCTGAACGAAAGAGCGAGCCCCATGCTCGATTCCAAGCTGACCATCGCCCTGTCCAAGGGCCGCATCCTGGAAGAGACGCTGCCCCTGTTGGAGCAGGCCGGCATTGTGCCGGCGGAGGACCCGGACAGCTCGCGCAAGCTGGTGGTGGGCACCAACCGCCCGGGCGTGGAGCTGGTCATCGTGCGCGCCACCGATGTGCCCACCTATGTCGAGTTCGGCGCCGCCGATGTGGGCGTCTCCGGCCGGGATGTCCTGCTGGAGCAGCAAGCGGATCTCTACGAGCCCGTGGACCTCGGAATCGGCAAGTGCCGCATGGTGGTGGCCGAGCCCGAGGGTCTGGCCGCGGGGGACGACCCCAGCCGCTGGGATCGGGTGCGCATTGCCACCAAGTACCCGCACATCACCAAGGAATTCTTCGCCCGCCAGGGCGTGCAGACCCAGATCATCAAGTTGTATGGCTCCATGGAGCTGGCGCCGCTGGTGGGCTTGGCCGACCGCATCGTCGACCTGGTGAGCACCGGGCGGACCCTGAAGGAGAACGGCCTGGTGGAGGTGGAGACCTTGTTCGAGATCTCCAGCCGCTTGGTGGTGAACAAGGCCGCCCTCAAGCTCAAGCACCCGCTGGTATCGGACCTCATCGACAACCTGTCCGCGGCGGTGGGGCAGAAGGCGTCCTGAGCGCAGGTTTGTCGGGGTGATTGCAGCCGCTTGCGGGTAGCGGCCGGGACGGCCGCTCCTACGGGGGCTGGAGTAGGCACGCATGACGACCAAGGGTTTGTCGGAGCGGCGTCCCCCGCCGCGACCAGCCGTTTTTCCATCTGCGCAATCTGCGGACCAGCGGGACAATCCGCGAAGCCCGAAGCCGGAGCAAACCATGACCATCCGCCGACTCGACAGCAGCGAAAGCCAATTCTCGTCGGCCCTGGACAGCCTGCTGGCCTGGGAGCCCGGGGAAAACCGGGAGGTGGAGGAGACCGTCCGGACTATCCTGGAGCGCGTCCGGGCCGAGGGCGACGACGCGGTGCTGCACTACACCCACCAGTTCGACCGGGTGGCGCACAACACCATGGCCGGGCTGGAGATCGGCCGGGAGCGCATGGAGGCAGCTCTGGAGCGCATCCCGGCGGAGCAGCGCGAAGCCCTGGAATACGCCGCCGAACGCATCCGCGCTTTCCATGAACGGCAGAAGGAAGAGGACTGGAGCTACACCGACGACTCCGGGACCCTGCTGGGCCAGAAGGTGACGCCCCTGGACCGGGTGGGGGTCTACATCCCCGGCGGCACGGCGGCCTATCCCTCCACCGTGCTCATGAACGTCATCCCGGCGCGGGTAGCCGGGGTGGGCGAGGTGGTTATGACCGTGCCCGCCCCGGGGGGCGAGGTGCATGACCTGGTGCTGGCCGCGGCGGCGGTGGCCGGGGTGGACCTGGCCTTCACCATCGGCGGCGCCCAGGCGGTGGGCGCCCTGGCCTACGGCACCGCCACGGTGCCGGCGGTGGACAAGATCGTGGGGCCGGGCAACCGCTACGTGGCCACGGCCAAGCGCATGGTGTTCGGCCGGGTGGGCATCGACATGATCGCCGGACCCAGCGAGATCGTGGTGGTGGCCGACGGCAGCACCGACCCCGACTGGCTGGCCATGGACCTCCTGTCCCAGGCCGAGCACGACGAGCACGCCCAGGCCATCCTCATCAGCCCCGACGCCGACTGCCTGGACCACGTGGCCGACAGCCTGCGCAGCCTGCTGGAGACCCTGAACCGGGCCGAGATCGCCCGGCGCTCCCTGGACAACCGCGGGGCGCTGATCCGTGTGGCCGACCTGGACGAGGCCATGCGCGTGGCCAACCGCATCGCCCCGGAGCACCTGGAGCTGTCCGTGGCCGAGCCCATGGCCTGGGTGGAACAGGTGCGCCACGCCGGGGCCGTGTTCCTGGGCACCCACACCGCCGAGGCCATGGGCGACTACGTGGCCGGGCCGGACCACGTCCTGCCCACCGAGGGCACGGCCCGCTTCAGCTCGCCGCTGGGGGTCTATGATTTCGTCAAGCGCACCAGCCTCATCGGCTGCAGCGCCGATTCCGCCCGGGAGCTGGGGCAGCGCGCCCCCGGGCTGGCCCGGGCCAGGGGCCTGACCGCCCACGCCTCCTCCGCCGAGTATCGGGTGAAGGCCGGGGGCGAGGGGAGCAGCTCGTGAGCCAACGCACCGCCGAAGTCCGCCGCAGCACCGCCGAGACCGACGTCCGCGTGGCCCTGACCCTGGACGGGACCGGGCAGGCCGAGAACCACACCGGCGTGCCCTTCCTGGACCACATGCTGGACCAGATCACCCGCCACGGCAGCTTCGACCTCACCGTGGCCGCCAGCGGCGACCTGGAGATCGATGCCCACCACACCGTGGAGGACGTGGGCATCACCCTGGGCCAGGCGCTGGCGCAGGCCGTGGGCGACAAGCGCGGCATCTACCGCTACGGCCACGCCTACTGCCCCCTGGACGAGTCCCTGTCGCGGGCGGTGGTGGACCTCTCCGGCCGGCCGGGGCTGGAATACCACCTGGTATTCCACCGCGGCTGGATCGGTGATTTCGACGTGGACCTGCTCAAGGAGTTCTTCCAAGGGCTGGTGAACCATGCCGCCATGACCCTGCACCTGGATAACCTGCGCGGCGACAACGCCCACCACATCAGCGAGTCCGCCTTCAAGGCCTTCGGCCGCGCCCTGCGCTTCGCCGTGAGCGAAGACCCCGCGGCCGGCGGCGCCGTGCCGTCCACCAAGGGCAGCTTATGAGCAACCGCATCGCCGTCATCGACTACGGCATGGGCAACCTGCGCTCGGTCGCCAAGGCCCTGGAGCATGTGGGCGGCGACGTGACCATCGCCACCGCGCCGGCGCAGGTGGCGGCGGCGGACCGGGTGGTGTTCCCCGGCGTGGGCGCCATCCGCGACTGCCTGGCCGCCCTGGACGAGCAGGGCCTGCGCGAGGCGGTGGTGGACGCCGCCGCCAGCAAGCCGTTCCTGGGCATCTGCCTGGGGATGCAGGCCCTGATGGAGACCTCCCTGGAATACGGCGAGCATCCGGCCCTGGGCATCCTGCCGGGGCGGGTGGTGCCGTTCCCGGAGGAGGCCATGGTGGATGGCGACGGCCACCGCCTGAAGGTGCCCCATATGGGCTGGAACCGGGTCCATTTCATGGAGGCCGAGCACCCCATGTGGGCGGGCATCGGCGACGGCAGCCACTTCTATTTCGTCCATTCCTATTTCGTGGAGCCGGCCGGGCCGGACATCATCGCTGCCGCCACCATCTACGGCATCCAGTTCACCAGCGCCGTGGCGCGGGAGAACGTGTTCGCCACCCAGTTCCACCCGGAGAAGAGCTCCGGCCGGGGCCTGCAGCTGCTGGCCAACTTCATCGCCTGGGACCCGGCCAAGGAGGACGGCCAATGCTGCTGATCCCGGCCATCGACCTGAAGGACGGCGCCTGCGTGCGCCTGCGCCAGGGCGAGATGGACGACTCCACGGTCTATTCCGACGATCCGGCGGCCATGGCTCGGCGCTGGCTGGCGGCGGGTGCGCGGCGGCTGCACATCGTGGACCTCAACGGCGCCTTCGAGGGCCGGCCGGTGAACGCTAGAGCCATCCGCGCCATCACTGCCGAGGCCGGCGACGTCCCGGTGCAGCTCGGCGGCGGCATCCGCGATCTGGATACCATCGAGGCCCACATCAACGCCGGGGTGAGCTACGTCATCCTGGGTACCGTGGCCGTGCGTGACCCGGAGCTGGTGCGCCAGGCCTGCGCCCGCTTCCCGGGCCGGGTGATGGTGGGCCTGGACGCCCGCAACGGCAAGGTTGCCGTTTCCGGCTGGGCCGAGGAGACCGATTACGACGTGGCCGAGCTGGCCGCCACCTTCGAAGGCTACGGGGTGGCGGCCATCGTCTATACCGACATCGGCCGCGACGGCATGCTCAGTGGCCCCAACGTCGAGGCCACGGGTGCCCTGGCGCGGTCCCTGACCATTCCCGTGATCGCCTCCGGCGGCATCCATTCCCTGGACGACATCCGCGCCCTCAAGGCGGTGGAAGGGGACGGCGTCAGCGGCGCCATCACCGGCCGCGCCATCTACGAGGGCACTCTGGACTTCGCGGCGGCGAACGAGGTGGCGGAAGACCATGCTGGCTAAGCGCATCATCCCCTGTCTGGACGTGGACGGCGGCCGTGTGGTCAAGGGCGTCCGTTTCCAGGAGATCCGCGACGCCGGTGATCCGGTGGAGATCGCCCGGCGCTACGACGAGGCCGGCGCCGACGAGGTGGTGTTCCTGGATATCACCGCCTCCCACGAGGACCGCGATACCATCGTGGAGGTGGTGGAGCAGGTGGCCGCCGAGGTGTTCATCCCCCTCACCGTGGGCGGCGGCGTGCGCACCAGCGACGACGTAGGCCGCCTGCTGCGCGCCGGGGCCGACAAGGTGGCCATCAACACCGCGGCGGTGAAGGATCCGGAGGTGGTGACCCAGGCCGCCCAGCGCTTCGGCGCCCAGTGCATCGTGGTGGCCATCGACGCCAAGGCCGTGGGTCAGGGCGAGTGGCACGTCTTCACCCACGGCGGGCGCACGGATACCGGCATCGACGCCGTGGCCTGGGCCAAGGAGGTGGTCGAGCGCGGCGCCGGCGAGATCCTGCTCACCAGCATGGACCGCGACGGCACCAAGGACGGCTTCGATCTGGCCCTGACCCGGGCGGTGGCCGAGGCGGTGTCGGTGCCCGTGATCGCCTCCGGCGGCGTGGGCACCCTGGAGCACCTGGTGGCGGGCGTGCGTGACGGCGGCGCCGACGCCGTCCTGGCCGCCTCCATTTTCCACTTCGGCGAGCACTCCGTGGCCGAGGCCAAGGAGGCCATGGCCGCCGCGGGCATCGAGGTGCGGCAATGAGCGCAACGGCAAGCTGGCTGGACGCCGTGAAATGGGACGCCGACGGCCTGGTGGTGGCCATCGCCCAGGAGGTGGATAGCGGCGAGGTGCTCATGCAGGCGTACATGAACCGCGACGCCCTGGCGGCCACCGCCGCGGAAGGCTATGCGACCTATTGGTCGCGTTCGCGGTCCAAGATGTGGCGCAAGGGCGAATCCTCCGGCCACCTGCAGGCCGTGGAGGAGATCCGCTTGGACTGCGACAATGACACGGTGCTTTTGCGCGTGCGGCAGACCGGGCCGGCCTGCCACACTGACCGGGCCAACTGCTTCTTCCAGCGCCTGGAGAACGGCGAGTGGGTCACCGGGGAACCGGCCCCCGGCTGCGGGGAGCGCGACCAATGAGCGACGACGTGTTGGAACGCATCGCCACGGTGCTCGAGGAGCGCAAGGCTGCGGCCGCTGACGACTCCTATGTGAGCTCCCTGTACGCCAAGGGCCGCAACAAGATCCTGGAGAAGGTGGGCGAGGAGGCGACCGAGGTCCTGTTGGCGGCCAAGGACGGCGATCCTCAAGAGCTGGTGGCGGAAACCGCCGACCTCTGGTTCCATAGCCTGATCATGCTGGCCGAGCAAGGGCTCGGACCGGCGGATGTGCTGGCGGAGCTGGAGCGTCGCTTCGGCACCTCGGGCCATTCGGAAAAGGCGGCCCGGGGTACTGAGGAGTAGGGCCGCAATAGGCATTTGGGCCTTGCTTTGGAAATTGGCTGTTCGTCGTTTTTATCTGCGGCCATCTGTAGATACGCCGCTTCGTTTTTGTCTGTCTAAGTAACCCAATGAGGCAGGGCCATGTTTGGTGGATTCGGCATTCCCGAGCTGTTGATCGTTCTCGTCATTGTGCTGGTGTTCTTCGGCGCCGGGAAGCTGCCCGAGATCGGCAGTGCCCTGGGCAAGGGCATCCGCGGCTTCCGCAATTCCATGAATGATGGCAATTCGGACCAGGAAGGCCAGGACCAGGGCAAGACGGATAGCCTGGAGCACAACAAGGGCGAGACCATCGAGGGCCATACGGTGGAGCAGAAGGACGAAGAGAAGAAATAAGCTCCCCTTCGAGCTCCCCATCGGAGATTTGGCACGCCCATGTTCGATATCGGCTTCATCGAGATGCTGGTCGTCGGCCTCATCCTGCTGTTGGTGGTGGGGCCCGAGCGGCTGCCGGAGGTGGCGCGCACCGTGGGCGGCTGGGTCCATCAGGCCAAGCAGTACCTGGATGGCATGAAATCGGAGCTGGACCGCGACCTCAACTGGAGCGAGATGCAGCGCGAGACGCGGGAAAGCTTCCAGGCCATGGAACGGGAGACCCGGGAGGCCGCTGATCCCAGTCGCGCTGCCGCCGAAGACGCCGGCGCCACCGGCCGCACCGAAGAGGCGGACGGCTCGGAGCAGGGGCAAGCCGTGACCGAGGACACGGACGCCGAGGCGGCGGCCCGCGAGGAAGCCGCTCAGCGTGAGGAGCAGGCCGCCGCGGACATGGAGCGCGAGCTGGAGCAGGAAGACGAACCCGAATCCGACCACCGGCAGGATGGCAAAGAGCGTGGCTGAGCCCGCGGAACAAGGCGATACTCTCCTGGGGCACCTGTTGGAGCTGAAAACCCGGCTTATCCGGGCCCTGGCGGCGGTGTTGGTGGGGTTCCTGGCCGCCTACCCGTTCAAGGAGCGGATCTTCGAATACATGATCCGGCCCATGAACGAGGTGCTTCCCGAGGGCTCCTCCTTCATTTTCACCAATCCCGCCGAGGCCTTTTTCACCTACCTCAAGGTTACCCTGCTGGTGGGTTTCCTCCTGGCTATCCCGGTGGTGCTCTACCAGTTCTGGGCCTTTGTGACTCCGGGCCTGTACCGCAGCGAGCGCAAGGTCTTCTTCCCCACGCTGCTGCTTTCGATCTTCCTGTTCTTCTTCGGTGCCGCCTTCAGCTTTTACCTGGTGTTCCCGCTGGCCTTCCAGTTCCTGGTGGGCTTCGCCTCGGAACAGATCATGGCCATGCCCACCATGAAGGAGTACCTGGGCTTCGCTCTCACCCTGCTGCTGGCCTTCGGCTTCTCCTTCGAGATCCCGGTGGTGTGCATGGCCCTGGTGCGCCTGGGCATGATCACGGTGGAGGGCATGCGCGCCAAGCGGCGCTACGTCTTCGCCGGCGGTTTCATCCTGGCCGCCCTGATTACGCCGCCGGACGTGATCTCCCAGCTCCTACTGGGCTTCCCGGTGTGGCTGCTTTACGAACTGGGTATCATCCTCTCCGCCCGCATCAAGCCGCGCTCCGAGGAGGAGGCCGAGACGGCCGAGGAAGAGTCCTGAGCGTGAACCCCAGCAGCCTGCTGGGGGTTCAATTATTCCTTCATGGGAGTCGGACATGGCCGTGGATCTGCACGAGCTGGTGGCCTACGGCAACGATTACCTGGCGATCGACGCTGTTCAGGATTTCACCCCCAACGGCCTGCAGGTGGAAGCCGGGACGACGGTGAGCCGCATCGTCTCCGGGGTTACCGCCTGCCAGGCCCTGCTGGACGAGGCGGTGGCCGCTGAGGCGGATCTGGTCTTGGTCCATCACGGCTATTTTTGGAAAGGGGAGGATCCCTGCCTGGTGGGCATGAAGGGCCGCCGCCTGGCGACGCTGTTCAACCACGGCATCTCCCTGTTGGCCTACCACCTGCCCCTGGATCGGCACCCCGAGGTGGGCAATAACGCCGGCTTGGCGCGTGCCTTGCAACTGACCGAGACCGTGCCCTTCGGCGCCCTGGGCGGCGTTCCCATCGGCCTGGCCGGGACATTGGAAGAACCAGCCAAGCCGGACGCCTTCCGGGAGCGCGTGGCGCAGGCGCTGGATACCGACGCCCTGCACGTTGCCGGCCCGCAGGCCGCGATCCGCCATGTGGCCTTGTGTAGTGGCGGGGCGCCGGATCTGGTGGCCGAAGCGGCGGAGGCGGGTTACGACCTGTATCTCACCGGTGAATCCAACGAACGCGCGACCCACGTGGCCCGGGAGATGGGCATCCACTTCCTGGCCGCCGGCCACCATGCCACCGAGCGTTTCGGCGCCCGCGACCTGGGCGACCACCTGGCCCGGCGCTATTCCCTCGAGCATACCTTCCGCGACATCCCCAACCCGGCCTGACCGCCCGGGACTCGGCCCCGCGGCTCTCTCCCGCCCGCCGCAGCCAGTATTCGATTGGTACTTATAATTATTCTTTTTCCGAATTCGGATGTTCGGTCCAGAGCGTCCGAATTTCTCCGAGTAAATGTGTAAGGTTTTGCTGTGAGGGCCCAATTCCGGGGCATTTCAGTTTTTAATTAATTTCTTTTATGCCTCGTAAGAATTGGTTAGCCTTGACCCGCAACCTTGCATGCAGGAACCTATGCCGGCTAAGTAGTCGGCACAGTATCGGCTGCCCTGAGACCACCTGGCGTGCGTGCCCCTCGGTCGGGCCCGGGTGCGTTTCGGGTCTGTTCCGGGCCTTGATCCTCATCATCGCGATAGATGCCTTTCCCGTCCTAGGAGGAGCTATGAGTACGGACAGTGTGAACCCCAATCGCCGGCGGTTCTTGAACTGGACCGCCGGAGTCGTCGGGGCCGTGGGGGTGGGCTACGCGGCTGTCCCCTTTATCCGGAGCATGTCGCCCAGTGCTTCGGTGATGGCACAGGCGACCACCACGGTGGACCTGTCCAAGATCCAGCCCGGCCAGCGGATTACCGTCATGTGGCAGGGCAAGCCGGTGTGGGTGGTGCGCCGTACCGACGAGATGCTGGCCAGCCTGGAGGACGAGGCGGTGGTCGGCCAGCTCAAGGACCCCGAATCCCAGGGGTCGGAGCAGCCGGAATTCGCGGCCAACCAGTACCGCTCCAAGGAGCCGGAGTGGCTGGTGATGGTCGCCATCTGCACCCACCTCGGCTGCATTCCTAGCTACAAGCCTGAATCCGGTGGCAATTTCTGGTCCGGTGCCTGGAAGGGTGGCTTCTTCTGCCCCTGCCACGGCTCCGGCTACGATCTCGCCGGACGGGTGATGGAGGGGAGCCCGGCGCCGCGCAACATGGCGGTGCCCTTCTACGAATTCCTCTCCGACAACGAATTGCGCATCGGCAAGGCGCCGGCCTGAGCCTGAGGGAGAGCGACCGTGAATCGAGTCATTGATTGGGTAGATGCGCGCTATCCGCTCATGCGGAGCATGCGCGAACATCTGACCGAGTATTACGCGCCGAAGAACTTCAACTTCATGTACTACTTCGGATCGCTGGCCCTG
>Ga0102925_1002532_pt1 | contig 10059 bp, 9 predicted proteins | sample SalPonR1_A_D1_MG_FD_78216 | JGI IMG/M metagenome (GOLD analysis project Ga0102925, IMG submission 78216) | Salt pond soil microbial communities from South San Francisco under conditions of wetland restoration - Salt Pond MetaG R1_A_D1_MG | ecosystem: Environmental > Aquatic > Marine > Intertidal... | reverse complement strand
TCTCCCTTCCTTTCACCCCGATAAGAGAGTTTCACAGGTCCATGAATCGAAAGGTCGTGTTTCGTTGCAGTCTCATCAGCCTGCTGCTGGCCGCACCGGCCCCTCTGCTGATTGCCCTGTTCGTTCATCTCACCGGCGGCGAGCTGTCCCGTGAGCTGTTTGCCAGCCTTCAGGTCGGCGGTCTGGCGGTGGTCTATTTTGCCGCCGCGGCTGCGGTCTTCCTGATGCTGCTGGTCGCCACCCTGGCGGTCAACGCCCTCACGCCACAGCTGGTCAACCTGGCCGAGGTCGAGGACGACGATCGCGAGATCGGTGAGGTCAAGTGGTTCAACGTCAACAAGGGGTACGGCTTCATCACCCGTGACGACGGCGAGGATGTCTTTGTGCACTTTCGCGCCATCCGCGGGCGCGGGCACCGTACCCTGGCCGAGGGCCAGAAGGTTCGCTATCACGTCATCCAGAACGAGCGCGGGCTGCAGGCCGACGACGTCACGGTGATTACCTAAATCGAAGCGCCTGCGCTCGGCGTGTTTCCCCCTGCCAACGACATCGCCCCGCCTCGAGCGGGGCGATGTCGTTTCGGACTACTGGCCGGAGTCGGGCCAGTCGATCGGCTGTTCGCTGCCATCGGGCAGCACCTGCAGGAAGCGGTCCGGGTCGTCGCCGGGCTGCCAGCCGCCCAGCGAACAGCGAACCTCGCAGTCCAGCCGGGCGGCAGCGTCTCGGGCACACGCCGCGTCGCTCGCCCAGGGCGTCTCGGGACTGTCGAGCCACAGGCTGGCGAAGCCGTCGGCGGCCTTCTCCACGATCAGTACCGGCACTTCCGACCCGTCTCGCCATCCGAGGGTGCGCCACTGGCGCTTGCCCGCGGGCGAGAGTGGCTCGGCATCGATGGCTTGCCCGAGCCAGGCGTCCAGACGCGCGATGTCGCAGTGGGCCAGATAGATCTCGATATCGGGATAGGATTGCATGGGCATCTCAGGTCCGTGCCGTGCCGTTGACGAAGAGCCTGGCGAGGATGGCCTCGTAGACCCGGCTTAATTCATCGAGGTCCGCGGCCAGCACCCGTTCGTTGACCTGGTGGATGGTCGCGTTGCAGGGGCCGAGTTCGACCACCTGGCTGCCCAGGGTGGCGATGAAGCGGCCATCCGAGGTGCCGCCGGAGGTGGAGAGTTCGGGACGCTGCCCGGTCACGGCCTCCACGCCATCAATGGCGGCTTCCACCAGTTCGCCCTCGGCGGTAAGGAAAGGCTCGCCGTTGAGCGTCCAGTCCAGATGGTAGTCGAGGCCATGGGCATCCAGCAGCGCCTCGGTGCGGGTCTGGAGCTGGTCGTGAGTCACTTCGGTGGAGAAGCGGAAGTTGAACACCACCTCGACATCGCCGGGGATGACGTTGGTGGCGCCGGTCCCCGAGCGGATGTTGGAGATCTGGAAGCTGGTGGCAGGGAAGAAGGCATTGCCGGCGTCCCAGTGCTCCCGCGCCAGGGCATCCAGTGCCGGCATCGCCTGGTGGATAGGGTTGCGTGCCAGGTGCGGATAGGCCACGTGGCCCTGGATGCCCCGCACATGCAGCACGCCGCCCAGCGAGCCGCGCCGGCCGTTCTTGATCACGTCGCCGAGGCGGTCGGTGGAGGAGGGCTCGCCGACGATGCAGTAGTCGAGCCGCTCGTGAGCCTCGCGCAGGTGTTCGACCACGGCGCGGGTGCCGTCCACCGCCGGCCCCTCCTCGTCGGAGGTGATCAGAAAGCCGATGCGTCCGTGGTGGTCCGGGTGAGCGGCCACGAAGCGTTCCACGGCGGTGACCATCGCCGCCAGGCTGCCCTTCATGTCGGCGGCGCCTCTCCCTCGCAGCATGCCGGCCTCATCGATGCATGGCTCGAAGGGTGGGAAATCCCAGCGGGGTTGGGGGCCGCTCGGCACGACGTCGGTATGGCCGGCGAAGGCCAGCAGTGGCCCATGATGGCCGCGGGTGGCCCAGACATTCTCGACGTCGCCGAAGGGCAGGCGCTCGATCCGGAAGCCGAGCGCCTCGAGGCGCTCGATCATCAGGTCCTGACAGCCCAGGTCATCCGGCGTCACCGAGGGGCGGCGGATGAGCTCGAAGGCCAGTGCCAGGGTCGAGGAGAGGGCGGGCGCCTCAATTGTTGGCATGCAGCGCCTCGTTCAGCGCCACGGCGCTCTTGTTGGTGAGGCACTCGATGCGCCCGTTCTGCGAGTTGCGCCGCAGCAACAGGTCATTCTGGTCGGCCAACTCGCGGGCGGCCACGGCCTTGACCTCCTGGCCATGGTCGTCGAGCAGAGTCACCTTGGCACCGGCCGTGAGATAGAGGCCGGCCTCCACGGTGCAGCGGTCGCCCAACGGGATGCCGATACCGGCATTGGCGCCGATCAGGCAGCCCTCGCCCACCTTGATGACGATGTTGCCGCCGCCCGAAAGGGTGCCCATCGTGGAGCAGCCGCCGCCCAGGTCCGAGCCCTTGCCGACCATCACGCCGGCGGAGATGCGGCCCTCGATCATGCCCGGCCCCTCGGTGCCGGCGTTGAAGTTGACGAAGCCCTCGTGCATCACCGTGGTGCCTTCACCGAGGTAGGCACCCAGGCGAACCCGGGCGGTGTCGCCGATACGCACGCCGGCGGGCACCACGTAGTCGGTCATCTTGGGGAACTTGTCGACGCAGTCCACGGAGAGCGCTCGCCCTTCCAGGCGCGCCTTGAGACGGCGGGCCGGCAGCTCCTCGATGTCGATGGCGCCTTCGCTCGACCAGGCGATGTTGCGCAGCAGGCCGAACATGCCGGTGAGGTCCAGACCGTGGGGCTTCACCAGGCGATGCGAGAGCAGGTGCAGCTTCAGGTACACCTCCGGAGCGCTCTGGGGTGGGGTATCCACGTCCAGGAACATCGCCACCAGCGGGCGCCGGCTCGCGGCCAGGGCCTCGGCCAGTTCGGCCTGCTCCTCGTGACCGGCGGCCCTCAATGCGCCCGCCAGTTCGCTGCACTGCTCGGGCAGGAAGCTGATTGCGGCATTGCCGTCGGGGGCGTCGAGCACCTTGGCGGCGGCGGCCACCAGGCCGGCATCAGGGTCGAGCAGCGGCACCGGATAGTAGATCTCCAGCCAGTCGCCCTGGGTATTCTGGGTGCCGATTCCGAGTGCAAAGCTCAGCATGGGGGGTGTCCTCTGGAAGTGTAGGAAAGGGTCACTAGAGTTTGTCGTAGTCGCCGTCGCGGTAACCGACGAGGATCGCGTCGCCGGTATCGAGCAGTGGGCGCTTGAGCAGGGTGGGGTGGGCCAGCATCAGCTCGCGTGCGCTGTTGGCGTCGATGTTGGCCTTTTCCCCGTCATCGAGTTGCCGCCAGGTGGTGCTGCGCTTGTTGAGCACCTCCATGATCGGCACACGGTGCAGAATGTGTTCCAGTAACGGCGCCGACAGGCCGTCCTCGCGCAGATCGTGGGTCTGGTAGGGCAGGCCCCGATCGTCCAGCGCCTTGCGCGCCTTTCGGCAGGTGTCGCAGTTCTTGATCACGTAGAGCGTCAGCATCAGGCCCTCCTTTCGATGAAACGGCGGACACGCCAGGCGGCCTCCAGGGTGGCGTCGACCTCGGCGACCAGTGCCAGGCGCAGCCGGCCGCTGCCGGGATTGGTGCCGCTGCTACCGACCCGGCCCATGTAGCTGCCGGGCAGCACGCTGACGTGTGTCTCGGCGAAGAGCGCACGGGTGAAGGCCTCGTCATCTCCATCGGGGACGGCTGGCCACAAGTAGAAGCTCGCCTCGGGGGTGGGGAAGTCCATTACCGGCGCGAGGACCTCGGTCACTGCGGCGAAGGTCTCGCGATAGGCATCGCGGTTGGCACGCACGTGTGCCTCGTCGTTCCAGGCGGTGATCGATGCCTGCTGGACGGGCAGTGCCATGGCGCAGCCGTGGTAGGTGCGGTAGCGCTTGAAGGGAGCGATCAGCTCGGCGTCGCCGGCAACGAAACCCGAGCGCAGCCCGGGCAGATTGGAGCGCTTGGAGAGCGAGTGGAACACCAGGCAGCGCCGGTAGTCATGGCGGCCAAGATGCGCGCAGGCCTCGAGCAACCCTGGCGGCGGGGCGTCCTCGTCCAGATAGAGCTCCGAGTAGCACTCGTCCGAGGCAATGATGAAATCAAACTCGTCCGCCAGTGCGATCAGCTTCTCGAATTCGGCCAGCGGTGTCACCGCCCCGCTGGGGTTGCCCGGCGAGCAGAGGAACACCAGTTGGACGTCGCGCCAGGTCGCGGCGGGGACCTTGTCCAGGTCCGGCAGGAAGGCGTTCTCGGCCGTGGCGTCGAGGTAGATCGGCTGTCCGCCGGCGAGCAGGGCGGCACCCTCATAGATTTGATAGAAGGGGTTGGGCATCGCCACCCCGGCCGGGCGGGTGCGATCCAGCGCGGCCTGGACGAAGGCGAAGATCGCCTCGCGGGTACCATTCACCGGCAGCACCTGGTGGTCGGCGTCCAGGCTGGCCAGCCCGAAGCGACGTGACGCCCAGTTGGCGATGGCCTGGCGCAGTTCGCTGGTTCCGGCGGTAGCCGGGTAGCGGGCGAAGCCCTGGCGGTGCGCCGTAAGCGCCTCGAGGGCGGCCGCAAAGGGCGCATGCTGCGGCTCACCGATGGTCAGCGGGATATGCGCCAATCCCTCGGGTGGGGTCACGCCGGCCTTGAGGCCGGCGAGCTTCTCGAAGGGGTAGGGCTTGAGGGCGTCGAGGTCGGGGTTCATGGGTGTCCAGGTGCGCCTGGGACAGCAGCAAGCGTCCGGCGTCGTTGTCGGTGGTGGCTCGCGGGCCGACAGCGGCGCGCGGGCGAACAGGGCGTTGATTATAGGGAAGCGCCGGGGCGGCCTCAAACGCCTCCCGCCCGCATGCCCGGCCGGCGGCATCAGCCGGGGATGGCGAGGACCTCGATGAGACGCTCACGCAGGCACTGCTGGCGCTGCGGGTCGGTGAGCGGCGCGCCGGTCTTGTCGGTGATGAAGAAGACGTCCTCGACCCGCTCGCCCAGCGTGGCGATCTTGGCCGCCGACAGCGCGATATCCTGCTCCATGAAGATGCGTCCCACCCGGGCCAGCAGACCGGGACGGTCGGGCGCGACGAGCTCGAGCAGGGTGCGCTCATTGGCCGGGTCCTGCTCGATGCTGACCTCGGTGGGCACCCGAAAGTGCTTGAGCTGGCGCGGCGTATGGCGGGTGACGATCTGCGGATAGTCGTCCGGGTCATCGAGCTCCTCCACCAGGTGGCGTCGGATCTCCTCGATGCGCTCACGGTCGCGGATCGCCTGGCCGTGGTCGTCCAGCACGATGAAGGTGTTCAGCGTCCAGTCGTTGCTGGAGGTGGCAATGCGCGCGTCGTGGATCGACAGCCCCAGCTGGTCCATGGCGGCGGCGGTGGCGGCGAACAGGTCGTCCACCGAGCGGGTATGAATGAAGACCTTGGTGCCGCCCTCGGCCATGTCGTCGGTGGGCGCGTTGATCAGGATCAGCGGCAGCTGGCTATTGCCATGGCCGAGGATCCCCTGGGTCTGCCAGACGATCTCGCTGGGCGCGTATTGCAGGAAGTAGTCCTCACCCAGTGACTCCCAGAGCCGGTCGACCCGGACCATGTCGGCGCCCACTGACGCCAGCAGGGAGTGCGCCTCGCTGCGGGTCTCCTGCACCCAGTCGTCGCGCTCCAGGGGATTCTCGAGGCCGCGGCGCAGGGCACGCTTGGTCTCGCCATGCAGCTGGCGCAGCAGCGAGGCCCGCCAGCCGTTCCACAGGGTCGGGTTGGTGGCGTTGATGTCGGCCACCGTCAGCACGTAGAGGTAGTCGAGCCGTGTCTCGTCGCCGACCAGGCGGGCGAAGTCCCCGATCACATCGGGATCGGTGATGTCGCGCTTCTGGGCGACCATCGACATTATCAGGTGATGCTCCACCAGCCAGCTGACCAGGCGGGTGTCACGGCCGGAGAGCCCGTGACGCTCGCAGAAGGCCTCGGCATCCCGCGCCCCGAGGATCGAATGGTCGCCACCGCGTCCCTTGCCGATATCATGGTAGAGGCCGGCGATCCATAGCAGCTCCAGCTTGGGCAGCTGGTGGATGAGATTGGCGGCGACCGGAAATTCTTCCTTCGCCTCCGGCTTGCGGAAGTTGTGGATGCACTTGAGCAGTCGCAGCGTGTGGGCGTCCACGGTATAGATGTGGAAGAGGTCGTGCTGCATCAGCCCGACCGCCTGGCCGAATTCGGGCAGGTACTTACCGAGCACGCCGTAGCGGTTCATGCGTCGCAGCTGGCGCGCCACGTTGCCGCCGGAGCGCAGCAGGGCCATGAACAGGCTCTGATGGCGCAGGTCGTCGCGGTAGAGGTCGTCGATCAGGTGGCGATGGTCGCGGATCAGGCGGATGGTGTCCGCGCGGACCCCCTCGATCTCCGGATGCTCGGCCATCAGCAGGAACAGCTCGAGCAGCGCCGAGGGGCGCTTGCGGAAGACATGGCGCGAGCGGGCCTGGATGTAGCCGCCCTTGATCTCGAAGCGCTCGTTGAGGCGCGTCGTGGTCAGTGCCTCGCCGGCATGCAGTATCGCCTCGTCGAAGTGCTGAAGCAGCATGTCGTTGAGACCGGCCAGCGCCGTGACGTGGCGGTAGTAGCGCTTCATGAACTGTTCGACGGCCAGTCGCTCCGGGGTGTCGCGAAAGCCAAACAGCTCGGCAATGGTGCGTTGGTGGTCGAACAGCAGGCGGTCCTCGGCGCGGCCGGTGAGCATGTGCAGGGCGTAGCGCACCTGCCACAGGAAGGCCTGGCCCTGGCTGAGGATGCGCAGCTCGGGATCGTTCATGAAACCGCCGGCGACCAGGTCTTCGTAGCGCTGGGTGCCGAAGTGGCGCTTGGCGACCCAGCCGATCATCTGGATATCGCGCAGCCCGCCGGGCGAGCTCTTGATGTTGGGCTCGAGGTGGTATTCGGAGTTGTTATAGCGGTAGTGACGGCTGATCTGTTCCTGCCACTTGGCCTCAAAGAAGCGATCCGCCGGCCATAGCCGGTCGGTGGAGAGGCGTGCCTGCATGGCTTCGCGCAGGCCCTCCGGCCCGGCCAGGGTGCGGGTCTCAAGCAGGTTGGTGATCACCGTCACGTCGGCGCAGGCTTCGCGCTCGCAGTCGGCCAGCGAGCGCACGCTATGGCCGATCTCCAGGCCGATGTCCCACAGGAAGGTGATGAAGGCCGTCAGTGGCTCGCGATACGGCGTATCGTCATCGTGCTCGAGCAGCAGCAGCAGGTCGATATCGGAGTGAGGGTGCAGCTCGCCGCGGCCGTAGCCGCCCACGGCGAGCAGGGCCACCCCCCCGTCGGGCCAGGCGTGCTGTTCCCAGGCGACCGCCAGCAGGCGGTCCAGGCACCAGGCGCGGCCGTGCACCAGGTCGCGAATGTCGGCGCCAGCGCGGAAGCGCTCATCGAGGCGGGCCTGGATGTCGCGCAGTGCCGCCTTGAAGGGGGCGATCGGCGAGCGCTCGCCGGTCAGCTCGGCGCGGAACGCCTCGACATCGAAGAGGCTGACGTCTGGGACGAAGCGGTAGTGGTGCAGGAGCATGGCGATCGACTCAGCGGTCGAGGAAGGAGAGGTCTTCGTCGTGACGAGCGGTGAGCACCTCTACCCCCGTCGCGGTGACCAGCAGGGTATGCTCCCACTGGGCGGTCAGACTTCTGTCCTTGGTCACGGCGGTCCAGCCGTCGCGCAGCACCTTGGTGCGATGGTCGCCGACGTTGATCATCGGCTCGATGGTGAAGCACATGCCTTCCTCGAGGGCGATGTCGGCCTCGGGCGCATAGCCGTCGTAGTGCAGGATCTGCGGATCCTCGTGGAAGCCGGCGCCGATGCCGTGCCCGCAGAAGTCGCGCACCACCGAATAGCCGTTGGCCTCGGCATGGGACTGGATAGCGCGGGCAAGTTCCGAGAGGTGCACGCCCGGGCGCACCAGGGCGATGCTGCGGTAGAGGCACTCCTGAGTGACCCGGCACAGACGCTCGCCCTGGATGGTCTCGCCGATGATGAACATCATGCTGGAATCGCCATGATAGCCGTCGGCCGTCTTCACGGTGATGTCGATGTTCATGATGTCGCCTTTCTTGAGCTTCTTGGCGCCATCCGGGATGCCGTGGCAGACCACATGGTTGATCGAGGTGCAGATCGACTTGGGGAAACCGTGGTAGTTGAGCGGCGCGGGGCTGGAACCCAGCTCGTCGACGATGTAGTCGTGACATAACTGGTCCAGCTCGCCGGTGCTCACGCCAGCCTTGACGTGGGGGGTGAGCATCTCGAAGACGCTGGCGGCCTGGCGGCCCGCCTCGCGCATCTTCTCGATCTCGTCGGGCGTCTTGATGGGTACGTTCATGGAATCTCGAATCAGGGGTGGTGTCGCCCGTACATTGGCGGGCACGAGCATCGGACGACTTCATCTCGGCGGCCATCCATGGTATAAAGCTGCGCGCTTTCCTGCAATCGCGTGGCTCCGACAACACCTCGGGCGCTGCGGCGAGTCCCGGGAGATGCGCTCAACCAATGCAATGCCTTGAAAACACACATGCACCGGCACATGGTCCCGGGTGCTGTCGTGGTTATCCCTGATGACGCGACGGTCGGATCCATGGGGTGCGTGGAGGCCTAACCCGATTTTCCAGGAGTCATCCATGGCACACGTCAATATGCGTGACCTGCTGAAGGCAGGTGCACACTTCGGTCACCAGACCAAGTACTGGAACCCGAAGATGAGCAAGTACATCTTCGGCGCGCGCAACAAGATTCACATCATCAACCTCGAGCACACCCTGCCGGCCCTCAATGAGGCCATCGACGTGGTCGAGAAGATGGCCGCGGCCAACAACAAGATTCTGTTCGTGGGCACCAAGCGCAGCGCGAGCAAGATCATCAAGGAAGAGGCCAACCGCGTCGGTCAGCCGTTCGTCAACCACCGCTGGCTCGGCGGCATGCTGACCAACTACAAGACCATTCGCGTCTCCATCAAGCGCTTGCGCGACCTCGAGACCATGCACGAGGACGGCACCTTCGAGAAGCTGACCAAGAAGGAAGTGCTGATGGCGACCCGCGAGCAGGACAAGCTCGAGCGGTCCGTGGGTGGTATCAAGGAAATGGGCGGCCTGCCCGATGCCCTGTTCGTGATCGACGTCGACCATGAGCGCATCGCCATCAACGAGGCGAACAAGCTGGGCATTCCGGTCATCGGCGTGGTGGATACCAACTCCGATCCCGATGGCGTCGACTACGTGATCCCGGGCAACGATGACTCCATCCGTGCCATCCAGATCTACGTCAAGGCCGTCGCCGACGCCTGTGCCCGTGCGAAGGAAGGTCGTCCCGACGAGTTCGTCGAGGTCACCGAAGCCGAAGAGAGCCAGAGCGACGCGGCCGCCGAGTGATCGTCGGCCCGCCTGGGCCGGACGCCGTGCCGCCACGTCGCTGGCGGCCTGCCGGACAGGCGCAAGGGGGCCTCGGCCCCCTTGCTTCTCTTGCTTACCGCTACCTATTCCAGGTCGAACCATTCAGAGGACACTACCATGGCAGCTATCAGCGCCTCCCAGGTCAAGGAACTGCGCGAGCGCACCGGGCTCGGCATGATGGAGTGCAAGAAGGCGCTCACCGAGACCGATGGTGATATCGAGCAGGCGATCGAGAACCTGCGCAAGAACTCCGGCCTCAAGGCCGCCAAGAAGGCGGGTCGCACCGCCGCAGAAGGCGTCGTGGTCACTCGCGTGGCCGACGACGGCAGCGTCGGCGTGATGGTCGAGATCAACTCCGAGACCGATTTCGTCGCCCGTGACGACAACTTCAAGGCGTTTGCCGAGAAGATCGCCGACGCCTTCTTCGATGCCAAGAGCGAGGACGTGGCCGCCGTCATGGAAGGCGCGCTCGAGACCGCTCGCGAGCAGCTGGTGCAGAAGATCGGCGAGAACATCGGCGTGCGTCGCAGCGTCGTCGTCGAGGCCGGCGAAGGCAACGTGGTGGGCGAGTACGTCCACGGCGGTCGCATTGGCGTGCTGACCGTGCTCAAGGGGGCTA
>Ga0102925_1002531_pt1 | contig 10059 bp, 7 predicted proteins | sample SalPonR1_A_D1_MG_FD_78216 | JGI IMG/M metagenome (GOLD analysis project Ga0102925, IMG submission 78216) | Salt pond soil microbial communities from South San Francisco under conditions of wetland restoration - Salt Pond MetaG R1_A_D1_MG | ecosystem: Environmental > Aquatic > Marine > Intertidal... | reverse complement strand
GGTACACGGCTGGGAAAACAGGCAGAGCTGGGGCGGTTAAACGTGCCCGATGATGACATGGTAGCCTCACACTTTGACCTGGTGGAAAAGAAGCTTCTCCAGAATGGTATTCGAAGATATGAAGTGAGTAACTTCGCAAAACAGGGACAGGAAGCTATTCATAACAGCAACTACTGGCGTCATATAAATTATCTTGGACTTGGGCCATCCGCCCACAGCCTTTACTGGTCCGGTTCTGGTGCTCGGAGATGGAGTAATAAAAAAGACATCAAACTCTACCTGTCTCAAAAGTGGGAAATGCTGACGGATGAAGATAGTGAACTCGATCTGCCAGACCTTGCCGAAGAACGGCTTATGCTCGGGTTGAGAACGGTTTGGGGAGTATCACTGGAATCATTACTGAAAACCTATTCATACAAGCTCAGTGAAAGACAAATGCAGTGGTTGAAAAAGCAGCGGAATGAAGGGTTTGTTCAGCCCGGAGAGAATGTTATCCGGCTTACTGAAAAGGGGCTCAAAATTGCAGATTATCTTATTCTTGAGCTTATATCACGCCACTGACGTAAAAATTAATGTAGCACCATTAGTATTAGCACATAAAAAAAGCCCCACCGCGTTTAAACGATGAGGCCTGTAGGTGTGTGTGGTAAAAGCTTATTTAATCAACGTCATTTGTTTGGTTTCCATGAAGTTTCCTGCTCGTATACGATACAGGTAAACACCACTGGCAAGATTGCTTGCATCAAACACGACGCTATGCTGACCCGCATTCATTCTTGAATCAACCAGTGTTGAAACCAGCTGTCCGCTGATATTGTATACCTCGAGCCGTACATCAACTGCGGCAGGCAGGGTAAATTCAATAGTGGATGATGGGTTGAATGGATTTGGGTAGTTTTGCGACAGTGTGAACTGTTTTGGATCTTCGGAAATCTCATTTGAAACCCCAAGATTACGTGTTATTGACAGATCAAACGGTTCATTAGCAAACCGGGTCGAATTCTCAGTCTCCGCAGTAACAGTCCATATAAGATCTGCTGTTTCACCTACATCAACTCCGAGTCCATTCAGAGCAGTATCAATTGTTTGATAATCGAGCGTAAGTGTTGTTTCAGAACCACCATTATCTGAAGGAATGCTCAGAAGAGGATCACTGAAATCACCACCAACACTGTCGGCATGCCACGTATAGGTTACGTCAGCAGTGGCAGCAGGTGTTTCCCAGGTAATGGAAACTTCAGTTTCGGGCTCACCGCTCATGAGTTGAAGTTGTGTTCCATCTTCCGGAGTAAGGAGTACAAATGTACCCACTTCAGTATCACCGGTCAGTTCAACATCTCCTTCAAATGCGCCTTTGTACGGGGCGAGCTCACTTCGGGTATCACCGTCGATATCGGTAGTGACAGCCGCCAGTGGCGTTCCGGCCAGATCATTGTTTCCGATAGATGTTCCTGTTAATCTCAGGTCAGTTGCCGAGACATATTCGACATCTGCTTCGGATGAGTTTGCGTCGGTTCCTTGCCCGCTCCAGTCTGTAAGTGTATCGAAGCGATCGGTTCCGAACTGAGCAACTGCTGCCGATGCAGCCATGTCATAGTTGTTGTAGTCTGACTCAAACGTTTCAGTTGCCGGCCAGTAGTACGCGAATGCGTCACTTACGTCATGCTCAACAGTATAGAGATTATTTAAAAAGCTCCATGTTTGAGCAGAAGATTCTACAGTCTCAATACCTATTGCGGCTAATCTTCCGCTCTCGCTTGAGGATGACATCCTGAACGTGTTGTGATAAATCATGTTGTCAGAGTCGCCGGCCGCATTATTAAGCACGATACCGTACGCACTGTTACCGGTTGCTGCTCCTGTATTCTCGAAAGTAGGAACCGCAAACGTATTGTTGATGACCATGTGTGGTCCCAGTGTTGCATTAAATACAATACCGCCTGCATATGCAGATGATTCAGTTCTGTTGACCGCGAGAGCTTTGAACTCGTTATTTTGAATCAAAGTCTCGCCGCTCGTTAACACGAGATAAATTCCGGCATAAAATCCCTGGTCTTCTCTCGGGTTAACTATCCAGATGCTGTTGCCGTCGTAGACGTTGTCCAGGTTCCAGAAGGTGGTTATTCCGCGATGATTGGCGTAGATGTCGTTATCTATTGCAGATGTGTTATTAGGGTTAGCTGCTGTTCCCCATAAACGCAATCCGTCCCCAAAGGGGTTGCTTTCAGAACCGACAGTATTGTTCTCTAGCATAAGATTCACAATTCCGCCTGTATCAGCGTTGTTTCTGCGAGCGCGAATTCCGGCAGTTGCTGTTGCTGTACCGGTGTAGGTAATGTTGGTATTTTTAATCGTGTTATTAGCGGAGCCGCCATATACACTAACCAGGCCATTACCTCCGATCATTTCATCTGAAGAAGTTATTGTCAGATCACGTGTATCTCCTCCGGGCTCATTAGATCCATCGATGGTAATCCAATCAGAATTGAGAATCAAAAACCCTACGTTTTCATTTTCGTCATCTGCGCTATTGTTGGCAGCAACGGTAATAGTGGGTGATACACCCGGAGCAGGTTTGATCGTAAGACCGCTCATTTCAGTCAGACCATCGCGTGATATTTTAATCACATTTCCGGTTTCGTCGAGATCTGCAGAAATATAAAACGTAGTAGCGGAGGCAAGTCCTGCTTCGTTAATTGCACTTGTTGCTTCACCAAGAGAGGCGAAACCCTGAGTATTACTTCCCTGCGGGATATAATAATCGCCGGCAAGTGGATCCATAGGCTGTTCCTCGGGCGTTGGTGCTCCGAGGTTAGAAAAATCGTCCTGATTTTCTATAATCCATTCGGAATCTTCCGCTGTTGTTCCAAAAGAGGCAAGTGGTACCGGATTTCCTTCCGTAACAGACAGCTTTCTGAGGAGAGTCTGTTCTGAAGCTGCTTCAGAAACCCCGGCTACATCCCATGTAGTATCGCTGTCAGGGTCGCCAAATACGTCCAGGCGGGTTGTATCCTGAGTGGCCGGATTAATATGAATCAGGGCGCGTGCATCATTACCGTTGAAGTGAATTGGGCTGGGGAAGCCGAGGACTTCGTCAGCATTCTCTGCAGCAAAAAGAGCGTTGTCTACCGCATCGGTTATTAGTACATATGTACCTCCACCATCAATAGACGCACCTTCAGCAAACTCATGGTAGAATTGCCATCCATTGCCGTTTGAAGACTGCTCTATTCTATAGTTGCCAAGTACTACGGTTGAATCGGTATTGTTATAAATTTCCAGGGCTTTGTTGTTGCTGGATCCTTCAATGTATTCTGAAAAGAAAAGATTGGAAGGTAGTTCTGCAACCGGCGCTTCCACAAAGGTTCCTGAAAAAGCTGCAAGTCCATTCACGCCTTCAAGAGCAAACACGTTAAAGGAGCCATCGTTATTTACCCGAACCTGCGCTTCGCCGTGAATAGAGCTGAAGGTGTCCACATCATCTCCTATCAGCTGGCTTTCAGCAACTGTTTGCGGAGCTGTTGGGTCAGTTACATCGTATATTTTAACGCGACCTGTTTTGTTTCCGACATCAACGCCGTCCGGCCGATAAGTGTAAACTGAGAGATAGTCAGTTCCATCAATTTGAAAAGCTTCAATACCGTTTCTTGAACCGGTAAAGTTCGCAGCCGGGAACTGGCTGCTTTCCACATAGGCACCGGTGCTTTCATATCTCTTGGGCGAAGTACCATTGCCTGCTATGTAAAAATCAGAGCTTCCACCTGTCATTAATGGATAGGCATCGGAATTCGAGGGAATAGCTGTGTTTGATCCTGAAAGCGTAATCGTACTAATTGTCCAGTTAGCACCCTGATCGTCGGTGGTGGCGACATGTACGATCCCGGGGTCGCTGCCGGCTACAGGCATCCATACCTCAACGGTATTGTCAGCTACAGAGCCAACCACAGAAAATTTATCACCCACACGGCCGGCAACATCTATTGTAAGTGAATCAGCATAAGCTCCGCCCTCTGTTGTCCACCAATATAGTCGGAACGGAGATGTTTCTGATGCAAGATTGCCGAGAAAAATAATTCCGTCATCAGAAACTTCAACGTCATTCATGCCGAACGTGCCACCTGAAACACCAGATAGGTCAAACGGAGTTGTAGGAGTAACATCATCTCCTGTTGCAGCGTCCAGTACACGAATTGTAGAGTTAGCTCTGTCAGCAGCGTAGACTCGTTCATTACCGTCTACCATGCCGTATGAAATACCTCTCACGGAGCCTACTGTGAACCAGTCAGGTTTCGCCATATCTGCGCCTGTGCGGTCTGATCGTTCCCAGACTGTATCAAGATCCTGAGCAGATGCGTCGGAACTGTATCCGCCAAAAAGCAGAGTAGATACCAATAAAAAAAAACCAAATCTTAGTAGTGTTGGATTCATATTGATTGTTATTTAATTAGGATTGGTGTCACTTCGTGAAATGCAGGCAGGAGGCCAGTCCATGCTAAAAGATTATTGACCAACATGATTCACTCAGATCATTTGTGATGGGTAATCTAAAATCTTTTGATCAAAATGAAAGGTTAAAAAGCGTTTGCGGACTCAGATGGGCCATATATGAAGGTGGAAGCGGTTCCAAATTTCAGGCTGACGCATGCCCGGATGATTTGAGAGATAAAGTAGTGGGTAAAAGTGAATCTGAAAGGCTTACTAATCTGACTGTTCGGGGATGTGGTGGTACTGTTCAGAAATAAAAAAGCCCCGCTTCTTTTCAGAAACGAGGCTTAAAATTATGCGGTAAATTCAGCTTATCTGCTGAATGTTACTACCTCTGATCCGCTGAGGAATTGTGCGATTGATGCATGTCCGTTTCGGAGTGCAATCTGTGCTGATGTGAACCCTTCATTATTTCTCAGGTCAGGGTTTGCACCTTTTTCTTTCAGATCTTTGACGATCGAAAGAATTCCGTTGGCTGATGCGATCATCAATGCTGTTTCACCGTTACTGTTGCGGCGATTTACATCGGGATTGTGCGCAAGTATGATGTCGATCATACGAGGATTTCCAATCTTGGTCGCCAGCATGAGTGGTGTATTACCTGCCTGGTCTACCGTATCAATGGCAGCTCCTTCAGCAAGCAGCACGTTCAGGCTAATGATATCGATGTTGTTTACTGCCTCAATGATATTTTCAGCAACAACAAAATCATTATCTGTCGTAGTGTCGGTCTGCATTGCGTTCAGCGGTGCAAACGTAGCAAATGAAATTGCGATTATTGTTACAATTATAGACTTCATTGTAGTATCTGTTTTACTCTTATAGATTTGCCTGATTATTTCTTTTTTATGCCGGGTTTTTCTCAGGATGTTAAGTGTATTTATCCGGCCTCTAAATTCGGTTGTTATAACGGAATAAAAATACGGAGGGTTTCAGTTATTTAGTGACTTAATTACAACTCAAACAAAGTAATTTCCAGAGCGCAGAAAGGGTAAATTAGTAAATATCTTTTACTTAAATTATTAAGTAAAAGTGCTTACAATTGTTGGGGGATTAAAGATATTTCGGGTCAAAAGTGAGTGTGTGCAAAAATAATTTAAGTTTTTGTGCTAAAAACTTTTTTTCTGTGCTAAAATATAACCTGTAATCTCAGGCTTTTGAAGATAGGTGGGAAACCGCTTGAACGGGCGAGCAGCCACTTGGTTATTGTACTTCCTGATTCGGGAGATTAAAGGTGTAATATCCCCGGCGAAATGCGGGGATGTTTGGCCGGGAATAGAATAGAAAAAGCTAAATGTCGAACTCACCGTTTTTAAGTCGTCTGCCATAGTCCACCGCCGCCTGCCGAACCTTGGGAGAGAGTAAAAGGGCAGAGGTCATTGTAGGAATGGCCATCACAGCAAACATCCCGTCAATAAGGTTGATGACTGCATCAATAGAGACGACCGCACCGAAAATGATGGTTACAACATAAAAATAATTGTAGTAGTGTTGTCTCTCTGCCCCGATAAGAAATCCGAGACATTTTGTACCAAAATATGAGTAAGTGAGCATTGAGCTTATGGCAAAAATCACAACACTTACGACGAGCACATAAGCCCCTGCAGATCCATAGACCTCAGTAAATGCCATGAGGGTCATTGTAATGCCGTTGTCATCTGCGCCGCGCCACACATCGGTTACGAGAATTGCCATAGCCGTCATCGTGCAAATGACAAGAGTATCAATTACAGGGCCCATCATTGCAACTATACCCTCACGCACAGGCTCCTTGGTTTTTGCGGCCCCGTGAGCAAGCGACTCTGTTCCAATACCTGCCTCATTGGAAAAAGCACCGCGCTGGATTCCTGTACGGATTATTTCAGCAACCGCCCCGCCAAGAGCCGCTTTTGCGGTGAATGCGTCCGTGAAGACAAGTAGCAGGTACTCCGGAATGTCAGCTATGTGAATAAAAAGGATGTAAAGAACGCTGATAAAGTAAAGCACAACCATAAACGGCACCATGCGTGCGGCTACATGGCCGATTCGCTTAATGCCTCCAAAAATTACGATTGAGACTAAAAGGGCCAGAACGACACCGGTTAGGAAGTTCGCCATAAAAAACCCGCCGTCAACACTCCATCCGGCCGGTTCATAAATCACATCCCGAAGTATTTGTGTGAGCTGATTTGCCTGGAATATGGGGAGCGGGCCAAACAGACCACCAAGAGCAAACAGAATCGCAAGTGGTTTCCATTTCGAGCCCAGGCCTTCCATAATTACATACATTGGCCCGCCCTGGATATCGCCCCTGGAATCTTTGCCCCGGTAGAGAATGGCAAGTGTACAGGTAAAAAATTTTGTGGCAACGCCAAGAATAGCGCTGACCCACATCCAGAATAGTGCACCCGGTCCGCCAACAAAAATGGCAACAGCTACACCGCTGATGTTTCCGAGCCCCACAGTTGCAGCGAGTGCACTCGAGAGTGCCTGGAAATGATTGATGTCGCCCGGATCATCGGGGTCATCGTATTTTCCCCGAAGCAGTTCTACAGAATGTTTGAAATATTTATAGGGCGCCAGTCTGGAGTAAAGGACGAAAAAGAGACCTCCGCCAACCAACAGGAAGACAAGCGGGTCTCCCCACATAAAGGATGAAAATTTCGCGAGGGCTGATTCTAAAGTTTCCAGGGGTAAGAGAGATTAGTTGATCGTTGACAGTTAATTATAAAGATACTGGCAGGCATTATGCTGCAAAAGTTAAAGCTATAGCTTATTAATTGTCTAAGAAATTGAATCCCCGTGAAGAAAACAAATGGGATGTGCCACTTTGCCTATTTCACAGCCCGTGTATAGTGAATATAATCGATGGGCGGTGCGTCAATATCAGCCTGGCCCAGCAAAAGATTGATCTGAGCCCTGTGGTGCTGGCCGTGAAGAATTAAATGTGTGCATATATCACTGAAACGGCTGGAGTATATAACGCCTTTCGTATTTTGATAGACAAGGGTTGTATCGAGGTCCATGTCGTGGTCACCGATGAGATCAATCCAGCTCTTATGTATCTTTTTCGCCTCTTTTTTGATGTCGCTTACATCGAACTCTTCCCAGAGATCTATCCCGGATATGTTCCTGTCGAGTACTCTTCCGTACCAGATTCTCTGCACATTTATAATGTGAGATATAAACGCAGCGCACGCCGGACGACTGCTGAAATCCTCCGTCTCAATAAGAAAATCTGTTAATTTTCGTGTACACCAGAGATCAAAAATGAAAAGCCGTTGGAGTGATTGGCGATCGTTCATTAAACATTCAGATTGAAATATTGAGAGATTCCACTAAGAATAAACTGTACACTTATGGCAAGCACAATAAATCCCATAAGCCGGGTCATGACATTTAATCCTGTGTAGCCGATATACTTTTTTGATATGGGAGCAAGCCGCAGAAGCGCATATGAAATCAGAACTACAAGCAGAATGGATAACCCGTGAATCAGGTATTCTGCGGGTCCGGTTGCCTGTGATGCAAAACCAATCACAACAGCGAGGCTGCCGGGGCCGGATAGAATAGGGAGGGCCAGCGGGCTGAACGACACATCTTCTTTCTCTAAAGCTGCGGCTCTGCCTTCTTCAGTCAGTTTTTTGCCGGGATCCTCCGGGTTTAACATGGCATAGCCCGATCTCATAATGATGAGGCCGCCCGCTATGCGTACTCCCGGAAGGCTGATTCCGAAGAAACTGAGAACGTACGTGCCTATAAGCAAAAACACGATAAGCAGTGCCAACATGTATAAAGACGCTTTTTTGGCTGTACGTACCCGCTCCTCATCTGTAAATCTGTTTGTAAGTGAAAGGAACACCGGTATTGCCGCCAGTGGATTAGCCACAGAAAACAGTGAGGTGAAACTTGCAAGCAAAAGAGCTACAGCTCCAAATAAAAATGAACCGTTATCTATCAATTCTGGGTCAGAAATAAATTCAAACATAGCCCCAAAGATAGAGAGGATTTAAAGACTTTTAAATGCCCAATATCGGAACACTAAAATTTGTATTTTTGGTGTCTGAAAATGAATTGGCGTCACGTTGTTTTGATTAGAGTGAACGCTTTTGCAGTAAATAGTCTCTAAAGAAATTTATGAATACAGATCAAATTAAGAAGAACACACTCGAAATTATTAACTCCTCCACAGCGCGGCAGGAAAAGCTTCAGAAAATTGCAGAGTTGTTAAACAGCGAAGTAGAGGTGTTTGACTGGACAGGTTTTTACCTCTCATCTGAAACCGAGGAGCGTATGCTTGAGCTTGGGCCTTTCGTGGGAGAAGAGACCGATCATACCAGGATACCATACGGCACCGGTATTTGCGGCCAGGCAGCGGACACGCTGGACACTTTTGTGGTTCAGGATGTATCGGAGGCAGATAATTATCTCGCCTGCAGTGTAGATGTGAAATCCGAGCTTGTAGTGCCGATCATGAAGAACGGAAAATTTGTGGCTGAGCTCGATATTGACTCACATATCAAGAACGCAATTACAGACGAGCACAAAAACCTGTGTGAGTGGATTTGTAAAGAGCTTGAGACAGTTTTTTAATATGTCGGCAGCATAGACCAGGATTAAATAAAACTGTCAATTTTTTAGGCATTTTTAATACATGAGCAATCAACAGCTGAGTATACCGGATGAACACCTGAACCTGTTCCGGGCTATTGGAAAAGTCGGGGATTCACTTGATCAGCCTGTCTTTGTAGTCGGCGGCTATGTGCGGGACTACTATCTAAACCGTCTGGATCCACAGGAAATTGCAGATATCGATTTCGTTACGGTAGGATCGGGTATCAGGCTTGCCAGGAAGGTGGCCAAAGAGCTGAATACCGATAACCTTTCCGTGTTTAAGCGGTTTGGTACGGCACAAATTAAATTCAATGGTCTCGACCTTGAGTTCGTGGGAGCCAGGAAAGAGAGCTATCGAAGCGACTCGCGAAAACCCACAGTTGACAACGGTTCTCTTGAGGACGATCAGCTGCGAAGAGATCTCACAATCAACGCTCTCTCCTGGAGTCTGAATGAAGAATCATTCGGGGTTTTGCACGATCCCTTTCACGGAATTAAGGACCTGGAAGATAAGCGGATTCGCACACCTATCGACCCCGAAAAAACGTTTGAGGATGATCCGCTGCGGATGATGCGGGCTGTTCGGTTCGCGGCTCAGCTGAAATTTGATATCGATCCGAATACATTTCAAGCCATACAAAAAAAAGCGCATCGTCTGTCAATTATTTCAAAAGAACGCATTACGGAGGAGCTGAACAAAATTGTAATGACCCCGACGCCTTCCGACGGATTTTCAATGCTTCTAAAGACCGGACTCCTCAATGAGTTTTTCCCTGAAATGGTAAATCTGCAGGGGGTTGATGTGAAAAACGGTCAGAAACATAAAGACAATTTCTGGCACACACTTGAGGTGCTTGACAATGTAGCAAGCGTAAGCGATAATCTGTGGCTGAGATGGGCTGCCATCATGCACGATATAGCCAAGCCGCCCACCAAACGGTTTTCAAAATCAGCCGGATGGACGTTTCACGGACACGATGC
>Ga0102925_1002530_pt1 | contig 10062 bp, 9 predicted proteins | sample SalPonR1_A_D1_MG_FD_78216 | JGI IMG/M metagenome (GOLD analysis project Ga0102925, IMG submission 78216) | Salt pond soil microbial communities from South San Francisco under conditions of wetland restoration - Salt Pond MetaG R1_A_D1_MG | ecosystem: Environmental > Aquatic > Marine > Intertidal... | reverse complement strand
GCCCCGGAGGCCCCATGACCCAGCAACGCCTGCGCATCGGCGACCTCCTGGTCGAAAAGGGCCGGATCACCGAGGACCAGCTCAAGGAGGCCCTGGCCGAGCAGAAGAAGACCGGCCGCAAGCTCGGGCGGCAGCTCATCGAGATGGGCTTCGTGCAGGAGGGCGACATGCTCGACCTCCTCTCGGAGCAGCTGAAGATCCCGCGGGTGGACCTGCGCCACTACCGCCTGGACCCCGAAACGGTCCAGAAGCTGCCGGAGACCCACGCCCGCCGCTTCCGCGCCATCGTCCTGGAGGACACCGGCGAGGACTACCTGGTGGGCCTGGCCGACCCCACCGACATCTTCGCCTACGACGAACTGGCCCGCGTCCTCAAGAAACCGGTGCGGCTGGCCGTGGTCAGCGAGGACGACCTGCTCAACGGCATCGACACCTCCTACCGCCGCACCGACGAGATCGCCAACATCGCCGAGGAACTCGGCGAGGAGGTGGGCAGCGAGGACGACATCGACCTGGCGACCCTCGCCGATGACCAGGGCGAGGCCAACGCGCCGGTGGTGCGGCTGCTGCAGTCCATCCTGGAAGACGCGGTGCAGATCGGCGCCTCCGACGTCCACGTGGAGCCGGACGAGCGCGGCCTGCGCATCCGCCAGCGGGTGGACGGGGTGCTGCAGGAACACCTCATGCAGCAGAAGAACGTCGCCGCCGCCCTCATCTCCCGGCTGAAGATCATGTGCGGCCTCAACATCTCCGAGCGGCGCATGCCCCAGGACGGCCGCTTCCAGGTGCGGGTCCGCGGGCGCAGCATCGACGTGCGCCTCTCCACCCTGCCGATGCAGCACGGCGAGTCGGTGGTCATGCGCCTGCTCGACCAGTCCCAGGGGATCCTCTCCCTGGAACGGCTGGGCATGCCGGAGAACGTCCTCCGGCGCTTCCGCCGCCGCATCCACCAGCCCCACGGCCTGGTCCTGGTCACCGGCCCCACCGGCTCGGGCAAGACCACCACGCTCTACGGCGCCCTCTCCGAGCTCAACCAGGCCGAGGTGAAGATCATCACCGCCGAGGACCCGGTGGAGTACCGCCTGAACCGCGTAAACCAGGTCCAGGTCCGGGAAGACATCGGCTTCACCTTCGCCCGGGTGCTGCGTTCGGCCCTGCGCCAGGACCCGGACATCATCATGGTGGGCGAGATGCGCGACGAGGAGACCGCCATGATCGGCCTGCGGGCGGCGGTCACCGGCCACCTGGTCTTCTCGACCCTGCATACCAACGACGCCGTGGCCACCGCCATCCGGCTGCTGGACATGGGCGCGGAGTCCTACATGCTCTCCGCCGCCCTGCGCGGGATCCTCGCCCAGCGCCTGCTGCGCCGGATCTGCGACAACTGCCGCACCCCCCACACCCCGGACGACCAGGAGCGGGTCTGGTTGCGCGGGGTCATGGGCGAGGCGGCGGAGACCACGACCTTCTACGAGGGCCGCGGCTGCCATCGCTGCAACAACACCGGCTACCGGGGTCGGCTGGGCGTCTTCGAGCTGCTGGAGATCAATGCCGACATGGCCGACGCCCTGCGCCGCGGGGACCAGTCCGGCTTCGCCGCTGCCTGCCGCCGGGATCCCTACTACCGCCCCATGAGCCTGGCCGCCCTGGACTACGCCCGGGAGGGAGTCACCAGCCTGGAAGAGGTCTTCCGCGTCCTCGGCGAGGTGGAGGAGGAGGAAGAAGTGGAGGGCGTAGCCGAGGGGGCCCCGCCGGTCTCCACCGGGGGCAGCCTCACCGGCAGTCTCGGGGCGGGGGGCCCGCGCGGCGGGGACAGCGGCGGTCCGCCCCTGGCCCTGGAGGACGACTAGGCCGTGCCCAGCTACCGCTACCAGGGTCGGGATCGCCAGGGCAATGCGATTCAGGGCGAGCTGGAGGCCAGCTCCCGGGAGCAGCTCGCCCGCAACCTCCAGAACGACGGCATCACCCCCACTCGCATCGAAGTGGCCCCGGCGGACGAGGAGACGGGAACCGGCGCCGAGAACCGGCTGCAACGGTGGCTGGAGCCCCGGGTCCAGCTGGGGGACCTGGCCATCTTCAGCCGCCAGATGTACTCCCTGACCCGGGCCGGCGTCCCCATCATCCGCGCCCTCACCGGGCTCGCCCAGAACACCCGCAACCGCCGCCTGGCGCGAGCCGTCCGCAAGGTTGCAGAGAGCCTGGAGGGAGGTCGCGGCGTTGCCGACGCCTTCGCGGCGCAGGGGGTCTTCCCCAACCTCTTCGTGAGCATGCTGCGCGTGGGCGAGAACGCCGGCCGGCTGGACGAGTCCTTCATGCGGATCAGCAGCAGCCTGGAATCGGAGCGCGAGACCCGGGAGCAGGTAAAGGGCGCCCTGCGCTACCCGAGCTTCGTCATGGTAGCCATCCTCATCGCCATCGTGGTCATCAATGTATTCGTCATTCCCGCCTTCGCCGACCTCTTCGCGGGGATGGATCAGCAGCTACCGCTACCCACCCGGATCCTGCTGACGACCTCCGCCCTCTTCCTGGACTGGTGGCCGGCGCTGCTGGTCCTCGCCGGGGCCGGCGTGGCCGCCTTCCTTGCCTGGCTGCGCACCGAGGCCGGCCGCCTGCGTTTCGATGGCTGGAAGCTCGCCCTTCCCGGCATCGGCTCCATCGTCCGCCGCGCCCTCCTCGCCCGCTTCGCCCGGACCCTGGCCATCTCCCTGCGCGCCGGCGTGCCGGTGCTCACCGCCCTGGCCGCCGTGGCCGGTGCTACCGACAACGCCTTCGTCGCCAGCCGCATCCGGGAGATGCGCACCAGCGTGGAGCGCGGCGAGAGCCTGCTGCGCGCGGCGACCAATGCCCGACTGTTCACGCCGCTGGTCCTGCAGATGCTCTCGGTGGGCGAAGAGACGGGCCGCGTGGACGAGATGATGGAGGAAGTGGCCGATTTCTACGAGCGCGAGGTGGAGGCCGACCTCAAGCGGCTCTCCTCCTACATCGAACCGGTGGTCATCACCGGCATCGGGATCCTCGTGCTCATCCTCGCCCTGGCCATCTTCCTGCCCATGTGGCAGATGGGCGGCGCCGCGCTCTAGGAGGGCCCCTTGGCTCGCAGTCCCGCCAGCCCGCGCCACCGGCTGGAACTCGCGCTGATCGCCCTGGTAGCCGCCAGCGTCATCGGCCTGTACCTCGTGGAGGGCAGCCGCCTGCTCGGCCACCTGGAGGGCTACCGCCTGGACGCGACCCTGGAGGCAATGGCGACCGCCGTTGCCTCCACGGCCCTGGAGGGCGAAGTGGCCCTCAAGGCGGGCAGCAACCCGGTGGCCCTGCTCAAGAGACCGCCAGCCGGCTACCGCGGTGAACGCCCCGGCCTCGCGCCCGCGGACAGCCGGCCGGGGAGCTGGTATTACGATCCGAACGCGGGCATTCTCGTCCATCGCCCCGAGGATCCGACGCTGCTTACCCGCATGACCGACTCGCCGCCGGACTCCGTCCCCCACCTGCGCCTGCGGCTGGTTGCCGGTGAGCGGGACCGGCTCCATCTCCGCCAGACGGGGCCATGGCGCCGTTTCCGGCAGGGACACGAACCGTAACGAAGGTTTTACAAGTCGACCTTTACACGTCCCTGAAATGGCCTTAGCTTGGTTACGAATTGAACAGTCGGGCCGCAGGACGCGGCCCGCGCACCCTGAAGGAGGCACCCATGCAGCGCACTTCCGGCTTCACCCTCATCGAACTCGTCATCGTCCTGGTCATCCTGGGCGTTCTAGCAGCCGTGGCCGTGCCACAGTTCGGCGGCACCGCTGATACGGCCAACCGTACCGCACTACAGGCCCAAGCCAAGGCGATCAGCTCGGCTAACGCGGCGAACGTAGCAAATTGCCGTCTTAACCCGAACGGTAATCGGTGTATCGACACCGTGACAGACACATGCGCCGTTCTGAATGCAGAAAGGCTCCTCGGTACCAACGAATTCGATTCGGAAACCTACTCAGTAGGGGATCTCAACAATGAAGGGAATTGTGCTGACGGCTCATTCCGTTTTGAATTAACTGATATCGCCGATGGTAGCTTCAACAGTAATTCCTGTTGCCTGAGCAATGAATAGCTTCTGAAAGACTTTAGGGTGATGGGCGCCGGCCCTCATTCCGGTGCCTAACCACGAATTACGTCAACACAGCACATCCCAGTCTCGGCATTCTCCTTTAAACAGCCCGACCTCCTGGCGTTTTGCTGACCTCGGGTTGTTCTATTAAACAGCTAAACAACAGGGGTCAAACAACAGGGGTCAAGTCTAGTGTTTTTGTGTCGTCAAAATCGTGTCACGCCATCGAACACGAGCCGGTAATGAGAACGCGATCTATATGAAAGAATCCGGCTCCGCCGCCCCGGATCGGGCGGTCTCCCGTTCGATGACGCCCTGCTGGGCCAGCTGCAGCAGGAGGCCCTGCTCCGCAGGCTGCGTATTCCGGCCCCAGCTATCCGGAGTTCGGCTATCAGGCATTCCTGCCGGCAATGCAGCGGTGAATCTCTTCAACCGTAAGCATGAGCGTCAGATCATTGGTGGGTGATTCGTAGAAGCCGAAATGGCGATAGAAGCGCTGGGCCTGTTCGTCCAGAGCGTGGACCAGGACGGCCCGAATGCCGATCTCTTCGGCGGCGCCGCCAACGCGCTGCAGGGCATCCTTGAGCAGACCGCTACCGATCCCCTGACCCAGAAACGCCCGATCCACGGCCAGCCGCCCAATGAGGACAACCGGCACGGGATCGGGCGTATTCCGCGCGACCCTCTTCGGCGCCTCTCCCCGGTTAACCGAACCCGTCGCCAGGGCGTAGTAACCGACCACACGCCCGGCTGAGGCACAGACCACATAGGTTCGTGCCGGGCCTCCGGTTCGCTGCGCCTTGAGAGCCTTTTTCCGCAGCCAGTCGTTGAGGCTGGCTCGACCGCAATCGAACGACTGGAGGTCGTGTCCCGCCCCCAGAGGTTCTGGTGCGGTAATTACTCCCACGGCGCCTGTCTATCCATGAGGCGTTGCAGGCGGGGATTACTGGCAGGCGGAGTATCCAGGGCTTCGATGAAACGCTCGAAGCGCTCCTCGTCCACCTCAAGACGCTGCTGCTCCAGGATGATCTCCTCGGCCCGCTGAACGGCTGCCTCCAGCACGAACTCGGTCCGGTTCCGATGGGCAATCTCGGCGGCACGGTCAATAAGGCTGCGGACCTGTGGCTCCGCTCGCATATTGATGGGCACGGAACTGGTCATCGAGCTACCCTCCTGCGCAATGTAGCGCTTGTATACACGGTGAAGTGTATCTCTTGTATATACAGGATCCCCGGGGATGTCAACGCTCCCGTATAAGCGGGGCCTCCCATGGCACACATCCCTTCAATGGAAGGCCGCCGGCTCCGCCGCGACGGAGCGGGCGGTCTCCCGCTCGATGACGCCCTGCTGGACCAGCTGCTGCAGGGCCTGGTCCAGGGTCTGCATGCCCTGGGACTGGCCGGTCTGGAGGGTGGAGTAGAGCTGGGCCACGCGGTCCTCGCGGATGAGGTTGCGCACCGCCGAGGTGCCCATGAGGATCTCGTGGGCGGCCACCCGACCGCCGCCGACTTTCGGCAACAGGGTCTGGGCCACCACGGCCTGGAGCGACTCCGCCAGCATGGAGCGGACCATGCCCTTCTCCCCCGCCGGGAAGACGTCGATGATCCGATCGATGGTCTTGGCCGCGGAGCTGGTGTGCAGGGTGCCGAAGACCAGGTGACCGGTCTCGGCGGCGGTGAGGGCCAGGCGGATGGTTTCTAGGTCGCGTAGCTCGCCGACGAGAATGGTGTCCGGGTCCTCGCGCAGCGCCGATCGCAGGGCCTCGCTGAAGCCGTGGGTATCGCGGTGGACCTCGCGCTGGTTCACCAGGCAGCGCTGGGGCTGGTGGACGAACTCCACCGGGTCCTCGATGGTGAGGATGTGGCCGCGCTCGCTCCGGTTCTTGTGGTCCACCATGGCCGCCAGGGTGGTGGACTTGCCGGAGCCGGTGGGGCCGGTCACCAGGACCAGGCCGCGGGGATAGCCGGCCACCCGCGATAGCACCTCCGGGGCATTCAGGTCTTCCAGGGTGCTCACCTGTGCGGGGATCACCCGGTAGGCGGCCCCGGGGCCTCGTCCTTGCTGGAAGACGTTGGCCCGGAAGCGCGCCACCTCGGGCAGCTCGAAGGAGAAGTCCACCTCCCAGCGCTCTTCCAGCTCCCGCCGCTGGTCCTCCGTCATGGTGGCCTGGACCATCTCCTGGACGGTGCCGGCATCCAGCTCCGGCTGGTTCGTCCGGCGGACCTCGCCGTCGATGCGCAGCATGGGTGGCAGGCCGGCGGAGAGGTGGAGGTCCGAGGCGTCGTTACGGACAGCAAAGGCGAGAAGGTCGGCGATCTCCATGGGGTTCCCCCGAGGCGAAAATGGACCTTCCCTGGCAGCTGTTTGGGGACCGGCCTCCCTGCCGGTCTCTGGAAACGACATCATCCCCGGAACGATGAACAGCTCAGGGCCGTTCGCCGGCCAGAAGCTGCTCCAGACCGGCGTCATCGAGGATCGTGACGCCCAGTTCTTCGGCCTTGTCCCGCTTGGAGCCGGCGGCCTCGCCGGCGACCACGTAGTCGGTCTTCTTCGAGACCGAGCCGGTGACCTTGGCCCCCAGCGCCTCCAGCGCCGCGCCGGCCTCGTCCCGCGTGCGCTCGGCCAGGGTCCCGGTGAGGACCACCGTAACCCCTTCCAGCGGCTTCGGGCCGGTGTCCGGCTCGGCCTCCTCCCAGTGGATTCCGGCCTCGATGAGCCGCTGGATGACCTCGCGATTGTGGGGCTGACGGAAGAAGGTGGCCACGCTCTCCGCCACCACGGGGCCGACGTCCGGCACCCGCTGCAGGGCCTCCTCGTCGGCGGCCATGAGCCGTTCCAGGGTGCCGAAGTGGCGGGCCAGACCCGCGGCCGTGGCTTCCCCAACCTCCCGGATCCCCAAGGCGAAGAGGAAGCGCGGCAGGGTCGTCTCCCGCGAGGCGTCCAGCGCGGCGACCAGATTGGCAGCGGACTTCTCCGCCATGCGCTCCAGGCCCTGCAGGGTGGCCGCGTCCAGGTGGTAGAGGTCGGCGACGTCGTGGACCCGATCGCGCTCCACCAGCTGCTGGACGACCTTCTCGCCCAGGCCGTCGATATCCATGGCCCGCCGCGAGGCAAAGTGCTCCAGGGCGGCACGGCGCTGGGCGGGGCAGTAGAGGCCGCCGGTGCAGCGGGCCACCGCCTCGCCCTCCAGGCGCGCCACCTCGGAGCCGCAGACCGGGCAGTGGTCCGGCCGCACGGGGGCCTCCGCCCCGGCCGGCCGGCGGGACTCCACCACGCCCACGACCTCGGGTATGACATCCCCGGCGCGGCGCACGATGACGGTGTCCCCGATCCGGACATCCTTGCGCTGGATCTCGTCCTCGTTGTGGAGCGTCGCGTTGGTCACCGTCGCCCCGCCGACAAAGACGGGGTCCAGCCGCGCCACCGGGGTCAGCGCCCCGGTGCGGCCCACCTGCCATTCCACCGCCTTGAGGGTGGTCAGCTCTTCCTCGGGCGGGAACTTGCAGGCGATGGCCCAGCGCGGCGACCGGGCGACGAAGCCCAGCCGTTCCCGCTGAGAGCGGTCGTCCACCTTGAAGACCACGCCGTCGACGTCGAAGGCCAGGCTCGCGCGGCGCTCTCCCATGGTGCGGAAGTAGTCGAGGCACTCTTGCAATCCCGCCGCCCGCTGGACCTCGTCGGAGACCGGCAGCCCCCAGTCGCGCAAGTGCTGAAGCGATTCATGGTGGGAGTCGGAGAGTTCGCCGCCCTCGCTCACACCAGTGCCGTAGGCGTAGAAGGCCAGCGGCCGGCGGGCGCTGATCCGGGGATCCAGCTGGCGCAGGCTGCCGGCGGCGGCGTTGCGCGGATTGACGAAGGGCTCCTCGCCGGCGGCGCGGCGGTCCTCGTTGAGTCGCTGGAAGCCAGCGTGGGACATGTAGACCTCGCCGCGGACCTCCAGCCGTCGCGGCCAGCCCTCGCCCCGCAGGCGCAAGGGGATGGCGCCGATGGTGCGGACGTTGTGGGTCACATCCTCGCCGGTGGTGCCGTCGCCCCGGGTGGCGCCGCGCACCAGCTCGCCGTCGACGTAGAGCAGGCTCACCGCCAGGCCGTCGAGCTTGGGCTCGGCGGTGTAGGTGATGGTCCCCTCCCCCAGCTCCCGCCGGATCCGCTCGTCAAAGGCAGCCATCTCCTCCTCGGAGAAGGCGTTGGCCAGGGAGAGCATGGGGATCTCGTGGGCCACCTCGCCCAGCTCGGAGACCGGCGCCGCGCCCACCCGCTGGGTGGGGGAGTCGGCGGTCACCAGCTCCGGATGGGCCTGCTCCAGCTCCTGGAGTTCACGCAGGAGCCGGTCGTACTCGGCGTCGGGGATCTCCGGGTCGTCGAGGACGTAGTAGCGGTAGTTATGGTAATCGATGGCCTCGCGGAGTTCGCGAACGCGGGCGGCCGGGTCGTCCCGCTTTTCGGGGTTTGTCGATTCCGGCGGCATCGGTGGGCAGGCTCCTCGTGTATTCGGTTTCCGGGATGGCGGCTCCGGGCCTGTTCTCGAGGTTCCGGACTGGCGCTACGCGCCATCCGGAACGACGGTAACGGCTACCCGGAACGACGAAGCGGCCCTCAACGCGCGGCGCGCTGATGGAGTTCGTGCTCCCGCACCCGGTCGCGGAGGTGGCCGATGGTCTGTTCGGTCAGGGTGGAGCGGCGCTCGTCCAGCAGTTCGCCGCCCAGGCTGTCGGCCACGCGGCGCGCGGCGGCGAGCATGGCCTCGAAGGACTCCATGCCCGGCCGCGGCCCGGGGAGCTGGCAGAAGAAGGCCAGCCCGGGGGTCGCGAAGGACTCATCCAGCGCCTCCAGGGTCCCCGGCTCGACCATGCTCGCCACGCTGAAGACCGGCTCCTCTCCAGCCCCACCCGCGGGGTGATACCAGTGGAATATATCCATGGGGCCGAAGCGCATCCCGGCCCCGTCCAGCGCCGTGGCCAGCGCCGGCCCGGGGAAGGCGGCCCCCTCCGGCGCGGTCACGAACAGCGCCAGGATAAGGTCGTTCTCCCCCGGCGCCCGGGGCGGGCGCTCCCGACTCTCGTCGGGTTCCGGTTCCGGCTCGGGCTCCGGTTCGGGTTCCGGGGCAGCCGGTTTCGACGGCCGACGCGGGGCCACGGGCTCGGTCCGGATCCCGGTGGGGGCCTCGTCCTCTCCCTCCGGGCTGCGACTGCCCGGCGGCTCCGTGCGGACTTCCGGCCGCGGGGCCGGCTCCGGCGTGGTCTCCGGCTCAGGCTCCGGCGCGGGCTCCTCCGGGAAGAGCGATTCCGTCTCCATGGCCGGGGCCGGTTGCGGCTCCGGTTCGGGTTCGGGTTCGGGCTCCGGCGTCGACGGACCCCGGGCAGCCGTCCCCGAGGAGCGGTCCTCCCGGGATTCGGGCGTCGGCGGCGCTACCGGCTCCACCCGCGGCGGCTCCTGGGGGGCATCCCGGTGCAGCGCCTCCTCGAAGGCCTCCTGGAGTTCCTCGGGCGCCGGCTCCTCCGCACCGGTCGACTCGCCCCGGCGCGCCCGGGTCTGGCGGGCCACCTCCTCCATCCAGTCGGTATCGTCCAGGAGGTCGTCCAGGGCGTCGCGGTTACGACGGCGGTAGCCCCACCAGGCGATCCCGGCGAGCAGGGCGACGCCCAGGGCGAGCAGTATCCAGCGCAGTGCGTCCATCGTCCCTCACGCGGTCCGTGCCAGGGAGGCGGCTTCGTCCACGTCGACGGTCACCAGCCGGGAAACCCCGGGCTCGTTCATGGTGATCCCGTTCAACTGGTCGGCCATCTCCATGGTCACCTTGTTGTGGGTAATGATAATAAACTGGGTCTTTTCCGACATCTCCCGCACCAGCTCGCAGAAGCGACCCACATTGGCGTCGTCCAGGGGCGCGTCCACCTCGTCCAGCAGGCAGAAGGGCGAGGGATTGAGCTGGAAGAAGGCGAAGACCAGGGCCACCGCCGTCAGCGCCTTCT
>Ga0102925_1002529_pt1 | contig 10066 bp, 8 predicted proteins | sample SalPonR1_A_D1_MG_FD_78216 | JGI IMG/M metagenome (GOLD analysis project Ga0102925, IMG submission 78216) | Salt pond soil microbial communities from South San Francisco under conditions of wetland restoration - Salt Pond MetaG R1_A_D1_MG | ecosystem: Environmental > Aquatic > Marine > Intertidal... | reverse complement strand
GATTGGCATTATGGCCAGCCGGATGGCAGAAAATGATTATTTTTGTTGTACCTCGCAACCTGGTGGTAGAGGACCTTGCTGAAGTTTTTCAGAAGCCTGGTATCATCGAAGATGCGAAGGCCTATCGTAAATCAATAAACACATAACGCCTATGAAACCTATCCAAATGGTTGACCTGAAAACCCAATACGAAAATATACGCTCCGAAGTAGACCAGGCCATGCAACAGGTGATTCAGGATGCTGCCTTTATCAATGGTCCGCAGGTACAAGATTTTGCCGGAGATCTTTCTCAATATCTTGGCACCAAACATGTGATTCCATGTGCCAACGGCACCGATGCCCTCCAGATAGCCTTAATGGCACTGGATCTGGAGCCCGGCGACGAGGTGATAACGCCCGATTTTACTTTCATTTCCACGGTGGAAGTGGTCAAGCTTCTTGGCCTGAAGCCGGTGCTGGTAGATGTGGACGAAAAAGATTTCACCCTGGCCGTGGAGAAGGTGCGCGAAGCTATTACACCAAGAACGCGGGCTATTGTTCCGGTACACCTGTACGGTCAGTGTGCCCGCATGGATGAATTGCTGAAGCTTGCCCGCGAACATGAAATAACCATCATTGAAGATGCAGCTCAGGCTCTGGGTACCGATTATCTCAGTGGCAGCACTGCTCAAAAAGCCGGTACGTTGGGAGATATTGGTTGCACCTCATTCTTTCCCTCCAAGAACCTGGGATGTTATGGCGACGGGGGTGCCCTCTTTACTGATGATCCCCGCCTGGCCGATATCATAAAAACCATTGCCAACCATGGATCCCATCAGAAGTATTATCATTCCCGTATTGGGGTGAATTCCCGGTTGGATACTCTTCAGGCTGCCATCCTGAAGGTCAAATTGCACTATCTCGACCATTACAACCAGGCCCGGCAAAAGGCAGCAGCCATCTATGACCAGGAGCTGAGCGGAATCGATCAGATAGCCACCCCTGCCCGGGTTCCTCATTCCTCGCACATCTATCATCAGTATACCCTGAGGCTTCAGCCCGGCGTATCGCGCGACGACCTGAAAGGCTACCTGAAGGAACGGGATATACCTTCCATGGTTTACTATCCGGTGCCCATGCATATGCAGGAGGCTTTTCGTGATAGTGGCTACCAGGAGGGAGATTTTCCTGTCTCGGAGAAACTCTCCCGCTCTGTCCTGTCCCTGCCTATGCATACCGAGCTGGAGCAAGATCAGATCCAGTATATCACTGAAACCCTCAAACAATATTTTATATCATGAGCCAAACCGATTATTTTGCGCACGAAACAGCCGTCGTCGATGAGGGCTGCGAGATAGGAAAAGGAACCCGAATATGGCATTTCTCCCATGTTATGCCCAAGGCAAAGATTGGAGAGAACTGCAACCTGGGACAAAATGTGGTGGTCTCTCCCCATGTGAGTCTGGGGAAAAATGTGAAGGTACAGAATAACGTCTCCATATATACCGGGGTTGTATGTGAGGACGACGTGTTCCTGGGACCCTCCATGGTTTTTACCAACATCACCAACCCGAGGAGTGCTGTGGTTCGAAGGGAGCAGTATGAGCAGACAGTGGTAAGAAAGGGGGCTACCATCGGTGCCAATGCTACTATTGTTTGTGGAAATGATATTGGTTCTTTTGCTTTTATTGGTGCTGGTGCGGTTGTCACCAAAGAAGTCAAACCTTACGCACTGGTTGTAGGCAACCCGGCCCGCCATATTGGCTGGATGAGCGAGTACGGACACCGTTTGGATTTCGATAAGGACGGCATAGCGGTATGCCCGGAAAGCAAAGAAAAGTACAAGCTGGACAACGATCAGGTGACCAGGATGGGTTAATTGCAGGCCATCAAACCTTATTCCTTCTGGCTGCTGTTGTCCAGGAGGATCCGGTAAAGCTGGTTCAGTTCGTTGATCTTGTCCGGGTAACCAAGCCTGTCATAGGCATAGATCAGGTTGTTGATCAGCCTTTGTATGATTTCGATATTCGAACAGGGCAAGTAATATTCTTTTCGTGGCTTGAGCGATTGTTGCTTGATGAAGGAATCAATTTCTTTTTTGCCCAAAATAGCTCCCTTGTTGAACGGATTTACATAAAACAGCACCTGATTATGCGGCTCTTCTCGCAGGGTATATTCATTTCGGTAAGCCACAATGAAATTTTTGGGTAGGTTGACCCCGTAAATAGGAATGTCCAGTTTCCGGGCCAGGGATGCGTATAATATAGAAAGGGTGATGGGGTTGCCCTTTTTGGTCTCCAGCACATGGTTGATGTAGTTATTTTGAGGGGCATAGAAGTTGGCAGCATTGCTGGAAAATCCGTAGATCTTAAAAAAGATGTGGTTGATGATCCGCACTTTTTCCAGGGCTGTGAGGTTCTCGTTGACTTCCAGCCATATATCCCTTTTGATCTCCTCCATCTTCTGATCGTAATATTCGTAGCTGAGCTCCGGGTACTGATGCTTGGCCACCAGAAAGGCCCCTTCAAAAAGATTCGTCCCTCCCTCAGCGGCCCAGTGCCCGAGGTTTCGTTTTGCGGAATTGAGCTGAATTTCCTGAATCAGATATTCCAGCCGGGTCTGAATATTTTCATTGAAGGATTGTTCCCAGGCTTTTTCCAGCTTGGGTATCACGTCATAGCCCTGATTGATGAGTTTCTCCGAAACCTGCTGGTAAATGTTTTCATCAGGGTCATCGAGGAGCTTGACCAATGCCATGATTTCTTTTTCTGTCAATGCGCCCAATTGTTCCTCCTTTACAGTTTATCCAATACCGTTTGCACCAACTTTTTGATCAGGGACTGGTAGTCAGCAATGTGATCGCCCCGGGTTCTGTTGGCAATAATGGCACAGATCGTGAGTGCTTCATGTCCCAGGTATCCGGCCAGGCCATAAATGGCAGAACTCTCCATCTCGTAATTGGTAATTCTCAGCTTATCGAACCTGAAATTGCGGATTTTATTGTTTAATTCTTCATCCAATAGGGGAATTCTTAGTCTTCGTCCCTGGGGCCCGTAAAACCCGGGAGCCGAGATGGTCATGCCCGGGACAAACAGGTCGGTGTCCATCTTTTCTTTCAAATGAGAGGAAGCATCAATCACATAGGGATAGGGAGAAGACTGTGGCCAGCCGAAATGTTCTTTCATGATTTTTTCTATCTCCAGGCAATAAGGGGTTCGGGGTATGTTGTAGAAATGCATCAGGTTATCAAACCCGACGGATTTGCCAGAGAGTACCAGCGAACCGGAGGGGATATCCTGCTGCAGCGCACCTGAGGTTCCCAGTCTGATCAACCGCAGACTGCCGGTTTTTTCTTTGACTGTTTTATTCTCCAGGTCGATGTTTTTAAGGGCATCCAATTCATTGACTACAATATCGATGTTGTCCGTTCCGATGCCCGAGGAGACAATGCTGACCCTTTTGCCTTTATAGAGCCCGGTGATGGTTTTGAATTCCCGGTTTTGCTTTTGTAATTCTATTTCATCCAAATAAGAACCTATAAGATCCACCCGCCCGGGATCCCCAACCAGGATTATGTCGTCGGCTATGTCTTCAGGGCGGAGCTTTAGGTGAAATATGCTGCCGTCATCGTTGACGATTAGTTCAGAAGATTGAAAGGTCATTGGTTCATCGTTTAAAATTTCAAAACTATTCAATTTTCGCCAATTCTACAATATTTTTTATAAGCCGTGTAACGAGGAACTTTTTTTATGATATTTGTAACAAACCAAAAAATATCTAAACATGAGATCAGTTAAAATTGCAACTTTCCTTTTCGTCGCCTTCGCTCTTAACTTCACCAGCGTTTATGCACAGGACAAGAAGGACAATGACTATGAGTTCACTCCCGTTAAGCGACTTGACGCTACCAGTGTTAAAGATCAGCATCGTTCCGGCACATGCTGGAGTTTTTCTGCCATCTCTTTCCTGGAATCTGAGATGCTGAGAATGGGTAAGGAGCCTGTGAACCTCTCGGAGATGTGGATTGTGCGCCATGCCTATTCCGACAAAGCTAAAAAGTATGTGCGCTTTCATGGCAACCTAAATTTTGCCGGTGGAGGTGCCTTTCATGATGTGACCAATATGATGAAGGAAAACGGCATTGTACCGGAAGAGGCTTATCCAGGGCTGAAGTATGGAACCGATCAGCACGTACATGGAGAACTGGATGCCGTTTTGAAAGGATATGTCGATGCTGTATTGAAAAACAGGAACCGCGAGCTGACTCCGGTATGGCATGATGGTTTCGATAAACTGCTGGATTCCTATCTGGGTAAGCAGCCGGAAACTTTTACCTATGAAGGAAACGAATATACACCCAAGTCGTTTGCCAAAGAATACGTGGGTGTTAACCCCGATGATTATGTGGAATTGTCCTCCTATACCCATCATCCCTTTTACAGCCAGTTTATCCTGGAAGTACCGGATAACTGGTCCTATGACAGGGTATATAACCTGCCCGTTGACGAACTGATGGAGGTGATGTATAATTCTGTCGAACAGGGTTATACCATAGCATGGGCTTCTGATGTCAGTGAAAAAGGTTTTTCATGGAAAAATGGTGTGGCTGTTGTTCCTGAAAAGGATCTGGAAAATCTCCAGGGAACTGAAAAATCCAGGTGGGAAGACCTCACTGAAGAAGAAAGACAAAAGATGCTATACAGCTTCAACGGACCGGTTCCGGAAAAGACGATCACCCAGGAGATGCGCCAGGAAGCATTTAATAACTGGAACACCACCGATGATCATGGAATGCACATTACCGGCATAGCCAAAGATCAGAATGGCAAGAAATATTTTATTGTAAAGAACAGCTGGGCGGGTGAAGATCACATTTACGACGGCTATTTCTATGCTTCCGATGCTTTTGTCCGTTATAAAACGATGGACATCATGGTACACAAGGATGCCATCCCCGAAGATATTGCCAAAAAACTGGGTCTCCAGGAATAAATATTGTTTAATATCGGGAAGACTCGAAAAACCTTATTGTGGTTTTCTGCCTTAGTAATCAGGCTATATTGCAGAATACAACAATAAGGTTAATTCATGAGACGCCCGAGGAGGAATACGAAAATAAGATGATTTAATAAAAAAGCGGCTTCCTAAAGGGGAAGCCGCTTTTTTAATGCCCTCGTATGACTTTATTTGAGATTTTCCTCAAACAGGTTGTATATTCTTCTATATTCATCGGTCCAGCTGGAGGGGTGCACGAATCCGTGGCGTTCAAGGGGATATACAGCCATCTCCCAGTCTTCTTTGCCCAATTCGATCAGGCGCTGTGACAGGCGGACCACATCCTGGAACTGGACGTTGTCATCGATCATGCCATGACAGATCAGCAATGGATCTTGCAATCCTTCTGCGAAGTATATTGGAGAGCTGCGGCGGTATGCAAGGCTGTCTTTAGCCGGTTCATTCAGGATGTTAGAGGTATAGCCGTGGTTATAGTGAGCCCAGTCGGTCACCGATCGCAGGGCAGCGCCGGCGGCAAACGATTTGGGATTTTTGAACAGGGCCATCAGGGTGATGAAGCCACCGTAGGATCCCCCGTAAATGCCTATTTTTTCAGGATCCACATCGTACTTTTCCGCCAGGAACCGGGCGCCGTCCACGTGATCGCTCAGGTCTTTGCCACCCATATGCCGGTAAATGGCCGTTCGCCAGTCTCTTCCATAACCGGCACTGCCCCTGTAATCGATGTCAAGTATTGTGTAGCCTTTATCTGCCAGCAGGTTGTGGAACATGTATTCCCTGTAATAGTTGCTCCACCATTTGTGTGCATTCTGCAGGTAACCGGCCCCATGAACAAAGATTACGGCTGGCCCATTTTTTATTGGCTTTTCCGGCCGGTAGAGCCTTGCATGAACCTCAGCACCATCCTCAGCCTCAAAAGTGACCAACTGCGGATCCCGCCAAGGGTATGCTTTAAACTGGCTGGTGAGCGAGCGGGTTAACTTTTTGGCCTGCGCCTGGGGGGCATTTTTTTTGACATACAGCTCCCAGGGCTGGTTGGAATAGGAATGACGGATAGCGATGTATTTTTCATCGGGCGATAGCACGGCATCGTTTCTTCCTTCCATCCGGGTGAGGCGTTCCATCCTTCCTCCCTTCAGGGGCATCCGGTAGAGGTGGCGTTCGCCGGGATGTTCCTTGTTGGCCGTCAGGTACCAGTGCTGCTTGTCGTTTGATATCCGGGGGCCATACACTTCCCATTTTCCCCGGGTGAGTTGTTTCTTTTTCCCGTTATTAATATTAAGGGTGTAAAGATGGGAGTAGCCGGAAGCTTCGGATTGAAACCATATATGCTTGTTGTCCGGAAGCCATCCGATGGCTTCACTCCAGCCATAGCCCCCTATGCCCGGGCCGGCTATCCAGGCCTCATCACGCTGCCTGTCAAGCATCCGGGGCTCGCCGGTTTCCATATCCAGCATCATGATCCAGCGGTCCTTGTTATCGGCCGAGCGGACCGATACGATCGCGTGCCTGCCATCGGCCGACCAGTGAGGGCCAAAGATCAGCACATCCCGGGGGTCACCCTTTGGCTTGTAAGCATCATAATCTTTCAGGAAATCAGGCTGCTCACTTATGCCTGGAATTTTTTCGGTTTGTACGGAATAACCGGAATCCCTTTTTGTGTCGTATATGCACAATCCATACGAATAAGCGTTGCCCCCTACTTTTGAACGGGCCTTTTGATTTTCAACATAACCCGATTCGTTGACAAAATGGGTAATTTCAGTGGATTTTTTGTTGTTTCGTTTATACAGGTTGTAGGTGATAAAGCGTTGGTCGGGGCTGAGTCGTATGTTGGTGGCCGATGCATCACCGGTATAGATCGTTTTGGGATATTCCGGCCTCATTTGTTCCCGTATATCTTTTCTGGCCTGCTGACGGTTGTTCTTGTTCCGGAGGATCTTAAAGAGTTCCATTTGCTGATCTTTCAGCCATTGATCATGTTTGCTGGCGGGGCGGTTTTCTTTGGAATCGTTTCCTTTTTTGAAGGTGGCCAGCACTTCAAGCATACCGTTGTCCATCTCGTACTTCCAAAGGTTGCCTTCCATGGTGAAGATAATGGCCTGATCCTTGGCAGAGAAGGCCGGGTCACTTATTCTGCCCGTGCCACTTACCAGTTTGCTTATGGTGCCCTCGGCAATATGATGCAGATAGAGGTGGTCGTTTTTCACATAGACCTTGCGGGTACGGTCCTGGCTGTATGTTCCCCGTGCCGCAGGAAGCTCACGCTCCTGTTCCAGGGTGAGCCGCTGAGGGGTATCTCCCTCGGGGGATATCCTGTATAAAGGCTCCCTGACTTCATTCTGAGGATTTCTGTTAAAATAGATCCACTTTCCGTCTTCCGACCAATAAATATTTTCCGGCAGGCTCCCGATCCACAGGGATGGCTCCTGCATGATTTTTTCAATGGTTAGCTTAGGCTTTTCAGCGGGTTGACCTGCAGCGATCCAGGCCAAAGGCAATAGCATGCATGCGATGAATAGGTTGATTTGTCTCATGGAGCATAAAGGTTTTGGCACTTAGATGCCCCCTGGCCGGGAAAGTTTAAAGCCATAAGACAAAGCCATTCCAATGGTTGGGTTCAGGAGCGGGGATGATGCTCGATGATGGTTTCTCTCAGGTAGGTTCGGTCGAGATGCGTATAAGTCTCTGTAGTGGTGATCGACTCATGACCCAGCATGTCCTGGATGGCGCGCAGGTCGGCGCCTCCTTCTATCAGATGGCTGGCAAAGGAATGCCTGAAGGTATGCGGGCTGATGTTCTTTTGAATGCCGGCTTTCTCGGCCAGCTTCTTTACAATCACAAAAACCATCACCCGTGTGAGTTGTTTCCCCCTGCGGTTCAAGAAAAGATAATCATCGCACCCATGAGCTATCTGCAGCTTGTTGCGATCCTGCAGGTAGTAGCTGATCTCTTTGATGGCCTTCTGACTGATGGGAATTAATCGCTCCTTATTGCCTTTACCGATCACCCGAATGAATCCCTTGTCCAAATAGAGGTTGGATATGCGCAAGTGGATCAGCTCGGATACCCTTAAGCCACAGCTATAAAGGGTTTCGATGATCGCTTTATTCCTTTGTCCTTCCCCTTGACTCAGATCGATGGCCCCGATGATCTGGTCAATCTCCTCTACAGTCAATACCTCGGGCAACCTTCTTCCTATCCTCGGGGACTCAAGCAGTTCGGTTGGATCTTTCTCGATGTAATTCTCGATCAGCAAATATTTAAAAAAAGCCTTAACCCCTGATATTACCCTCGACTGACTGGTGGGACTCATGCCCAGCTCGTTGATCCAGTGCAGAAAATCCCGGAGATGATCAAAATCTATTTGGGTAGGGGAAACAGCCTGTTTGTTGGTTGCCAGAAACTCCCTCAGCTTTTTGATATCATTCCGGTAAGCACTGATCGAATTGCTGGATAAAGCCCTTTCAAGACGAAGGAAATTCACGAATTTTTCTATGGAAATTTCCCAGCTTAACATAAATAAATTAACGAATATTTAGGGGAAATTAATGTGCTATATATTATTTTTGTTAGAATACAAATTAACAAAATTTTCATGAAAGTTCAAATTATCAACGGCCCCAACCTAAACCTTATTGGCAAGCGTGAAAAAGAGGTATACGGCGACATTAAGATGGAAGATTATCTGAAATTGCTCAGCGAGCATTTTCCGGATATGACCCTGGATTACAATCACTCCAACCTGGAAGGAGAGTTGATCGACCAGATTCAGCAATCCGATGGGTTGTATGATGGTATAGTGCTTAATGCCGGTGGTTATACCCATACATCCGTGTCCCTTCGGGATGCCATCACATCTGTTTCCACGCCTGTGGTAGAAGTTCATATCTCTCAGCTGTTGAATCGGGAGCCCTTTAGGCATACTTCCCTGATAGCCCCTGTATGCAGCGGGACCATCATGGGGTTCGGGCTGGATGGTTATCGTCTGGCCATTGAAGCTCTGCGCTTGATGGTTACCCAACAGGCCAAGAAGTACAAATAATTAAATTGAATTGAAATGCCAAAGACAAAAATAGTTGCCACGATATCAGACCGTAATGCAGATGAATCGTTTATCCGGTCGCTTTACGAAGAAGGGATGAATGTGGTACGCATGAATACGGCCCATCAAACTCCTGATCAAACCCTTAAGGTAGTGGAGAGTACACGGAAGGTTTCGGATAAGATAGCCTTGCTTTTAGACACCAAAGGCCCGGAGGTACGCACTACCTATTCTCCTGAAGAGGTAAAAGTGGAGAGGGGCGATCAGATTAATGTAGAAGGGGATCCCTCGGGATCCAGCACCCGCGAATGTATATATGTGACTTATGAACAGTTTGCCGCAGATGTACCTGTGGGCAGCAACATACTGTTCGATGACGGGGAAGTAGAGCTTACAGTAAAAGGGAAGGATGACAACCAGCTGGTGTGCGAGGTCAATAATACAGGGGTCATCAAAGCAAGAAAGAGTGTCAATGTGCCCAATGTTCCTTTAAATATGACGTCGATATCGAAGAAGGATTATAATTACATCCTTTTCGCCATCGAGCAGGATCTGGATTTTATTGCCCATTCTTTTGTCCGAAGCAAGGAAGATGTTTTGGCCATCCAGGAGATACTGGACGAGCACAACAGCGATGTTAAGATCATTGCCAAGATTGAGAATCAGCAGGGAGTGGAGAATGCGGATGAGATTCTGGATGTGGCCTATGGCATCATGGTTGCCCGCGGAGATCTGGGCATTGAGATTCCCTATGAGAAGATCCCCGGTATTCAGCGTGCCTTGATTGATAAGTGCATTGAGCGGCGCAAGCCTGTGATTGTTGCCACCCAGATGCTTCATACCATGATCGACAATCCCCGGCCTACCCGGGCAGAGGTCAATGATGTAGCCAGTGCCATATACAGCAAAGCCGATGCCGTGATGCTTAGTGGCGAGACAGCCTCCGGCAACTACCCCGTGGAATCGGTGCGTACTATGGCTCGGATTGCACAGGAGGTGGAAAGTTCCAAAGAACCCTTCAACG
>Ga0102925_1002526_pt1 | contig 10069 bp, 8 predicted proteins | sample SalPonR1_A_D1_MG_FD_78216 | JGI IMG/M metagenome (GOLD analysis project Ga0102925, IMG submission 78216) | Salt pond soil microbial communities from South San Francisco under conditions of wetland restoration - Salt Pond MetaG R1_A_D1_MG | ecosystem: Environmental > Aquatic > Marine > Intertidal... | reverse complement strand
TTCCTGCCCCCCTACCCATCCCGGTAATGGTAGCGTCAACAATATCAATTCCCTCATCTATTGCGGTTAATGTATTGGATAGCGCCATTTCCAAATTGTTATGACCATGAAATCCGAGCTTTACATCTGTTTTTGATCTGATTAATTCAATAGATTTTTTGACATCTTCAGGAAAAACTCCGCCAAAAGAATCTACCAAATAAAAGTAATCCACAATTCCATTCACATTGGGAATCAAAGTCATCAGTTCTGGCTTATTTTCCCACTCCGACATGTACATCACATTAAAACTCACCTCAAACCCCATTTTTTTAACGGCTTCACCCAGGTTCAAAGCCCGTTCAAAATTATCGGGTGCAACAGCTATTCTAACCAGGTCAATGTATGATTTACAAGGACTCAATAATGACTCTGCATCAGTATCCCTGACATCTTTTTCATTTAAAATAATGGCTAATTTTTTATTGCTTTGCCCTCTAATTCTCTTAAGCACATATTCAGGCAAATAAAAATACTCACCTAAGTACTCATTCATAGGATTTGATCTATATCCAAGCTCTAAATAACTAACCGGTAAATGGTTGAACGCTTCGATATACGTGTCTACAGAATCGATATCAAAATCCCAGTTTGTGTAGTAACCACCATCTCTTAAAGTACAATCTAATAATTGGAATTTTTTCATAACTGATTAACTAAAGATGTCCTTAAAACTTATAAAAATGTTCAAAATAACTGTCAAGATTGTAACTGTGCCTTACGCATATCCTTATGTATCGTATCAAACTGTTCACGTATTTCTCTACGATTCATAGTTAAGACATGCGGCAATCGGTCTTTCATTTTCGCTGTTAAAGCACTTTCTAATGCTTCAAAATTATTACCCTCATAGAATGCTTCTATTTCACCAACTTCGGAATTGATAAAATCAATTTCACTTTTCGACAATACATCTTTGTATTTGTTAAGCGTATCAGAAGATATTGCGGACGGCAGTTTACCGAAAGAGGAGTTCCCGCTCCATGTAGTTTTACCAAATTTTGGGGTAAGCATATCCTGGCTAAAGGGAATTTCCAGTTTCTTACACAGTTCCTTCAGATATTTCTCGGGGTTTTTAACCAACTTTCGATAAGAAACTAAAATATATTTACTACCATACTTTCTCTGATTATTCAGACCCACGTACAACGCGAGTAACCAGCGATCTAGCAGTGTCTTAACAAAGCCCTCAGGTAATTGAGTAGCAGGTTTGCCTGTTATCAAAAAATAGTAATTTTTCATTGATGCCGACACTGACTTTGCGTCCCTGATCGTATGTAGAAAAATTCCATTTTTGAATATAGTAAAGAACGAATCCAGGTTGCCTAAAAATGTTCTGGAACAATGGTTACAAACTCCATCCGAGCTTTCAAATTCCAGGGATGGTACAAATTCTTTGAAAAAAGCTTTGTGGACTGCATTGAAAATTTCATCGTCGCCAGCATGTTTACTATCTATATAATCGTTTAGCAGTTTCTTAAACCTTTCATAGTTAAATTCAATCTTGCCTTCATCATAAAACTGCTTCGATGTAAGTACATCATCTGCAAACTTCTTGATTTTAAGAACAACTTCTTCTTTTTCTAATTCAGAAAACTGACCGGTTGCCCTGTAATCATCAAAATTTATAAGTTCATGATTGCGACTTGTAAAGAATTCATTTTCAAATGGGTACGATAAAATACCCGGATGCCCGTCAAACAATCGGGCAATAAGTGACCCTCCGGTTCTGGAATCTCCTCCGATGTGAATAAATTTTTTCATTTCCATTTTTAATATCCTTTAATTCTGATTTTAACGACGTCTATTATAATTTATGTACGTATCAGGTTACAATGCTGCTTTAACATAAGTTATAAACTCATGATATTTTGAGACCTGAACCGTACATGTTTTAATTCTCCTTCCCAAAATTTTTAAAGTGCTTAAAAACAGGCTCTTTACATCCACCCTCTTCTATATAAAACAAAGGCTCTGTATCTGTAATTGGTACGATTTCTATCAGCGAATTTTTTTCCAGCGAGTTTAACTTCCATTTGTGCAAATGCTCAAAACAGTCAAACTCAAAATGCCATGCATAAACTAAGCGAAATTTTTGTCTGGCGAATTGAGATATATTAGCCACTGAAGATGAGTAAGGAGAGATGCACATTACTGGCAGCTTATCCCGTATCGTAATTTTTGTTTCAATTGGAATTTTTCTGCTGTCTATTCTGCATCCAAGATACTTTTTAATCACCTCAACTAACGATTCATCTTCATGAACCGGATGAGGCATGTAGACAACATCCCTGCTATCGATATCAAATTGAGTAAAGATATCCCGAACAAATTCCAGATAGGATTGCAGGCTTATATTCCTGTCCTTTTTTGCAAACACGGGAGAGCTGATAAAATATATATCAGTGCCCACTTCCATATTTTTAACTTTCATTTTTCTATACGAAAATTCATTCTTTACCACTTCGTGTTTTGTCTTAACAGTATCTGCATATATAGTAAACAGTTTGGTTTTTGATCTGTCAAAATGTTTTAAAGCAATAAATTTATTTAATAAATATTTCAGAGGGGTTCGCCGACCAACTTTTCGAACATCCAAATAGCCGCTTGACCTGATTCTTTTTTGAATGTTTGCTCCGGAATCCATGATATATAACTCATCAGGATTTAATGAGGCTGCAAGGTGCTCCTGCGTGTTTCTGTGTCCTGAAAATACTGTGGGTATAGACCCATACTTTTTCCCAATTTTATCAAGTGCCAGTCGATCAAATAACTTATACAAGTACTCCCTTCCCTCATACAGATTGATTAAAAGTTTACTCTTAAAGAAAGGTTTTTTGAGTGCTGATTTAACAGGATAATTACAGAGAGATTTAAACCAGACTATTTCTTGCCATTTGTCAGTGTCAATTAAATCATTTAAAGTAGCAGTTGTCTCGGTATCTTTATTCGGGACTATGACAAATAATATCGATCCTTTTTTATGACCAGAAAATTTGTACCACGCTTCCTCTGCGTTTGTATATGTTTTATAATCTTTTACGATAAAAGCATATTGAAATGTATCGAAATTATTTTCTTTGGTCATTGTGAAAATTATTCAGAGCTATTTTATTCAGAAAAGAACCAATTGAATTTGATGTATCTTAAAATCAAATAATTATACTCCTACAGAATTTCAGGTTTAACAATTGGATATTTATTATCTCTCTGATTTTTGTTCGAAAGGTATTTTTCAATCATTCCATCATTGAAATTTTGCAACATGGTTTCTACAGCTTCAGCGTTAAAGTCCTTACGGCGATAAACCTTGCCAATTTCTAGATTTTGTTTTTTTGGAACCAACCTATTTTGATAATAATGCGTCACAGTTTTACAAAGCATATCTGCACCGGATATTATTGTCTTGGTTCCAAGGTTATGAACACCATCCTCAACGCTAATTTTTTTTGGGCGAACCTGAGCTAATATATTTCCAGCATCTACATCAGAAGTTGCAAGATGAATTGTTGCTCCAACGCATTCAGGAACTGCATCTACTAATGGCCAAAAATTTGTACCTGAACCTCTGTAATATGGAGATAGACCAAGATGAAGATTAATGATTTTTTTATCATAAAAATCCAACAGGGGTGGCCTTATTATGCTAGACCCATATAATATTATTAAATCAGGATTTATGTTTCTTATCCATTCAAATACGGGCTCTGAGTTAGATTGGCCGCGATCTATTTTTTTTAACCTTACTGAATTAGGAAATCTTTTTATTTCACCTAAAATTTCTTTTTCGACTTTATCTCTTTGATAAAAGTGATTCTCTAAGATTCTTTTTCTGCTATCCGCACTTTTATTGATCTGAAAATTTGTGGTTGGTTTTTTTTCAGATAAAATCCCACATAAATTAAGGTTTGATGAAATAATGTGTGCTACATATTTATGTCTCAATTGATTACTTGTTATCAGAAGAGTTTTATTCATTTAAATCGTAATTATTAATGATTCCACTGTGCTACAGGAATGTTCTTCCAGAATTTTTTTAAGCTTTTATTGCTGTAATCGTTTGGCAAATCACTGTTTGAAAATCTAGCTAAGAATAACGGATTACTTAAATTTTGATTGCCGGCACGTTCCATTGTGAATGCAAATTTCACATCATTCTTACTGGCAGCTGTTGCCACAGCTTGGCTACAAGCCTCTTTATATCCAAATGGATAGCTAAGAGCCTTAATCTTTGTATTTGTCCATCCTTCCAATAATCTAACTGATTTTTCGAAATCTATGACTGCATCTTCATCATTAAGCAATCCCAAAGGGCGGTGTGTGTGTCCATGAGTTCCGACTACGCTATTCTGAGAGAGCTCATTAATCATTCCCTTCGTCATATATAGCTCCTTACTAACCTTATCTTCATTGAAACCCAAATCTAAAAATGTGTCATTTATTACTTCATATTGCTCAGAAAATCCTAGAGTGTGATTTAAAAAAAATTTTAACCTGGCTACCTTTGTATTGTCGTATTTGTATGCGTTTTTAGCAACCTCAGCCGCTGGGTAACTTATATCTATGTTATTCTTGATGAGATTTTTTTCTAATACTCTTTTAAATTGGTCAGGTGGAGTAAAGGCTCTGATGATGTGAATTTTATGAGTTGTTGTGACGGTGCAGTTTTTTATCGGACTCGTATTGATAAAAAATATTGCCGGGATACCTTTCTTTTTTAATATAGGCCATGCTAACTCATATTGCTCCCTAAATCCATCATCAAACGTTATAACAACTGAATTTTTAGGTTTTCTTTTTCTTCCCTCAATTATTTCAACAAGATCATCAATGCTTAAAAAATCTGCATATTGACCTATTTGATCTAATCTATCTGAAAATTGTTGCGGTTTTACACCAAAAATACTTGGGTAGGGTTCATTATAATTTTCACGTATGTAGTGATAGTTTATTGCTATTAGCATACAATAAAGATTTCAAATTTAAATGTTTGCAGCTATTGCGTACACAGCCAATTTACCGCTTGGTTCTACAATTCGTTCCGCCATCAGTACGGTTAAATCTGTCTTCTCTATAAGGTATCTGAGTGATTTTATACTATATAAATTATAGTGTAGTACACCCAAACTTCCATTGGTGGGTGGCTTCTTCCAGGTGTTAGTAATGCATGGAACTTCGATATACACCAGGCCATTTCTTTTTAAATGCTCAGAAGCAGCTTCTACCATTTGTAATGGATCCGGAATATGTTCAAGCACTTTATTAAAGGTTATCAAATCAAAGATTTGATCGTGTACTGCATCGGGGAAATAGCCTTTTAAAACGGGAAACTTATCCAAACTCTTAACAAAAGAGAATGATATAGGGTCGGGTTCAATTCCTGTAATATTAATCTCCTTTGTTGCAGTAGTTTTTACCACATCCATTAATTTACTAGGGAAAATGCCAAGTCCGCACCCCACATCACAGATGTCAATATTGTTTAAATCATGGAAATGATTCTTCAAAAAACTCAAAATCCTGGCAACTCTTCCTGCATTATCCGATTCATTATCAGGCAAAGACATTACATAATCATACTTCTTTCTGAGATTTGATTCGTTGCCCAGATCAATTTCATAGTATGATGTCTCGATGTCGTTTACGATTTGTTTTGACTCACTCGGCCTATTATTGATCGCAACCCCACAGTTCTCACATTTCATCCATTTTCTTACATAATCGTTATCGTCTACCCCCTTTGCTTTCTCAAAGCGATCTGGTTTATGGATAGTCAATAGTTCATGAGTAGCAGTTGCCCCACATATATTACATTTCACAGAGGAGTGTTTGGCCGGTTGTTTTCTTGATTTCATTTATACGAAAGTATTTTAAAATTCTTTTGTCATATTATCTTTCATCAAAAAAATGACTTCTTTATCATAAACTTCCTAATCCAGATTATGAATTTTAACGCCATTCATAGCTCAACTTTGTCACCAAGCATTCCCTTTAGAAGAGCTAAGTCAAGATAATTGTCTAAATTTACACTTCTTTCCGGTGGCATAATAAAAGGAATGGACCCTTCAGGTACAAAATTTTTAAACTCCAGTAATTTCCTGACAGACAATAAATAAAAAGCACCATTTAACGCATACACATCAGGAAGGAATTGTCTGGGCGTTCCGGTGTTGCCTCCCAGATAGGATTGTAGTAAACCATCGCTAATTTTCATGATTTTTTCAGGATGAGGTGCATCATGTTTCACTACGCTCACAATGGCATTGGCTTCTATATTTTCATCGAAAGATGAACAAAGATTTCCCAGGTCTTCAATAGTCCAAAGGGGTGTGGTTACCTGAAGCAACAGTATGTAGCCGGAATGGGTATCAGTATCATCCAATACGTGACTAACAGCATCGATTGTTTTTGCATCACCCGTAGCCAAATAAGAAGGGCGAAGACTTGGCGGAGCGACACCAAATTTCTTCGCGATGCTATATATGTGCGGGGCATCCGTGGTTACCCAGGTATTATCTATGTAACCCGAACTCTGGGCTTTTTTTATGGTTCTCTCAATCAGAGTTTCACCATCAATTTTCAGTAAATTTTTTCCCGGAATACCTTTAGAGCCACTTCTTGCAGGTATTATTGCAGTTAACTTTTCTCCGCGGATCATAAATTTAAACTTCTAGTACGTAATTGTTTTGTGATACTTAAGCTCTATATGGCTCAATATATCAGCAATTTTTTTACCTGCATTTCCACCACCATACACATTTGAAGGTTCAGGGGGAGACGTATTTAACCAGGAAAGAATCGCCTTTTTAATTTCCACACTGTCATATCCAACGTCAATTACATTATTTCCTCGCTGCCTTCTCATCTGTCGGGTTCCAATGTTTACAACGGGTACGCCCAGATATGAACATTCACGAATTCCAACGCTGGAATTACCGATCAGGCATCTGCTTTCAATTAAGAGCTGCAAAAAATGGTGGGGCTCCATATTTTTAAAAAATCGAATTGGCACGCGATCATTCACTTCTCGAAACACTCTTATACCTGTACTTGTGCCATCTGAGCCTGCATCCACATTAGGCCAAAACCAATAGGTAGGCATATTAAGGTCTTTTATCGCGGCAAGGGTTTTGTTAACGTGATTTCTTGCCTGCTTATACTCTGTTGTTACAGGATGCTGCATTACAACCAGATAATCACCATTAAATACGTCCCTGTTTGCCCCTACACCACCATAAAGTTCAATAGGGTCAAAATCATCCTTAAGGTTGTTTTTTACATGTTTTGCCAGATCTATCGAAGGACATCCGGTATTAAACACTGAGTCGGGTTCTTCCCCGAGTTTTATGACGCGATCCTTGGCATTATCAGATGAGACAAAATGATAATCGGATAGTTTTGTAATTGCGTGCCTTACTTTTTCATCAATATTCCCGGTAACTTCACCACCCTGAACATGAGCCAATGGGATGTTCATGTAACTAGCTGCAATAGCGGTGGACATTGTTTCATACCTGTCAGCAACGGTTAACACAACGTCCGGTTTCAGATTATCAAAGACGGTCGAAAGTTCTAAAATTCCAAGACCCGTAGTTTTAGAGGAAACCGTTACATTTTCTCCCTCCAAAACACTGAATACCTTAGTCGATATGTCAAACCCGTCTTTTTCAATATAATTGACTGCTGTGCCATATCGTCCCAATAGTGCGGATGCAGCTACAACAAGCTGTAATTCAAGATCCTTGTGCTCTTTAATTCCGTCGAGTGCCGTCTTAATTCTGCTATACGAGGGTCGAGCCGTAATGACTACACAAATTTTACGCTTACTCATGCAAATGATTGGTTTTTAAAAATTCCCACTTCTTTAAATCTTTATTGATCTTTTTTCCTATTACGCAATCGTATTCTGATGCATTAATGCCAAGTCCTTTTGGCTTTTTGGCTTCAAGATCGGAAAACTGAAGTACACTACCCCTCTTCAGGTTTTTATTGACGGCCAGCGATTTTTCAAATATGTTTTTCAGATCTTCAAACTGACTATTTTCATTTTTATCAATTTCATGTGACAAAGATAGCTTAATTTCGCGAACTCCCCTCACTAATCTCTTAACTTCATCAATCGATAATGAAGCTTTCGCATCTGGCCCAAACATTTGTTTATCAAAAACAGTATGAAACTCCAGAATTTCAGCACCCAGTGCCGTTGCCGCTAAGCAAGCATAAATATCGCCGGAATGGTCACTGAATCCAACAGGCATCTCATAACGCTTTTTTAGTTCAGTAATTACATTTAAACCCCATTGTTCCGGCGTAGTTGGGTAGGCTGTAGTGCACTGAAGAATAGACAAACTGTTATCAAATTTCTGCAAAAACTCCAGAGTCTTATCTAACTCAGAAAAAGAACTCATTCCTGAAGACAGGATAATTGGTTTACCAGTCTCAGCTATTTTTTTGAGCAGTAGAAAATTATTAATTTCACCCGAACCTATTTTATACCTCTCTACCCCAATTTTTTCAAGTAAATCCACCGCAGCATTGCTGAACGGTGAAGATATAAATTCTATATTTTTATCATCACAATGCTTCTTTAACCCCTCCCACTGCTCAAGGGTGAACTCCATACGCTTCCAATACTCGATTCGGGTTTTGTCTTCATATGAAAAGTTTGTTCGAAATGGCTCATGGATACTGCTTTCAGCCTCCGCAATATGTGTTTGAAATTTAATTGCGTCAACACCTGTTTCGGCCAATGCATTAATGTATGAGTGAGCGATTCCAAGGCTGCCATCATGGGCTTGAGCAATTTCTGCTATTATCTTCATTGAAATGGAAAATTTTATTTAACACTCAGTTATTATATTCTACTTACCTTGACTAATGAACAGTTAAGACGTTGCCCATGACTCAGTATCAGTTCTTTCATTAAATCATCCTTGCTATTTTTGCTCATGAAAATAGATACTAACTCCTTCACTCTTTATTTAAACCAATTGACTTAAATGGATCAAATTAAAAGATCCTTATGTCTAATGATAATTTAATTTAAACTGATTATTTAATGACGGGATAATTAATTGCGGACCTCAAATATCTATTTTTAACAATGAGTTAAAGACATTCATTCTATTTCTTATATAATTCAATGCCTGTACTACCTTGGATTCTTCGTAACGCTTCAATCTAACTTTTGTCGAATATAGCTCAGATAACAGCTTTCTTTCATTTTTCAAAGATATTAAGATTAGATCTTCAAGAATTTTACCCTCTGAGTCCATATCCTTTTTTTCCGGTATTTTAATTTTAAAATCCAGATAGTTCCGGTCCCAGTATTTTTCTGCAAGCATATTATTTTGATCATCAAACATCTCAGCTAAATATTGTCTGTCGTCTGAATTCAAGAAACCATAGCTGGAAAATAAACCATTATTGTAGTGGCTCTGTAACCTGGACTTTAACAAGCTTCTTTCATCTTCTTTTAGGTCTTCAGACAGCGAGGTTAAAATATTCATTGCCATTTTAGACAGCCCGATATTGATCAAATAATTTTCTTTATGGCCCATCATAGAATCTGAACCAATTGCTTTACCAAAAATATTAACAACCGATTCTTGTTTAAATCTGATGGGTGAATATGGCACACATATTATATTGTCCTGACCAAATAAATCTGAGTAATAATTTGAATAATGCAGCCAGTTAAGATTTTTTAGATTCGATTTATCAAAAAAATCAGAAAAATTGAGGCTTTTGCCCTGATGAATAGATTGCATAAATGCAGATTCGATAAACTGATCCTGTCTTCTGAAAAAAACAATAATTTGGGGTCTGAAGCCGGATGAGATTTCATGAAGAGTATTTGCAACGGTTTTATAATTGGTATACAAATGAAATAAATTCCCGGCAAAGCCTTCAAAGCTAATCAGGTTATTAACACCTTCGATTACATTCTCTTTAAGATATGTTTTTATCTCATTTTTGTATGCTTTATCTGAGTCCAATAGCCGTTGGTTCTGCTTCCTGTATTTAAATT
>Ga0102925_1002518_pt1 | contig 10108 bp, 8 predicted proteins | sample SalPonR1_A_D1_MG_FD_78216 | JGI IMG/M metagenome (GOLD analysis project Ga0102925, IMG submission 78216) | Salt pond soil microbial communities from South San Francisco under conditions of wetland restoration - Salt Pond MetaG R1_A_D1_MG | ecosystem: Environmental > Aquatic > Marine > Intertidal... | reverse complement strand
GTCCACCTCCCAGGTATTCAGGATCTTGCCGCGCAGGGGCATGATGGCCTGGAACTCGCGGTCGCGCGCCTGCTTGGCGGAGCCGCCAGCGGAGTCCCCCTCCACCAGGAAGAGCTCCGCGCGGCCCGGGTCCTGCCCGGTGCAGTCCGCCAGCTTGCCCGGCAGGGCCGGGCCCTGGGTGACCTTCTTGCGGGCGACCTTCTTGCTCGCCTTGAGCCGCGCCTGGGCCCGGCTGATGGCCAGGGAGGCGATGGCCTCGCCGCTCTCGGGGTGCTGGTTGAGCCAGAGCGAGAAGGAGTCCTTGACCACGCCGGAGACGAAGGCGGCGGTCTCCCGCGCGGAGAGGCGCTCCTTGGTCTGGCCGGAGAACTGCGGCTCGCGCATCTTCACCGAGAGGATGTAGGCGCAGCGCTCCCAGACGTCGTCGGGGGTGAGCTTCACCCCGCGCGGCAGCAGATTGCGGAACTCGCAGAACTCGCGCAGCGCCTCGGTGAGGCCGGCGCGCAGGCCGTTGACGTGGGTGCCGCCCTGCGGCGTGGGGATGAGATTGACGTAGCTCTCCCCCACCGGCTCGCCGCCCTCGGGCACCCAGGTGACGGCCCAGTCCACGGTCTCGTGCTCGCCGGCCAGGCCGTCGTGGAAGGGGGGCGCCGGGGTGTACTCCGCCTCGCCCAGGGTGGTGGAGAGATAGTCCACCAGCCCCTGCTCGTAGAACCAGGTGATCTCCTCGCCGGTGGAGTGATCCACCAGTTCCACGGTGAGGCCGGGGCAGAGGACCGCCTTGGCCCGCAGCAGGTGCTTCAGCCGGGCGGGGCCGAAGCGGGGGTGGTCGAAGTACTGCGGGTCGGGCCAGAAGCGCAGGGTGGTGCCGTGCTGCTTGGCCGGGACCTTGCCGCGATCTTCCAGGGCGCCCTCCGGCGCACCACCGGCGAAGGCCTGGAACCAGCGCCGGCCGTCGCGGACCACCTCCACCTCCAGCCGGGTGGAGAGCGCGTTGACCACGGAGACGCCGACGCCGTGGAGGCCGCCGGAGAAGGTGTAGGACTTGCTGGAAAACTTCCCGCCGGCGTGGAGCCGCGTGAGGATGACCTCCACCGCCGGGACGCCCTCCTCCGGGTGGAGGTCCACCGGCATGCCGCGGCCGTTGTCGGTAACGGCCATGCCACCGTCGGCCAGGACCTCCACGCGGATACGGTCGGCGTGGCCGGCCACCGCCTCGTCGACGCCGTTGTCGATGACCTCCTGAGCGAGGTGATCGGGGCGCTCGGTCTGGGTGTACATGCCCGGGCGCTTGCGCACCGGGTCCAGACCCTTGAGTACCTCGATGGAATCGGCGGTGTAGTCGCCGTGGCTGGCCATGATTGCGGTCCCCGTGGGCGCGAAGAAGGCCGCAGGCTAGCGAGAACGGCTGGCCACGGCAAGGGCGGAATGCCCCCCGCCATTCCCGCGCAGGCGGGAATCCCGAGGGCGAAGCCCGCGAGACGAATCACGTGACGGGCCTGTTCTCGGGGTTCCGGACTGGCGCTGGCGCGCCATCCGGAACGACGAGCCGCTAGTCGCGGTTGCCGGTGCGGAAGTGGCCCACCAGGGTCTTGAGTTCGCCCACCAGCCGGCCCAGCTCCTCGGCGGAGGCGGTGAGCTGGCTGGCATCCTCCGAGGAGCGGTCGGCGATGCTGGCGATCTCGGTGACGTTGCGGTTGATGTCCTCGGCCACGGCGGTCTGCTCCTCGGCGGAGGAGGCGATCTGGTCGTTCATGCCGTTGATCTTCGAGACCGACTGGGCGATCCGGCCCAGGCTGGCCTCGGCCTCGCCGGCCTTGGCCACGGTGTTGTTGGCCCCCTCGCGGGTCTCCTGCATGGAGCCGGCGGCCTCCCGCGCGGCGTTCTGCAGCTTCTCCACCGTCTCCCGGATCTCCTGGGTGGAGTCGTGGGTCCGGGTGGCCAGGGTGCGCACCTCGTCGGCCACCACGGCGAAGCCGCGGCCGGCCTCCCCGGCCCGGGCCGCCTCGATGGCCGCGTTGAGGGCCAGGAGGTTGGTCTGCTCGGCGATGTCGCGGATGACATCCAGGACGCTGCCGATGGACTCGCTGTCCTGCTCCAGCCGCTGCATGACCTCGGCGGAGCTGTTCACCTCGTTGGCCAGCTTGCGGATGGCCTCCATGGAATCGCCCACCACCTGGCGGCCATTGCTGGCCTCGCCATCCGCCTCGGTGGCGGCCTCGGCGGCCTGGGTGGCGTTGCGCGAGACCTCCTGGACGGTGGTGGCCATCTCGTTCATGGCGGTGGCCACCTGGTCGGTCTGGCTCTTCTGCTGCTGCACGCCCTGGTCGGTCCGCTCGGCCACCTCGGAGGTCTGCTGGGCGGTGGCGGCCAGCCGGTCCACGGCGGTGGCGACCCGCTGCACCAGCTCCTGGATCCGGGCGGTGAAGGCGTTGAAGGCCTCCGCCAGCTCGCCCACCTCGTCGTGGGAATGGACCTCCAGCCGGGCGGAGAGATCCCCCTCGCCCTGGGCGACGTCGTTCATGGCCTGTGCGGTCTTCTGCAGCGGCCGGCTGATGGCGCGGCCGGAGAACCAGGCGACGCCGACCCCGGCGATGAGGCCGATGAGGACCATGATGAGGACGAAGCCCCCCACGGCCGCCACCTCGGATCGCAGCTCGCCGCTGATGGACTCGATGCGTTGCCGCTGATTGTCTACCAGCGCCTGCGTCTCCTGGTCGATACGCTGGATGAGCGGGCCAAGGTCCTCGCGCAGGATCCGGACGTCCGTGCGCCAGGCATCGCCGCCCTGGATGGCCAGCATCTCCTGGAGATTGTTATTGAATTCCTCGCGCAGGCGGCGGAACTCGTCCAGGGCGATCTCCTGCTCGAAGGTGTAGAGGTCGGAGTAGGCCTCCAGGTCCTCGAGCTTGCTCCCGGTCCCGTCCATGTAGAGCTGGATCTCCTGACGGGCGCTGTCACCGCGGAAGGCCAGGAAGGCGCGCACGCCGTTCATGACGTTGGCCCACTGGTAACGCAGCGTCTCCAGCTCCATGAGGAAGGCCCGCCGGCGCTCGGTCACCGGCTGGCTCTCCTCCGACTGGATGGCCTCGGAGAGGTTCTGGAGCATCTGCTGGGAGAGGGGGTTGATGTTCTGCGCGGCGTAGGCGACGCCGGGGAAGTTGGCTGCGTTGTCGTCGGGCAGGGCCAGCAGCTTCTCGCGATAGCTCAGGTACTCCTGGAAGGCCGACTCGATGGCCGCGATGCGCTGGGCCAGCTCCTCGTTTTCGGCCACCGCATCCATGCCCTTGAGGTTCCGCAGGTCCCGCTGGACCGTCTCCACCGCCTCGTCAAAGTTGTCGCGGAAACGCTGCTCCCCGGAGAGGAGATAGAAGCCCAGGGCACTGTTGGCCTTGTCCAGGTGATCCTTGAGGCCCAGGGAGGCGATGACCACCGGCTGGGCCCGATCCACCACCTGAGTGATCTGGCTCTCGGTCCGCCAGAAATTGACCAGGCTCACCGATCCCACGGCGAAGAGGATCAGCAGGACGATGCCGAACCCTCCCCAGAGTTTGTGGCGAACCCGCATCCTCGACAGCAGATCGCGCATACCTTCTCCCCCTTGTAGTGTCTTTTTTTCCAGCCGCGACGACGGTCTTTTCGTTAGTATCGAGAATCGGCGGCTGACGACGGAACTTTAGATTCGCGCCACTAGCGCGCCTCCTCGCCGAGGGGGATGGCCAGGCGCCGGGCCACCTCCTCGTAGGCCTCGATGACGCCCCCAAGATCCTGCCTGAAGCGGTCCTTGTCCAGACTCTCGCCACTTCTGGCGTCCCACAGGCGGCAGCCGTCCGGGGAGAATTCGTCGCCCAGCAGCAGCTCGCCGTGGAAGCGGCCGAACTCGAGCTTGTAGTCCACCAGGGTGATCCCGGCATCGGCAAAGAGGCCGGTGAGCACGTCGTTCACCTGGCGCGAGATCGCCTTCATGGGCTCGATCTCGTCGGCCTCGGCCCAGCCGAAGGTGACGATGTGGGACTCGTTGATCATGGGATCGCCCAGCTCGTCGTCCTTGAGGAAGAACTCGAAGATCGGCGGATCCAGCTCGCGACCGGGGGCGACACCCAGCCGGCGACAGAGGCTGCCGGCAGCGCGGTTGCGCACCACGCACTCCACGGGGAGCATCTCCAGGCGCTTGACCACCGATTCCTCGGGGCCATTGAGGCTCTCGAAGTGGTTGGGGACGCCGGCGGCGGCCAGGTGGCGCATGAGGTGGGCATTGAAGCGGTTGTTCACCTCGCCCTTGCGCGCCAGCGCCTCGCGCTTGGTGCCGTCGAAGGCGCTGGCGTCGTCCCGGAACTGCAGGACCAGGCGGTCGGGGTCCTCGGTGGCGTACACCGTCTTGGCCTTGCCGGCATAGAGTTCTTCGCGCTTTTCCATGGTCTTCCCCGCTCGGGGTCTCCGCTGATGGTGTGAGTATGCGGGCGTCAGGCCACGGTAAGCCAGTCCAGCCCGGTCTCCTGATCGGCGATGTGGATGGCCTCCTCGTCGCCGGTGACCCTCCCCAGGGCCGCCCGGGCGAGTTCCGGCCGGTTGTTCTTGTCGGAGAGGTGCATGGCCGCCACGGTGTTCAGCCGGGAGCGGTCGAGCCCGTCGAGGATCGCCGCGGCCTGCTCGTTGGCGAGGTGGCCCTGCTCGCCCCCCACCCGCGCCTTGAGCGGCGGTGGATAGCTCCCCTCGCGCAGCAGCTCCGGGTCGTGGTTGCACTCCAGCAGCAGGGTGTGGACCCCGCCCAGCATGGAGCGGATGTGGGGCGTGCCGTGGCCGGTATCGGTGAGCAGCCCCAGGCGACGGTCGCCGTCGGTGAAGACGAACTGCGCCGGCTCCCGGGCGTCGTGGGGGACGGGATAGGGCTCCACGCGCAGGTCGCCGATGGCCAGGGGCGCATGGCAGGAGAAGGTCTCCAGGTGCGGGAGTTCTCCCTGGCCGTGATCGCGCGCCGTGCCCGGCGTCATGCGGACGAGAAGGTTGTGGCGCCGGGCCAGCGGGCCGACGCCGCGGATGTGGTCACCGTGCTCGTGGGTCACCAGGATGGCGTCGAGATCGCCCGCCTCCAGGCCCAGCCTGCCCAGCCGGCGCTCCACCTCGCGCACGGAGAAGCCGCAGTCCACCAGGACCCGGGTCCGCCCCGCCTCCACCAGGGTGGCGTTACCGCTGCTGCCACTACCCAGGGAGGCGACACGCATCTCAGAGGCGGTCCCCCAGGATGCTCAGGATGCGGCGGGTCTCGTCGGTGGCCAGGGGGTTGCCGTCGGCGTCGGTCACCCGCAGGAAGACCGGCTCGCTGCCCTCCAGGAGGAGCTGGCGCTCGCCCCCGTCCTCGTCGGCCCCGCCCTCGACCTCACGGATGCGGATGACCCGCTCCACTCGATCCCGCTGGACCACGGTGAAGCCGCCGGCGGCCAGGGCGGCGGTGAGCCGCGACCAGACGGTGGCGCGATCATCGTCGATGCGCAGGCGCGGCGGCTCCTCCGCCGTCAGGCGCGGACCGTCGGCGCGATCGGTGGTGTCGTCACCGGGCTCGCCCCGGGGCTCGGGCGGGAGCTGGAGCTGGCGGACCGCCTCGGCATCCAGCTTCTCGGCCCGGGCGACCTCGGGGAGCCGGTAGTCGGACTCGGCCCGGGGCCGCTCCAGGCCGGCCGGCAGCTCCAGCGGCGGTGCGGGCTCGGCGCGGGTGTGTTCGGTCAGGTGGCGGTCGCCGCCGCAGGCGGTGACGACCACGGCCACGGCCGGTAACAGCAGGGGGATACGTCGGAACATGTTCAGAGGACGCCGGTTTCGCGCAGGGCAGCGCGGACCGTCTCGTGGTACTCGTGGGCCAGCGGCACCAGGGGCAGGCGGATCCCCTCGCCCATGTACCCCATCTCGTAGAGGGCCCACTTCACCGGGATGGGGCTGGTCTGGCAGAAGAGCGCCTTGTGCAGCGGGCTCAGCCGGCCGTCCAGCTCCCGGGCACGCTCGGCCTCGCCGTTACGGGCGGCGGCGCACATCTCGTGCATCAGCGCCGGGGCGACGTTGGCGGTCACCGAGATGTCGCCGTCGTAGCCGGCGATCATCGCCTCGCAGGCAGCGCCATCCTCGCCGGAATAGAGTTCCAGCCGGTCCCCCACGCGCGCCACCAGCTCCTGCACCCGCTCCTGGCTGCCCTGGGCGTCCTTGAGGCCGATGATGTTGCCGAAGGGGGCCAGCCGCTCCACCGTGTCGGTGGTCATGTCCACGCCGGTGCGGCCGGGGACGTTGTAGAGGATCTGCGGCACCGGCACCGCCTCGGCGATGGCGCGGAAGTGCTGGTAGAGCCCTTCCTGCGGCGGCTTGTTGTAGTAGGGGGTCACCAGCAGGCAGGCGTCGGCCCCGGCCTCCATGCCGCAGCGGGTAAGCTCGATGGCCTCCTTGGTGGCGTTGGCGCCGGTGCCGGCGATGACCGGGATCTGCCCGCGCACCAGCTCCACCACCCGGCGGACCACCTGGCAGTGCTCGTCAAAGTCCAGGGTGGCCGACTCACCGGTGGTACCCACGGCGACGATGGCGTCGGTCCCGTTGTCCAGGTGGAAGGCGACCAGCCGCTCCAGGGCGGCATAGTCCACCGACCCGTCGTCCGCCATGGGCGTGACCAGCGCGACCATGCTGCCGTGGAACATCCGATCTCTCCCGCTTGGCGCCGAATCCGGGCATGGTAGCGAGCCGCCCCTTGGGTGACAAGGAAAGGCCCACGCAACGCCGTGACGAAAGGGACAGGGCCGTTTTCCGCCGCGCCTGAAAGGCGCTACACTCGAATTCCCCTTCAGGCAACGGCGTGAGCGCAAGCGATGGAAAACTATCTGGTCATCTCCGCCGTCGGCGAAGACCATCCCGGCATCGTCGACGACCTCGCCCGGGCGATCATGGACACCGGCTGCAACATCAACGACAGCCGCATGACCGTCCTCGGCGGGGAGTTCGCCGTACTGCTGCTGGTCTCCGGCCCCTGGAACTCCATTGCCAAGCTGGAGGATGCCGCCCCCGGCATCGGCGAGAAGCTGGAGCTTCTCATCAATACCAAGCGGACCAATCTGCGGGAGAAGGAGGGCCAGATGGTCTCCTACACCGTGGAGGTCATCTCCATCGACCAGCCCGGCATCGTCTACGACCTGGCGACCTTCTTCTCCCGCCGCGGCATCAATATCTACGACCTGACCACCGAGCGCTACGCCGCCGCCCACACCGGCACGCCGATGTTCGTCGCCCGGATGACCATCAACATCCCGTCGGACATCCGCATCGCGGGCCTGCGCGAGGAGTTCTTCGACATGTGCGACTCCCTCAACCTCGATGCCGTCATCGAACCGGTCAAGATCTAGGAGACCCAGCAAGATGAGCGACCCCCTCACCGTCGGCGATACCGCCCCCGACCTCCGCCTGCCCGCGACCGGTGAGCAGGAGCTCTCCCTGGCCGACTTCCGCGGACAGGCGGTGGTGCTCTACTTCTATCCCAAGGACAGCACCCCGGGCTGCACCAGCGAGTCCAAGGACTTCACCCGGCTGCACGACGAGTTCCGCAACGCCGGCGCCGTGATCCTCGGCTGCTCCCGGGACGGCGTGCGCTCCCACGAGAACTTCCGCGCCAAGCACGACATGCCCTTCGACCTGCTCTCCGACGGCAACGAGGAGCTGTGCAACGCCTTCGGCGTACTCAAGCAGAAGACCATGTTCGGCAAGAAGGTCATGGGCATCGAGCGCTCCACCTTCCTCATCGATGCCGAGGGCACCATCCGCCAGGAGTGGCGCAAGGTGAAGGTGGACGGCCACGCCGACGCGGTGCTCGACGCGCTCAAGGCGCTCTAGACCTCTCCCCCATCACGCCCCGACGGGGCCGGCCAGCGAAGGTGCCATAGTGACCCGACACGAGTCCGAGGGCCGGCGGCTGTTCGTGCTGGACACCAACGTCCTGATGCACGACCCGACCAGCCTCTTCCGCTTCGACGAGCACGACATCTTCCTGCCCATGGTGGTGCTGGAGGAGCTGGACAACCACAAGCGCGGCCACTCCGAGGTCTCGCGCAACGCCCGCCAGGCCAGCCGCTTCCTGGACGAACTCATGGGCGCCGCCGACGGCGACATGAGCGCCGGGATCAGTCTGGACGCCATCCGTCCCCGCGGGGCCAACGGCGAGCCCGACGCCACCGGCGGCGGCCACGGCCACCTCTACTTCCAGACCGAGGTCCGCGCCAACCCGCTGCCGGAGAAGCTGCCCGGCAACAAGCCGGACAACGACATCCTCGGCGTGACCCTGGCGCTGTGCGAAGCCCAGCCCGAGGCCGACATCACCGTCGTCTCCAAGGACATCAATCTCCGCATCAAGGCGGCGGTGCTGGGGCTGCGCGCCGAGGACTACTTCAACGACCAGGTCCTGGAGGATGTGGACCTCCTCTACAGCGGCCAGAAGGAGCTGCCCGCCGACTTCTGGTCGCAGCAGTCCGGCCGCGAGCTGGCCTCCTGGCAGGAGGAGGGGCGCACCCTCTACCGCGTCACCCACCCCGTCGCCCGGGAGCTCCATCCCAACCAGTTCATCTGGTCACCGGGGGAGGAGGGTCCGGAGGGAATCGTCCGCCGGGTCGAGGGTGAGACCGTGGAGTTCGAGGTGGTCCAGGACCACGGCCATACGCCGGTCTGGGGGATCCGGGCGCGCAACCGCGGCCAGAACCACGCCCTGAACCTGCTCATGGACCCGGAGGTCGACTTCGTCTCCCTGGTGGGCCAGGCCGGGACCGGCAAGACGCTCCTGACGCTGGCCGCCGCCCTCACCCAGACCCTGGACGAGAGCCGCTACTCCGAGGTCATCATGACCCGGGTGACCATCCCGGTGGGCGAGGACATCGGCTTCCTCCCCGGTACCGAGGAGGAGAAGATGGGCCCCTGGATGGGTGCCCTGCGCGACAACCTGGAGGTCCTCTCCGAGGGGGGAGACGGCGGCAGCTGGGGGCGTCAGGCGACCAACGACGTCCTGATGAACCGGATCCGGGTCCATTCGCTCAACTTCATGCGCGGGCGGACCTTCCTGAACAAGTTCGTCATCATCGACGAGGCGCAGAACCTCACCTCCAAGCAGATGAAGACGCTCATCACCCGCGCCGGGCCGGGGACCAAGATGGTCTGCCTGGGCAACGTCGCCCAGATCGATACCCCCTACCTCACCGAGACCACCTCGGGCCTGACCTACGTGGTGGACCGCTTCAAGGACTGGGAACACGCCGGCCACATCACCCTGGAGCGCGGCGAGCGCTCCCGCCTGGCCGACTTCGCCTCGGAGAACCTGTAGCCCGGTCTACTCGGCCTTCTGGAAGAGGCCCAGGAAGCCGGAGCGCTCCATGGGCGGGCGGGCGGCGACGGCGAGCATGTCGGCCAGGTGCTCGGGGTTGCTCATGCCCACCAGGCTGGTACCCAGACCGGGGGTGGAACGGTTGAACTGGAGGGCGCGCTGGGCGGAGTTCGGCAGCTCCGCGAGGGCCTGGGTAACCACGTCCACCGACTGGCCGGCCAGGTGGCCCTTGAGCAGGGTGTGGCTGCTCATCATGTAGACGCCGAGCTGGTGGGCGGCCTGCAGGGTGGAGGCGACGTTGCCCTGGCCGGTGGCCTGGTTGAAGCGGGTAAAGCCCTCCAGCATGACCTGATTGAAGGGCATCTGGGCGATGAGGAAGTGGTGGCGGGTGTCATCCGGGCCGTTGACCGCCTGGCAGGCCTTCTCCGCCAGCCCCTGGAGCGAGGTCAGGGACTGGAAGAGCTGGTGGTCGGTCTCCACGCGGAAGCCCTCGAAGGTGGAGAGCCCGTAGTAGCGCAGCCGCCCGTCGGCCACGGCCCACTCCAGGACCTCGAAGATCTTCTCCAGCTTCTGGTTGACCTGTTCCTTGCCGATCTCGGGGATGTGGACCTCGGGCTGGTCCACCAGGAAGGCGTCCAGGGTCTCGACCCCCATGAGGTTGCGGGAGAGGTCGAGCTGGTACTCGATGTACTCCGGGCTCAGGCAGTGGGGGGTCTGCTCGGCGATGTCCTCGGCGTGGCCGCGGCCGGGCTCGACGATCTCCTCCCGGATCCAGGC
>Ga0102925_1002509_pt1 | contig 10122 bp, 8 predicted proteins | sample SalPonR1_A_D1_MG_FD_78216 | JGI IMG/M metagenome (GOLD analysis project Ga0102925, IMG submission 78216) | Salt pond soil microbial communities from South San Francisco under conditions of wetland restoration - Salt Pond MetaG R1_A_D1_MG | ecosystem: Environmental > Aquatic > Marine > Intertidal... | reverse complement strand
CGGGGCGTCAGATCCTCATGCTCGAGCGCGAACTCGATAATCTCCGCCCGGGTCTCATCCGGGAGGCGGTTCCACACAGACCCCGGATGGGACGGCGTGTCCTTGAGCGCGTCAAGCCCACCCTCGGACCAGCGATCATACCAGCGGTAATAGGTCGTGCGTGGGATGCCGAGCATGGCCAGTGTCTGACGAGCGGGCAGATGCGAGGCTTCGACGGTGCGGATGATCTCCAGCTTTTCCGATGCAGGATACCTCATGCCTCGCACTCCCCATCCCCGATCATGCTTTTTTTGAGCAAACGGTTTTCCAGAGTCAGGTCGGCAACGACCTCCTTGAGTGCAGCCGATTCCGAGCGCAGCTCCTTGACCTCAGGCGATGTCGCCTGGCAGGCCGTATCCCCGGCCAGGCGTTGCTTGCCCGCTTCGAGGAATTCCTTCGACCACGTGTAATACAGGCTCTCGCTGATGCCTTCCCGGCGGCACAGCGCGGCAATGCTATCCTCGCCGCGCAGGCCCGCCAGCACGATCCTGATCTTCTCTTCCGCAGAATACTGCTTGCGCGTCTTGCGCTTGATCCCTTTGACCAGCTTGTCAGCCGCGTCCTTCGATGTTCCGGATTTCTTGTTCATCTTCGCTCCATGGTGGCTGCGATGAACCAGAAATCCTCCGTTACGAAAACATCAAAGCTGTCCCATAGGCGCTGACGTCAGACAGCGAGGGGTGGTCAAGAAATCGGTTGAGGCTGTGGCCAATCCGGCCCGTGCGGCTGAAATTCGGTGGCGCGGGTGCGCGCATCGCGACGGCGGGGGTCAGCGCGAAGACCCGGCGCAGAACGAACAACCCGCCCGCCGAGGCCGACAGGATGCTGACCGTGACGCCGGTGGCAAACGAGGCAGGGTCGAGCTGGAACACCAGGAAGGGAAACTTGAAATAGGCGGTGTAGACGCCGATCAGCGCGCGGCCTGCCGCGATCCCGCCAAGACACCCGGCCAGCGCGCCCCCCGCGGCAATGGCGAGGATCAGCTTGAAGTAATGCGCTCCGACCTCCGGGTTGGTATAGCCGAAGGCCTTCATCAGCCCGATTTCCTCGCGCTCGGACTGCACCATCCGACTTATGACGATGTAGAGCAGGAAGGCCGCGACGGCGAGGAAGATCGGCGGCACGCCCACGGCTGCCGCTTCCAATCCGGTGATCTCCTCGGAGACAAAGCGGTTCGACATCTGGTCTGCCAACCCATAGGCCCCGGCACCGCCATAGGGTTCCAGCAGCCGGTCGACGGCATCGAGCACGGCGTCCTCGGAAGCTCCGCGCGACAAACCCAGCAGCGCCTCGTTGAACGCGCCCGCCATGTCGTAGGCGGCGGCAAGGCCCGCGCGGCCCATCCAGATGACGCCGAAGCGCGCATCGTCGGGCACCAGCTCGCCCGGCGCGGTGGTGTAGAGAAACTCGGGCGATTGGGCGAGGCCCACGATGTCAAAGCTGCGCCGCGCGCCGTTCATGGTGGCGCGCAGGGTATCGCCGGGGCGCAGATCGTGCGCGGCGGCAAAGCTTTGCAGCAAAAGAATCTCGTCCGGCCGCCCGGAGGCGGGCATTCGGCCACCTGTGAGAAACACGTCGTTCAGCGCCGGGCGGCCGCGATCGGGCAGCGACACCGCCTGCGCCTGGACCGGCAGGACCTGTCCGGGCAGGTCGATCAACGCGCGGCCCTCGACCCGCGTCTCGACGGCCGAAACGCCGGTAATCTCGGTCAGCCGCCCCGTCAGACGTTCGGGCGCGCGGGCCACGGGGGCGAAGACATCGGCCAGACGGTAGCGGTCGTAATAGGCGTCGCGCGTCTCGGTCAGCGAGGCCGTGAGGCCGGTCATCATCACCAGCATCATCACGCCCACGGCGATCACCGCGCCGATGGCCGTCGCCTGTCCCTTCATGCGCCAGAGGTCACGCAGGAGCTTGTGGTCGAGCGGACTCACCACTCGATCTCCTCGGGGCTCATTTTCTGGCGGTTCTCCACGATCTCGCGGATGTCGCCGTCGGCGAAATGGATCACACGGTCAGCCATCTGCGCCTGGCTGGCAGCGTGCGTGACCATCATCACGGTCGAGCCGAGCCGCGCATTCACATCCGCCAGCACCCGCAGCACCGACCGCCCGGTCTGGCTGTCCAGCGCCCCGGTGGGCTCGTCGCAAAAGAGAACGTCGGGCTGCTTGGCGATGGCCCGCGCGATCGCCACGCGCTGCTGCTCGCCCCCTGAAAGCTGTGCCGGGAAATGATCCGTCCGCTCTTTCAGCCCGACCAGCGCCAGCGCCTCATCCGGGTCCATCGGGTCGGCGGCGATCTCGGTGACCAACTCGACATTCTCGCGCGCGGTCAGGCTGGGCATGAGATTGTAGAACTGAAAGACGAATCCGACATGATCGCGCCGGTAGCGCGTCAACTCCGCATCGCTCATCTCGTCGAGCCGTTGGTCGCGGAAGCGAACCTCGCCCTCGGTGCCCCGGTCCAGCCCGCCAATGATGTTGAGGAGCGTGGACTTACCAGAGCCGGATGGCCCCAGCAGCACGACGATCTCGCCCGCCGGAAATTCCCAGAGCGACGCCGCGCAGCGCGTGCACGGCCGAGCGCCCCTCGCCATAGACCTTGGTCAGGTTGCGGGTGGTATAGGCTGCAAGGCTTGCCATTTTTCTACGCCTCCGTCGGACCGGCTGTGCCGAGTCCGGTTCGGGCTTGTTTTGAACGGCGGAGCGTGGCCGCGGGCCACCAGCGCCCCTCGCCCAGCATGAGCATGGCTGGCGTCAGGACCAGCGTGAGCAGCGTCGCCACGGCGAGGCCACCGACGATGGCGCTGGAAAGTTCCGTCCAGTACTGGGTCGACGGCGCGCCGAACACGATCTCGCGGGTGAAGAAGTTCAGGTTCGCCCCGAGGACCATCGGCATGAGGCCGAGGGCCGTGGTGATCGAGGTGAGTACGACGGGCCTCAGGCGTTGTGCCCCGGTGCGCAGCGCTGCCTCGCGCGGGGACAGGCCGGCGCGCTTGAGGTCATTGTAGGTGTCGATCAGCACGATATTGTTGTTCACCACGATCCCGGCCAGCGCGATGATCCCGATGCCGCCCATCACCACGCCGAAGGGGCGGCCGGTGACGATCAGGCCCAGAAGGACGCCGGCCACGGAAAAGACGATGGCGCTCATCACCACGAAGGCCTGGTAGAAACTGTTGAATTGCAGCACCAGGATGACGAACATCAGGAAGACGGCCGCAATGAATGCACCGACGAGGAAGGTCATCGCCTCGGTCTGATCCTCGGATTCGCCCGCGAAACTGTAACTGACACCCTCGGGCAGGTCCGCTTCGTTCAGCCTCTCTTGCAGCGCCGTGACCTGATCATTGACCAGAAGCCCGGGCGCGACATTCGCCTCGATGCTCACGACCCTTTCTTCATCGATGCGGGTGATCGTGCCGGTACGCTCGACCGGCTCGAAGGTGACGAAATTCGATATGGGCACCAGACCCGCCGAGGTTGGCACGCGCAGATTGCCGAGCTCCGACAAGGATCGTTCCTCGGCCGGAAAGCGCACGCGGATATCAATTTCACCGTCCACATCATCGGGGCGATAATCGGCGACGGTGATGCCCTGGGTCAAAAGCTGGATCGCCTGTCCCAAAAGGCTGACATCGGCACCAAAGCGCGCGGCCTCGGCCCGGTCGACAAGAATGGACACCTCGACCCCGGGAAGCGGGCGCGTGTCGGTCACGTCGGTGAAGCCGCCAATCCGCTCCATGATGGACAAAACCTGTCCGACGGCCTCCGACTGAACCGCCGGGTTGCGCGCCGCGATCTGAAGGTTGATCGGTTTGCCCTGTGTCGGCCCGCCGCTGTCGGTCTGGACCTGCACGTCGATACCGGCGACATCCGACACATCTTGCCGGATATCCTCGCCGATTTGTTCGGCGGGGCGGCGGATGTCCCAATCGATGAGTTCCAGTTGCAAGATGCCGATGGTTTCCTCGTCGCCCTGACCTGCGCTCATCGTCGAGCGGGCGTAAACCGTGGCAACCTCTTCATACCCAAGAAGGCGGTCTTCCACCCGACGCACCAGCGCGTCGCGCTCGTAGATCGAGAAATTGTCGCGTGCCCGTACCTGCACCTGCATGAATTCGGGCTCGACCGAAGGAAAGAAGGACAACCCCTTGCCGAACTGGCCATAAAGGCCGAACCCGCCCAGCAGCAGGGCAAGCGCCAGAAGCGCCGTCGCGCCGGGCCGCAATATCGCCCATTCAAGCAGACGAATATACATGCCGGTGAGGCCTCCGATGCGCCGCGGGTCGCCTTTTTCGGCGGCATGAAGCGATGCCTTGGCCCCGGCCCGCTGCGGTTGCCGCTTGCCCATCAGCCCGCCAAGGACCGGGATGAAGACCAGCGCCATGAAAAGCGAGGCGAACAGCGTGAGGATCACCGTGATCGGCAGGAATTTCATGAACTCCCCGACCATCCCGGTCCAGAACAAGAGCGGGAAAAACACGCTGAGCGTTGTGGCCGTCGAGGCGATGATCGGCCACGACATGCGCTTTGCAGCGTAGGCGTAGGCCTCACGCGGGGACACCCCGTCTTGCAACTGTCTATCGGCCAGTTCGGCCGTGACGATGGCCCCATCCACCAGCATCCCCACCACCAGGATGAGCGAAAAGAGCACCACGATATTCATCGTGTAGCCCATCGCCCAAAGCGCGGTGACACCCGCGAGGAACGCGCCGGGAATGGCGAGGCCGACCAGAACGGCCGAGCGGAAGCCAAGTGCGAAAACGATCACGATCATGACGAGGATCACGGCCGCGATGACGTTGGCCTCCAGATCCGAGAGCAGCGTCTTGACCTGCTCGGACTGGTCCTGAAGGTAGGTTACCTCCACGCTGTCGGGCCAATCGGCGCGCAGGTCTTCGACAGCCTCCTTTGTCGCCGCCACCGTGTCGATGATATTCGCGCCCGACCGTTTCTTGACCTCGAGCGCCAGCGCGGGCTGACCTTCAATCCGGGCAAACCCGGTCGGGTCCTCGAAGGTGCGCCGCACGGTCGCGACATCCTCGAACGTCACCACGGCATCGCCGCGCGCCTTCACGGGGATCTTCATCACATCATCGAGATCCTCGATCAGCCCGGGCACCTTCAGCACGATCCGCCCACCGCCTGTCTCGATGGCACCTGCGGCGATCAGGCGGTTGTTGCGCTGAAGCTGATTGATCAGTTCGTCGAAACTCAGATTGTAGGTCTGAAACACGGTCGGGTCGATCAGGATTTCGAGGAATTCGTCGCGCGCGCCGCCGATATCCACCTCGAGGACCCCGGGCAGCCCCTCGATCTCTTCCTGCGCATCATCGGCCAGGTCGTTCAGCGTGCGTTCGGGTACGGGCCCCGAAATGATTGCGGTGATGATCGGAAAGAGGGCGGTGTTGATTTCTGTTATCGTCAGGTCGTAGGCATCCTCGGGCAACTCGTTCTCGACCTGATCGGCGGCCTCGCGCACCTTGCGGAGCGCCTCGTCGATATCGCCGCCGGGCTGGAACTCAAGCTGCACGCTGGCAAAACCTTCGCGGGCGTGGCTTTCCGTCTTGTCCAGCCCCTCGATGGTGGCGAACTCGGCCTCCATCGGCTCGATCAACAGGCGCTCCGCGTCGCCGGGGCTGATGCCATCAAGCCCGGTAGAAACGTAGACCAGCGGCAGCGGGACCTCGGGATTGGCTTCTTTCGGGATCGAAACATAGGCCACGGCCCCAACCGTGAGGATCATCACAAGCGCCATGAGAACGACCCGGCTGCGCGAGAATACAGCGTCGATGATGGTGTTCATCGCTTAACCTCCCCGCGCCAAGGCGGGGGCCTTTTTGGGATTGGCAGAGGGTTTTACATCCTCACCTTCCCTCACGAACCCCTGACCGACCGTGATTATTCTCGAGGTTTCGGGCAGGCCCGTGACCCAGACCCCGTCGATCTCCGCGCGCACGACCTCGATGGGGTGGAACACCACGGTATCGGCGTCATCCACGGCCTTGACGCCCAGTCGGCCCTCGGGGCTCAGCGAAACGGTGGAAGGCTGCACGAAATGCGCCTGCGTGGTGCCCGTCGGAATGCGGATCTCGGCCGAAATGCCCGCAGGGATGGCGCCATCCTCGTTCGGCACGGTGATTTCCGTCAAGAATGTCCGTGTCTCCGCGCTGGCGGCGGTGCCAACGAAACTCACCGTGCCTTCTCGCACTTCGCCGGTAATGAAGCTGACCGTCGCGGTCTGCCCGCCCTTGATTCGGCCGAGTGCCTGCTGCGGAACCTGGATGGCAACCGTCAGGGGGTGGTTGTCAACGATGCGCCCCACATCGGCACCCGCCTGGACGAACTCGCCGGCGTCGAGCGACATAGTCTCGATCCGTCCGGCGAAGGGGGCCGTGATCTCGAGGGAGTCGATGGTTTCCTCAGCCGAGGTGACAGCTGCTTGCGCGGAGGCAAGCGTGGCGCGCGCCTGACTGACGCGGTCGACCGTGGCCACGCCTCGCTCCAGAAGCTGCGACGCGTTGTCGAATTCGCGTTGCGCGCGCGAAAGCTCCTCACGCGCACGGTCCAGGTCGGCCTCGGCGCGTGTCGCCGACAGCCGTGCGATCACCGCACCGGCCCCAACATCTTCGCCTTTTGATACCAGAACCTCGGCGACATCGCCCGACGCCTCGGCACGGATGGACGTGTCGCGGTCCGGGAGCGCCTGGCCCTCGGCCTGAAAGTAGAGCGTCACAGGCACCGCCATCGACTGATCGACGGCTACGGCAACGGGCTCAACCTCTTTATCGGACGCCTGCGGCGCGCCGGTGTCCTTCGACGGAAGGATATAGCCACTGCCCATCCATCCCACGATCGCAACCACCAGAGCGGCGGCAATCCATGTCGAGCGCGAGGCACCCGTATCGTCCTGAAAAGACAGATCTTCCCTGTTGTCCATCGTTATCATCCCTGTCGCAAGCAAACCGGCCCGGCCGGGGCGAGTTGTGGCACCGCAACCCATCCTGGGGCGGCGGCCTTCTGTTCATCCGGCGGACGCCCATTCGCGCGCGGCCGAGTCCTCGGACGCATCAAAGGCGCGCATTTCGATCGGCACGAGCGGCCCAATGCTTTGCACCATCGCGCGCATCCAGCCCGGCGCGGCGACAATCGCGTATCGCCCGACCTTGTCGATGGCACCGAACTTGGACATCAGGAAATTCCGATCCCCCAGCAGACCCAGATCGAAGCCCTCATAGTCCTTCACCCGGACCATAAGGTTGATCTTGCCATGGCTCTCCACGGCACGGTCGAACGCCGCGAAGACCTGGTCCACGCCTTCCTCGGTCATCTTGCCATCGATCTCGAACAGCAAGAGGCCATCCGAGCCATCTTCGACAACCCGCACACCCGAACCTTCCGCCGAATCGGCCTTAGGCAACTCGGCGGCCCAGCTTTCAGCGGCAGACACATGGGACGGGGCGAACGTGCGGAATTCGATCATCGGCAGGACGGGATCGAACCAGTTCAGGAGCGCCTCGAAGGCCTGCTTGTCAGTGACGACAGCGACGCGAGCAACCTTGGACCATTGCGGCAGCATGGATATCTCGAAGCGGGCATCAGCGATCAGCGCGTCGCCGGTGATGTCTTCCAGGTCCTCCATCCGCAGGACCATGCCCATCCTGCCCTCGGCTTCCAGCGCGGGGATCAACTCGCGCTTCATCGTTGCGATGTCAGAGGTTTCGACGATACCCGAAAGTGTCACCTCGAAAATGCGCGGTTTCAGTTCCTTCACGGTGATCATGTGATCAGTCCTTTCTTTCCTGTGTCCGATCTGCCGAAGCATCCGCTTGGGCACTCTGGTTGTCGGTACCGGCCAATCCGGCCAGCATCCGGCGATATTCCGTGGGGTTCGATAGCGAGACGCTTCCTGGCGGCAATCCGAGCAACCGGTCACAGGTCATGCCTTCCGCGTGCATTCTGGTGTTCAGACGATCCGTCGCCGCGTCTATGTCGCCTGCCGCAGCAAGCGCCATCGCGTCTCCCAGAATGGCTTGACGCCCATGCGACAGCCCGACGATGATTTCGGCCGCCAGCCTCGGATCGGCGGCATCGAAGACATTTTCCTGCATCCCCTCGGCAATCATCTCTTCAAGGACGGGGACAACTACGGCAGAGGTGGCGGCAAAGGCCCGCTGAAACAGAATGTCGTTGCCTGGCCGCATGAGAACCTTGGCAAAAACCCGCATCTCGGCGATGTGTTCGGTTTTCCAACGCAGCGAGCTGTCAAGAAACGCGTTGAGCCGCGCGAGCGCGTCACCGGTTGCATGGCTCCGCGCCGCTTCAGTGGCGGCAAGCGCCTGTTCGGTCATGCGCGCCAGGATACCCGTCAGCAGATCCTCCTTGGCGGTGAAATGATGATAAAACCCACCCTTGGAGATGTCGGCCGCATCCAACACATCAGCTATGGTCACTGCCTCCCAGCCTCGCGTCATGAACAGCGCCTGCGCCACGTCGAGGATCGCCGCCCGGCGGTCGTCGGCCGCCATCCTGCTCCGCTTTTTGCGGGTGGTGTCTTGTTGCATCCTGCCGCCCCCTTAAACCGACCGACCGTCGGTATGTAAGAGGGGTGAGCCAGCATTGCAAGGACAGAACAATGGCTGCGGCAGAAAAGAGACTTTTGGAGAGGAGCGACCGATGGAGAGCGCGATCAACTTGCCCGTAAAGCAGACCGTGGAATCGGCACGCCGCAACGGCGATCAAGCCAAACAGCCTCACGGCGGACCCGTTCACCCATGTCTACGCAGAGAGCGGTGCGGTGTTCCCCATGGAGGCGATACAGCAAGAGATAAAGACCGCCCGGAAAGAACTTCAGGAGGCCACTGCCCCGGTCATGTGGCAGGATTTGCAGCGTCGGATCGCGTGCATCGAGACCCGGCCCGTCGTCGACATGGAAACCTTCTGCCGTCATCTCTGAATGGCGCAGGGAATAAGAGTGCCCATTCGCTGGCCCGTCTTCATACCGCTGCATCTGGTCTGGTTGGCGGTCTCAGTTGTCGGGGATTTTTGGGTCGCATGGAAACAAATCCGGCGTAACCGCGCTTTGATCGTCGCAGACCGCGGTCGAGATCCTGAACGGACGCTGGACCGGGGACGACTTCGTGATGCGCGAAAACCGGGCGTCACGCCGGCTTGCCGCGGCGATCGATAACAACTCCACGGTCGGGCTGCGGCTGGTGTTGTTCCCGGTGATGTTGGCAAAATATGTCGCGGGCGAACCGCTTCTTCATCCGGCGCGACAACATCGATGTAGCCGACATATTCGCATTACTCGCTTCGACCGCGGATGAGGCAGATGACGAAAAGCATCTGGCAACGGATAAAGCTGGAGAAACGGATCATCTCTCGGATATTAGGGTACATTGAAACCTTCGAAGAAAGCATCGGGGTCGAATGCGCGTGGTGCTTCTTGGGCACCGTCTGCGCAACGATCTCTATCGACCTGCGGGTATGCGGACAGGCCAATAGCGTCACTCCCGCCCCGGTTCCGGAAAATGAATCCAGAAATCGCCAACTTTCCAAAGTCGCCCGATGTTAAACTTGTGTCGCCTACAAAATTTCGGAGGCGGAACAGTTCTCGTGTCAAGATGTGGGCGTTATGTCTTTATAACGCCCACTCTAAAGTTAACGGTCGGCGGCCATCCCTGCGCCGTCCCTTTTCATCGACGAAGACGCCCGTGTCAGTGCGCCACCGTGCCCCGCGCCTCGTCCTCGCCCGGTTTCAGCGCCGCCTCGACTGCGGCGGCCTCGTGGGCCTCCTGGTCCCAGTCCACCGGCTCGGGCTGCCGCACCAGCGCAAGTTTCAGCACGTCGCGCACGTGATCGACGGGGATGATCTCCAGCCCTTCCTTCACGTTTTCGGGGATTTCGGTGAGGTCCTTCTCGTTCTCGCGCGGGATGAGTACCGTCTTGATGCCGCCCCGAAGCGCCGCGAGCAGTTGCTCCGTGAGCCCCCCGATGGCCAGCGCGTTGCCGCGCAGCGTGACCACGCCGGTCATGGCGATGTCCTTGCGCACCGGGATGCCCGTGAGCACCGACACGATCG
>Ga0102925_1002503_pt1 | contig 10138 bp, 6 predicted proteins | sample SalPonR1_A_D1_MG_FD_78216 | JGI IMG/M metagenome (GOLD analysis project Ga0102925, IMG submission 78216) | Salt pond soil microbial communities from South San Francisco under conditions of wetland restoration - Salt Pond MetaG R1_A_D1_MG | ecosystem: Environmental > Aquatic > Marine > Intertidal... | reverse complement strand
GCCTGTTGCAACAGGGCGGTGTGCTGCGTCGGCTTGCCGTTCACACCATAGGCAAAGCTTTTGCGCGCCTCGTAGGCATCGGCGAGTTCATCCTCGTCGCCAAAGGCCGAACTGTCGACCAGTTGATTGACATTGGACCCATAGGCCCCCTCGGCATTGGAAAAGACACGCAAGGCGGCGGTTTCCAGGTCGCAGCCGATTTTTTCGGCATAGGCCAGCGCATGGGCGCGGATGAAGTTCTGCTCCAGCGGCTCATCAGCCGTGGCCGCCTTCAGGGCCGCCTCGGCCAGCAATTTGGTTTGCAAGGGCAGCAGGTCGCGGAAGATGCCCGAAAGCGTCATGATCACATCAATGCGCGGACGGCCCAGGCGCTCCAGCGGCACAAGATCGGCCCCGCAAAGCCGCCCGAAGCTGTCAAACCGCGGCTCGGCCCCGATCAATGACAGGGCCTGCGCCAGTGGCGCGCCATCGGATTTGATGTTGTCCGACCCCCAGAGCACCAGCGCCACACTGCGCGGCAGGCGCTTGTGGGTGTCCAGCAAAAGCTGCGCCTGCTTGGCCCCTTCGCGACAGGCAAAGGCTGTCGGCATGCGGAAGGGATCAAAGGCATGGATATTGCGCCCGGTGGGCAGAACCTCGGGCGAGCGGATCAAATCCCCCCCCGGCACCGGCGGCGTGTAGCGCCCCTCGAGGGCGTGAAGCAGGGCGGGGATTTCGCTGTCGGTCTGCAGATGCAGGTCAGCCGCGGCGCGCGCGTCTGCATCGCTTTCGGCCATGAGGTCCAGATATTCGGCCCGCGCATCGGCGCTCATCGTCCGGCCAAGCACATGCAGCCCCTCGGGGATCAGTGCCTCTTCGGTTTCCAGAAGGCGCAGCCACAGGGCCTCGGGCGCGTGCCCGCCCATATCCGCGGCCTCCGCCTGTTCGGCAATCAGGGCTTCGATGTCATCGCGCCCGGAGGCGTCCGGCGCCATCTCGCGCCAGCGCCCGAGGCTGTCTTTCAGCTCCGCCAGCGCCTTGTAAAGCCCGGACGTCGCCAGAGGCGGGGTCAGGTGGCTGACCGTCACAGCGCCCGAGCGGCGCTTGGCCAGCGTCGCCTCCGAGGGGTTGTTCGAGGCGTAAAGATAGACATTCGGCATGTCACCGATCAGCCGGTCGGGCCAGCACGCCACGCCAGGCCCGGTTTGCTTGCCCGGCATGAATTCCAGCGCGCCATGCATTCCGAAATGCAGCAGCACATCGGCTTTGAACGATTGCCGCAGCCACAGGTAGAACTGTGCAAAGGCATGGGTCGGGGCAAAGCCGCGCTCGAACAAAAGGCGCATCGGGTCGCCCTCATAGCCGAAGGCCGGTTGCAGTCCGACAAAGACATTGCCGAACTGTGCCCCAAGCACGAAAACGCCGCGACCGTCCGATTGCACGCGCCCCGGGGCTGCGCCCCATTGCGCCTCGATCTCGTTCAGCCACGGGGTGTTGCGCACCATCTCTTCGGCGCCGACATGGGCCGCGACATTGGCCTCCTGCCCGTATTGCTGCGCCGTGCCCTCAAGCACGATGGCGCGCAGGGCCTCGACGCTTTGGGGCGGGGTCAGATCATAGCCGCGCGCCGCCATGGCGTGCAGCGTATTGTAAAGCGAGGTAAAGACATCCAGATAAGCCGCCGTGCCCGCCGCCCCGGCATTGGGCGGAAAGCCGAACAGCACGATACCCACCCGGCGCTCGGCCACCTTGGCGCGATGCAACGCGGCTTGTCGCGCGACACGACCGGCCAGAACGCCGACCCGCTCGGGGCAGGGCGCCATGGCCTTGACGGTCGAGGTGGCGGCGCAGGTGCGGTCGCATCCCTTGCAGCCTTCGGCGCCGTGACGCCCGGCAAAGACCGTCGGCATCGTGGCCCCGTCCAGCTCGGGCAGGGCGATCAGCATCGTCGTTTCGATGGGGCCGAGCCCCTGGCTCGAATTGGCCCATTGATCCAGCGTCTGGAATTCCAGCGGATGCGCGGCCACATAAGGCACATCCAGGTCACTGAGCACCGCGACAGCCGCGTCATTGTCGTTATACGCGGGTCCGCCCACAAGGCTGAACCCGGTCAGCGACAGAAGGGCGTCAATCTTCACGCCCTGTGCATCGCGGAAGAACCTTTCGATCGCGGGGCGGCCATCCAAGCCCCCCGCAAAGGCCGGAAGAACCTTCAGCCCCTGCGCTTCCAATGCGCGGATCACCGCGTCGTAATGCGCCGTATCACCAGCAAGCACATAGCTGCGCATCATCAAGAGCCCGACGGTGCCCTTGGGGGCTGCGCATTGTGGAAGATCGGCGGGATCGGTGGTGATCCGGGCCTCGAGATCGGGATGGTAAAGCCCGGTTTCCGGGTATTCCAGCGGGGCGGGCGTCCGCAGGCCGCGCCAATCCTCGCGGTGACAATAGCGCGAGATCAGGAACCGCACCATCGCCTCGATATTGTCGTCCGACGCCCCCAGCCAATACTGCATGACCAGGAACCATGCGCGCAGGTCCTGCGCCTTGCCCGGGATCAGCTTGAGGATGCGCGGCAGCCGGCGCAACATGCGCATCTTGCGCGCGCCGTCATCCGATTTGGCCGGGCCCGCGCCGCCGGGTTTACCTGCGCCGCGCAGCTTTTTCAGAAGCTTGCGGGTGCCGCTTTCCGGCGCGGCCATGTCCAGCGTGCCCATACGGGTGCATTTCACGATTTGGCCATCGGCGATGATCCCGGCCATGGCGTCGCAATGATCGCGGCGCGCCTCGAGATCGGGCAGGATGGCGTTGATATGCTCTTCGAGGAACAGCAGGTTCGCGACCACGATATCGGCGCTGGCAATCGCCGCCCGCGCCCGGGCCAGCGCGGCGTCGCACTCGCCCCATTCGGCGGCGGCGTGCACGCTCAGTTCGAGCCCCGGAAAATCCTCGGCCATCCGCTCGGCGACCCGCGCACAAGGCCCCGCCGCGTGGCTGTCCAATGTCAGGATCACCACGCGATAGGGCAGGGCGCCCGGGTTTATGACCACGTTATCGCGCATAATGGGCCTTGGCTTCGTAAAGCGTGTCGATGCTGATTTCCTCAAGGCCCTTTTCGGTGGCGAAGGCCTCGGTGTTGCGCCTGGCCTTGCCGCGCACGAAGAACGGAATCTTTTTCAACTCGCGCTCGGCCGCGTCGAGCCAGATCACCTGGCCCGTTTGTTCGTGTTGCGCGGCATCCTCTTGGGGCGCCCGGGAATCTTCGGGGCGCGGGGCAGAGGCCGCATCCGTGTTGCGCGCCACATGCGCGCCGCCATGATGGCTGGCCCCGGCTGCGTCGTGAAACTCGAAATCCTCGCGGAACATGGTCAACAGATGCTCTTCCAGCCCCATGACCAGCGGATGCACCCAAGTGTCGAAAATGACGTTCGCGCCTTCGATCCCCATCTGCGGACTGTAGCGCGCCGGGAAATCCTGTACGTGAACGGGCGAGGAAATGACCGCGCAGGGAATGCCCAGCCGCTTGCCGGTATGGCGCTCCATCTGGGTGCCGAGGATCAGCTCCGGCGCGGCGTCTGCAATCGCGGCTTCCACATCCAGATGATCATCCGAGATCAGCGCCTCGACGCCGTAATCCCTGGCCAGCGCCCGCACCGGGCGGGCCATTTCGCGGTTATAACAACCAAGGCCCACCACCTCGAAACCCATCTCGTCGCGCGCGATACGCGCGGCGGTGGCCACATGCGTGCCATCCCCGAAAATGAAGACGCGCTTGCCGGTCAAATAGGTGGAATCGACGCTCGCGGAATACCATGGCAGACGCAGGCGGCTTTCTTCCAGCCTGGCCTCGAGCCCGGTGATCCCGGCCACCTCGGCCACGAAATCGCGGGTCGCGCCCACACCGATTGGAACGGTCTTTGTGAAGGGCTGGCCAAGTTCCCGCTCCATCCAGCGGCAGGCGGCCTCGCCGGTTTCGGGATACATCAGCACATTGAAATGCGCCGCCCCCAGCCGCGTCAGATCCTCGGGCGTGGCGCCGTAAGGCGCGCAGACATTCACCTCGATCCCCATATGACGCAACAGCGCCGTGACCTCGGTGATGTCATCGCGATGACGAAAGCCCAATGCCGTGGGGCCGATCAGGTTGGCTGTTACCGGCGCGGTCCGCTCCACCGGCTTTGCCAGACGGCGGACAAGTTGAAACAGGGTCTCGTCAGCGCCGAAGTTTTCCTTGCGCTGATAGCTGGGCAAATCCAGCGCGATGACCGGGATGGGCATCCCCATGGCCTCGGCCATGCCGCCGGGGTCGTCCTGGATCAGTTCCGCGGTGCAGGAAGCGCCGACAATCATCGCCTGCGGCTTGAACCGCTCATAGGCGGCTTCGCAGGCGGTCTTGAACAGGTTTGCGGTGTCGCTGCCCAGATCGCGTGCCTGGAATGTCGTGTAGGTCACCGGCGGGCGATGGTTGCGCCGCTCGATCATGGTGAACAGAAGATCGGCATAGGTATCGCCCTGCGGTGCATGCAGAACGTAATGCAGACCCTTCATCGCCGTGGCAACGCGCAGCGCTCCGACATGCGGCGGGCCTTCATATGTCCAGACCGACAGTTTCATTCCGCCGCCTCCAGCTTCAGAATGTCATGCCGGCGCAAGGGGCGCGCAAAGAGGCTGGCCAGATCCCCGGCCTGTTCGTAGAAATGCACCGGGGTAAAGACCAGTTCGATGGCCCATTTGGTGCAAAGCCCCTCCGCCTCCAGCGGGTTGGCAAGGCCAAGCCCGCAGACCGTCAGGTCGGGCCGGGCCGCGCGGCAGCGATCCAGTTGCATCTCGACATCCTGCCCCTCGGAAATCACCGGCCCTTCGGCCAGCAGATCCAGATCGGGGCCGACAAGCGCCTTGTGGATATAAGGCGCGCCCACCTCGACGGCCTGCATCCCGCATTCACGGGTCAGGAACCGCGCCAGCGGAATTTCCATCTGGCTGTCGGGGAAGAAGAACAGCGATTTCCCCGAAAGCGTCTGGGCCGCCTTGGCCACCGCCTTTCGGGCGCGTGCGCGGGGCGCGTCTATCACGGCATCGACACGCGCCTGATCAATGCCGAAATCCCGCGCAACGGCGCGAAGCCACGCTGTGGTGCCCTCTTCGCCGAACGGGAATAATGCGGGGATGTGACGCGCCCCGCGTCTTTCCAGGGCGGCATGGGTGCCACCCAGGAAAGCCTGTGTCAGAGCAAAGCTGGTGTTGGGTCCGACGGACACCTCGGTGTCGGCGTTGCGGGCGGGCAGAACGGTAACCTTGTCGATCCCGATCTGGGCCAAAAGGTTCAGCGCCTGATCCTCGGCCACATCGGGAAGGGCCCCCACCATCATCAACTGGCGCTCATCGCTGGCGGGCAGGGCGGGCACCATGGCCGCAAGGCAGGCATCTTCGCCCTCGGTGAAGGTGGTCTCGATACCGGAGCCGGAGTAATTCAGCACCCGCACGCGCGGGGCATATTTGGCGCTCAGCCGTTCGGCGGCGCGCGAAAGGTCCAGCTTTATCACCTCTGACGGGCAGCTGCCGACCAGGAAAAGCTGGCGGATATCGCCGCGGCGCGCCAGCAGGCGGTCAACCTCGCGCTCAAGCTCTTCTTGCGCGTCGGCCAGCCCGGCCAGATCGCTTTCCTCGAGAATCGCGGTGCCGAAACGGGGTTCGGCAAAGATCATGACCCCGGCGGCGCTTTGCAAAAGATGCGCGCAGGTGCGGCTTCCGACGACAAGGAAGAACGCATCCTGCATTTTCCGGTGCAGCCAGATGATTCCCGTCAGTCCACAGAAAACCTCGTGCTGCCCGCGTTCCTTGAGCACCGGCGCGTTGCGGCATCCCATTGCGGGGGGCGGGGGTGTGTGGGCGGTCATGCCGGGGCCTCCGCCTGCAGGCGCGCGGCCCGGAGCTTGAGAAGAAATTGCCCGGCGTTGATCACATAGGCCGCATAGGCGCAAAGCGCCAACAACATCAGTGATTCAGGGGGCAACGCCGCACTGAAAAGCGCCCAGACATAGGCGGTGTGCAGCGCGATCACCGCAAAGCTGAAAACATCTTCCCAAAAGAAGGCGGCGGCGAAAAGGTACTGACCAAAAACGATTTTTTCCCAAATCGCCCCGGTCACCATGATGAGATACAGAAAGCCGGTCTTGATCAGGATCGACCAGGTCGCGGCCTCGTATCCCGCGCCGCTCCACAGGTAGCGCAGCACAAGGACCAGGGAGATCACGAAAACGATGAACTGAAGGGGGGCCAAAACGCCTTGCACCAGGGTCCAGCGGCTGGAGTCTCTGCGGGCACGCTGCGCCGGGGTATATAGTGCCGCCGACTGGGTGGTATTTTGCGCGCTGGGCGTCATCTGGTCCCTCGAAATGCCGGAATCTTGTCACCCGATGCTAGGGCTTTGAGGGCAAAAGTGTCAATTAAAATTTACAGACGTGGAAAGTGCGGAGTGTCCAGATTGATTGTCATGTTGCTGACGCATGCCGCAGGTCGACCGGGAATCAGGGCAACGGAGGCAGCGAGCGCATTGGTCGGCGTAAAATTGTCGGCGATCCTAGTGGGTTGGCTTCGGTCGGGCGGTGGTTGTGTCAATAAAAATTGACATTTGACCCGGCGCTAAGCAGACTTAAACCTAATCGAGCGGTTTATTCAGTGTCGCCAAAAGCGGCATTTCAGTGCGGCCATGGGAGGAGCGCATGGGAGAAGGGAACGAGAATAACGGCTCGGGGTTGAATCAGCAACGCGAGCCCGCGATCAGATTTCTGGTCGAATCCGCGTTACGGTCGGTTTTGACCAAATCTCAATCCGACAAGCCCCGCTCGCGCGAAGAGTGGGTTGTCTATCTGGCCGAGGCCATGATTTCCGAATCCGAGACAAGCCATCACGCGGCGATTTCCGCGCTTGTCGCGTCGGGGGTCTCTTCGGAGGAGGTCTATCAGAAATACATCCCGGCCGTGTCCCGGTTTCTTGGCGAGATGTGGGTCAGCGACAAGGCCAGCTTTGTCGATGTCACCGTGGGCGCGGCGCGCCTTCAGGCCCTCTTTCGCAACAAGGCCGGTCCGGGCGAGGCGGGGTGGCTTACGCGCAGCATCCCGCTTGGTCAGTCCGTTCTGATGATCGTGCCCAATTTTGAAAACCACTCGCTCGGGGCCTTCGTGGCCGCCGATCAGTTTCGTCGTCATGGTTTGTGGGTTCATATGGCCATTGGCCTCGAAGACGAGGAAATTGCCGCTTTGATAGAAACAAGCGGGTTTTCTTTGCTCGGGATTACGGCTGCGACACCGAAATCGGTTGAAAAGTCCAGAAAGATAGTTGAATACCTGAAAACTAAGGTCGAGCATTGCCCGCCAATAGCGATAGGCGGCTTTGCGGTTGAAGACTCCGAGGCGGTTGAGCGGATCACCGGAGCGGATTTTGCCGTGAAGTCAGTTCGCGAAGCCGTCGAGCGGGCGGGTCTGTCATCGGTTGCGGGTGCGGCACTGCTTGACGCTTGAAAATCCAAGCCTTTTGCTTGGCGTATCGGGGTGTAAACGTGACACGACAGAGTCGGACTTCAGAGCGAATGCGCGCAGGTGGCCTGCCCGACTTTGGGTCCGTCGGCAATATTCTCGAACAGTCTTCGGATATCGCCGTCTATCTTGATGCTCAAAGCACCATCCAGGGCATTTCGGTCAATCCTGAAAGCCCCTCGCTTGGCTGTCTCGATCATTGGGTCGGGCGCCCCTTCACCCATTTCATGACTCCGGAAAGTTCGGCCAAGTTTACCGAGCGCCTGGCCGAATTGGCGAAATCCACGGATGGCGCCGTGCGTGCCATCGAGCTCAATCACATGGACAACGCCACCTGGGAATTCCCGGTGCGCTATACCCTTCACAGGATTGGCGACAATGGCGAGCTTCTGCTTATCGGTCGCGATATGCAGCCCCTGGCCGAGGTGCAGCAGCGCCTGGTGCAGGAACAGTTCGCCCGCGAGCGCGATCAGCAGGTTCTCAGAAGCGAACAGACGCTGTTTCGCGTTGTGCTTGAGCAATCGGAAACGCCCTTCATCATCATCGAGCCCGAAAAGGCCCGCATCCGCAATATCAACACCGCCGCCGCGACCCTTCTGGGCAGCAATCCCGATACCCTGACCGGCAACATCATGTCGCAAACCTTCGAGGGCCGAAGGCGTGGCGAATTCATGGAAGCCCTGCAAGGGGCGGCCAATGCTGAATCGGCCCTCACCGTCGAGGCCGTGTCGCGCCGCAATGGGCGGGTTTTCAACCTTCGGCCCAAGTTTTTCCGCGCTGCCGGGGAGTTGCTGCTTCTCTGTGTGATCGAGCCGACGGATGACAGCGATACGACCGGCCCCGAATTCGCGCATTCGCTTGCGTCGCTTTACGCGGCCGCGACGGACGCGATCGTTCTGATCGACGGCAAGGGTTTCGTGCGCGAAGCCAACGAGGCGTTCCTTGTCATGGTAGACGCCATGCAATTGCGCGACGTTCAGGATCAATCGCTCTCCGAATACCTGATGCGCGGCTCGGTCGACCTCAAGCTGTTGCTGGACAGCGCCTCGAAAAAGGGGCCGATCCGCCACTATACAGCTCAGCTCAAAAGCACGGTGGGCAACCGGACGCCCGTCGATATCTCGATTTCCAGATTGCGTCAGCGCGGGGGCGAGCTGGGCTTCGGGCTGATCATTCGTGACACCTCCTCCAGTCAAGTGCCTGACGTCGAGGACAAGAATGTCGTCGTCAGCGAAGAGGCCATGCGCAACGTCATGGATCTGGTCGGGACGGCCTCGCTCAAGGATCTGGTGTCGGCCACTTCTGATGTGGTCGAGAAAATGTGCATCGAAACCGCGGTGCAGATCACCAATAACAACCGCGTGGCCGCCGCCCAGATGCTGGGCCTCTCGCGTCAGAGTCTTTATGTCAAGCTGCGCAAGCATGGTCTTGTGAATTCCGACAAGGACGACTGAGCGCCGCGCAGCGCGACCTGTGGCAAACAAACCTCTTTCAAAAACCACGAGTGTATAGTTTAATTGACACCATGAGTGTCACTTCAGATATACACATCTCGCGCCGCTACCCACGCCCGCGCGCCGTGCTTACCCTGATCAAGCCGATCACATGGTTCCCGCCGATATGGGCGTACCTTTGCGGTGTCGTCGCCTCGGGGGTGCCGCTCAGTTCCGCGCCACTGGCCGTGTTGACCGGCATGATCCTGGCCGGTCCGGTTGTCTGCGGGATGAGCCAGGCCGCCAATGACTGGTGCGACCGCCATGTCGACGCCATCAACGAACCCCACCGCCCAATCCCGTCCGGCGCCATTCCGGGCCGCTGGGGGCTGTGGATCGCCCTCATCATGAGCGTGCTGGCCCTTGCCCTTGGTGCCACGCTTGGCCCATGGGGCTTCGGCGCCACCGTCTTTGGTGTTCTGGCGGCTTGGGCCTATTCCGCCGAACCGGTGCGCCTGAAGAAATCGGGCATCTGGGGGCCGGGGGTCGTGGGACTTTGCTATGAGGGCCTGCCATGGTTCACGGGCGTCGCCGTGTTGACCGCCGGGGCGCCACCGTTTCCCGCTGTGGTCGTCGCGTTGCTCTATGCACTGGGCGCGCATGGCATCATGACACTCAATGATTTCAAAGCCGTCGAAGGCGACCGCCAGACCGGTGTGAATTCGCTTCCCGTCACCCTGGGGCCCGCGCGCGCGGCGCGCGTGGCCTGCTGGGTCATGGCCCTTGCGCAGTTGGCGGTCATCGCGCTTTTGCTGGTATGGGGGCGGCCCTTCCATGCGATGGCCATTGCGGCGCTGTTGGCGGCGCAATTCTGGGCGATGCGCGTGCTGCTCAGCGATCCGAAAGGCCGCGCGCCGTGGTATAATGGCACCGGCGTCACCCTCTATGTCAGTGGGATGATGATCGCCGCCTTCGCCCTGCGCACATTGGGGGGCGCGCCATGACCCTGAATTGGCTGTCGATCATTCGCCTGGGCCTTGTGCAAATGGCGCTTGGGGCGGTGGTGGTCCTGACCACCTCGACCCTCAACCGCCTGATGGTGGTGGAGCTGGCCTTGCCGGCTGTCCTGCCCGGTGCGCTGGTGGCGCTTCACTACGGCATTCAGATCACCCGCCCCAAATGGGGCTTCCTGTC
>Ga0102925_1002500_pt1 | contig 10140 bp, 6 predicted proteins | sample SalPonR1_A_D1_MG_FD_78216 | JGI IMG/M metagenome (GOLD analysis project Ga0102925, IMG submission 78216) | Salt pond soil microbial communities from South San Francisco under conditions of wetland restoration - Salt Pond MetaG R1_A_D1_MG | ecosystem: Environmental > Aquatic > Marine > Intertidal... | reverse complement strand
AGGTCGTCGCGGTCGACCGAGGTGATTACAGCATGATCGATGCCCATCGTCTTGATGGTTTCTGCCACGTGTTCTGGCTCCTGGGCGTCGGGAGGCAGGGGTCTGCCAGTTTTTACCCCGCAAAACTTACAACTGCGGGTACAAATATCGCCCAGGATCATGAAAGTAGCTGTGCCCCGGTTCCAGCATTCTCCGATGTTAGGACATTTTCCGCTTGTGCAGATGGTATGTAGGTTGTGACGTTCCACCTGATTTTTCATTCTGGAATAGGATTCCCCTTTGGGCCATTCCATTTTCATCCAGTCAGGCAGTCGTTTATAATTCTTATATTTTTTGTTCATTGATAATGAGTGGTTTGACTGTGTTCTCTGCGGGGCTCATTTTCCGAATTGTCAACAATTTGTTACCTTACATGCAAAGTTACAATTTATAATCCTTTATACCTTATAATCATTTAACATATTGCTGACAAATGAAGAAGCTCCTTAAGTTGTTTATTTTGTGCGTCTTGCTGGCTGTTTTTCCTTTCCTGTCCCAGGCACAATCGGGTAAAGGGATGCCCGGGGAGGAGAAAGCGCAAAACCTGGTGCTGACGCATCCGACCGTCTCCAATTTACGGACCATGATCAACCTGGTGGACAAAGAGTTGATCAGCCTGGAGGGATTTCGCCTGGTGGGTGTTTATCATCATCATGAGCGGTACGATTATAGCCGATCCCGACAGTTTTTGGATACCTTAGGTTATGTGGACTGCGACATTGTGCTTCGGGAGATCACCGATACGATTCATCCCGAGGTGTTGTATGGTAAAAACGAGCTGAGCGATGATTACCGCACCATTTTCAGGCAGTCGTCGGGGGTTATATTTTTCGGCGGCCCCGATCTCCCGCCAGAGGTATATGGCGAGCAAACCAGTCTGTACACCTCCATTTACGATCCTTTCCGGCATTATTTCGAGCTTTCTTTTTTGCATCACTTGCTGGGTGGCTCGCAACAATCGGGTATGCGTCCTTTGATGCAGAACAATCCGGGTTACCTGGTCTATGGTTTTTGCCTGGGCATGCAAACCATGAACGTGGCTACAGGAGGCACCCTGGTGCAGGATATACCCTCCGGGATCTATAATCTCCGGTATGTGGAGGAGATACTCAGGCTCGACCGCGATAGGATCCACCGCAATTACAACCGGGCGATCCATGTAGATGAAGATCTGATCAGCGGTTCTTTCCATAGCGTTCATTTCTCTCAGAGCCCCTATACCAGCCGCCTGGCATTGGATGGTTTTCACCCGGTCGTATACAGCAACCATCACCAGGCGGTGGATGAGCCAGGACGTGGCTTCCAGGTGACGGCAACCTCCATGGACGGAAAGGTCGTTGAAGGAATCATTCATGAGCGTTATGACAACGTGATCGGGGTGCAATTCCATCCCGAGGCTTATTTTCTTTATGACACCACACGCACCTTTCGCATCGCTGGGGATGACACCCTGTCGTTTACTGGTTGGGAGATGCTTGAGAAAACCCGGAGCCTGGAGTTTCACAAGAAATACTGGAAAGATTTTGAGCGGCGACTGCGCGAGCAGTAAGGGTTATCTTTTAAAGTCGAGCACCGCGTTGTAATCCAGTTCCGAGTTATGGGGCCGTATGGCGGCGCCCATCAGTGAGAAGCGGCCCAGCAGGATTTTACGGTGGCCTAAGGAGGGCACGTATTTGTCCACCAGCAGGCTCAGTATCACGTCAAATCCGTTGCTGTTTCCGTAGTCACAGGCTTCTCCATGGTAATCGGTGCGGCATGTGATGCGGTCGTGTCCTTTCAGGCCCCGCTGGCCGGCTTCAACAGCCCAACATTCGGCCGTGCGGAAAAGCTGCTTCTCAGGATGCAGGATGTTCAGAGGCTGCATCTTGTTCAGTTTTTTGAAAAGGCTCAGATAATAGTAATTGTTTTCTGTCTCTTCCTTATAGGTTCGGTTGTAGTAAGTATACTTTTCATCATAAAGCTTGAAGAGGATCTGACCCCTGTTTTCCTCATTGATGCTGAATTTGTCCAGATTTTTCAGCTTAAGCAGCCCGGGCCGGTTTTCCATCAGGTGCCTGTAGAGGCCTGAATAATTGATGTCGAACCTGTAGCGTTCCCCACGAGAGGTTTTGTTGATCATCTTCTTGCTGACAAACCGGCGGAATTCTCTCTGCGGCATCTCATCCTCATAGATCTTATGCACGGGCAGATCGAAAAACTCCTGCTGGCTGAGGGTGGCGTTGTAATCTTCCACGGTCAGGGTGTCGTAGACCGGTATGGTAACCTGTATCTCGCCGTGATATTTGACACGCAGCCTGGCGTCAATAAAAGTTTCCCTGAAAAGAGCCGGGTTCATCCGGGCCAGGTTCAGGTAATAGTAGATCATTTTTTCCTCTTTCTTCAGGTAATTTTTTTCTGCAGCCGTATTGGCCAGGCGATAAACAGGATTGTTCCATTCCTGAAAGGCTTCCTTGTTGCGATAATGTTGATCAATCAGCTTGCGCATCTCCCGGCGGTAGTATTTCTCATTGCCTTCTTCCTGTATCTGATTGGATTGAAGGATTTCAAGAAAATGTGCCCCGTTAAAGCCGTAATAGTTATGAAACAACGATGAGGCGTTGTTAAAGGTACGGTGCATGGCATTGAAGTACCGCTCGGCACGGTTTTGGGCAAATCCGCGGTACCAGTTTTCAGCTTTCCGGAAGGCGGTTTGCTGTATGGCTTTTATTTCAGGCATTAGCCAGGATGTATCGGCCAGGATCTTTTCCCCAAGGTTGCCCCGTGCCTCGCGAAGCAGTTCCATGGTTGTCAGCAGGGGGGCATCGTGTTGCTTTTTCAGGGGATGTTCATCCGGCAGGCGGTAGAGGGAGAGTGCCCGGAAAAGGGCTCCGGTGGCCTCTGAGGGTTCCGCCAGGCGATAACATTCTTCGTGTTTCTGGTCCAGGTAGAGTTCCCTGAGTTCGGAATAGGAAGCCTGTCGGCTCTGTCCAAAGACAAACAGGCCGGCTGTTGTCATCAGTATGATAAGGGTCAGTCGTTTTCTCAGCATCGGTCTTATTCTATAATCAAACATGTAAAGGAAACGAAAAAAATGAAGCCTGGTTTATGCGGAAGGAAATTTTATGATCTGAAGCGGTATCAGATGGTCTTTTCCAGCCGTGCATTAACAAACAGTACATCCCCCAGGTTCTCATATCCGAGGAAGATTTTTTCTCCTTCGTGTTTGAGTTGATCGTTGAGAAATCCGACCATGGTGAGGCCGGCCCGGGCCGACCTGGAAGCAATGATGTCTTTGGGATTGGTATCCTGATCCATCTCGATGAATTCGATGTTTTTTAGCGATATGGGCAGACGGCCGTTTTTTACCACATTGATAAGTTGTTTCCTTGACTCGTCAGCTCCACCGGGAGCGTATAGGTTAAAGATTTTGATCTGACCATTTTTCCAGTCGGGATGACCCATGATGATGTAGCTGAGCAGGATCATCAGGTTAATGTTTTTCAGGTCGAACTTTTTGATCCATATATGGATGCCTTCGCGGAAGTAGGTCGTTCGGTTCGAGCCTGCCAGTACACAGACATCATACCGGGCAGCGCGTACGAGGGAAATGTTATCGACGATCTGATGCAGGTTTTCGGGGTTTCGTTTTTCAAATTCGAAGAGCATCAGGTTATTTTCCAATCCGGCTATTCCCGGAAGTTGGATGATTTGTGCAATGGCTGAGGTATAGGAGGGGGAAATGATGGTATCCACATAGACATGGCTGGATCGATGGTACGTTTTTTCGATCAGATCTTTGAGTGCTTCTTTTGATTTTTCATAGGTTTCGGATGAGAGATAACCCGGGATGTACTTGATGTAGGTGCCAAAACCATACTTGTGGGATATCCAGGAGAGCAAAATGAAGGCGTTCTCCCGGTCAGAGGTTAGGTCGGAGACACAAACCACTGAAGGATGCCAGCTGATCTTTTCCTTTAGCCGTTGCGTTTTTTGTAAGTAGATCTGCAGGTTTCGGTTGATTTGGAACAGGGTGCTTCTGAAGATCGCTTCCAGGCCTTTCCTTTCTTTGTGATAATAAGAGACGGCCAGATAGATAAGGACCATAATAACCACGGAGAGGAAGGCATAGAGGGCATCGATCTTAAACATCAGATACAGGGAAAAGATAAAGCCCAGCAAGGAGAGGATCCACTTGGAGCGAAAGGTCGGGCGGTAGGAAGGAGGGGCTCCGAAATGGTTTAAGAAGGAGATAAGGCATAGCGAGCCGTAGGTGACCATGAAGAACATGGAGATGATGCTGGCCACGGCGTTGACGTTGCCCAGGGCCACAAAGATGAAGGCAATGCCTATGGTTAGCAGGGAGGCATTGAAAGGTTCATTGGTCTCCTCCTGCCCTTTGGCCAGGAAACGGTTTAGCCCTCTGGCCGGGAAAGCATCATCCTGTCCAAGAGCCTGCAGGGTGCGCGGAGCAACCATGATGGAGCCCAGGGCGGATGAGATGGTGGAGGCAGCCAACCCCAGGGGAATGATGATGTTCCCGCCATAGGCAATCTCGCTCATGGCCAGCTGGATGTTGACCAGGTCGGTTGGTCTGGCGGAATGAACGAGTTTGAGGGCGATCAGGACATAGATGACCAGCCCGATGAAAGTGGCGATCAGGGTACCCTTGGGTATGGACCTGCCGGGGTCCTTCAGGTCGCCCGAAAGGCCTACCCCTGCTGTCATGCCAGTGAAGGCAGGAAAGATGATGGCAAAGATGGTGAAAAATTCATCGAAGTTGCGAACCGGTTGCTCGGTGATGCCTGCCCGCGCGGTTTCCGAATATTCGGTGTGGCCGAAAAAAAACATGAGCAGGGAGACCGCCAGAATGGCTACTACTACATAGAGGGTTTTTACACCCAGGTTAGCCCCCCGCTTGAGGATCAATACTGCCAGTATGGCCATGGCAGGCAGGCTGATCGCCTGGCGCGGGAGCACGAAATCATAGGCCTCCCTTAAATGGATGAACAGGAATTCGAAAGACTCAGTAAAGGCTATGATATAGAAGGCTACGCTGATGGCTTGCGACAAATAGAGGGCGATGCCAATGGTGGCTCCGATATTCAGCCCAAAAGAGCGGGAGATGATAAAGTACTCGCCCCCTCCCTTAACCCGCTGATTGGTTGATATTTCCGATATGGCAAAGGCCGTGGGAATGGTTACCATATGGCCCAGTAAAATGATCAACATCACCCCGAAAAAACCCAGTTTGCCCACGGCAAATCCGAACCTAAGGAAAAGGATGGCACCCAGTATGGTGGAAATGGCAGTGAAAAAAACAGGGGCTGTACCGAACTTATGTTTTTGCTGAGCCATATCCTGATAAAGTTCGTTTGGGTTTTCTGTACCAAATATAAGCAAGCTCTTTGCAATTCACAAATACAACTCAAAAATCCCCAAAAACAAATTCCAAACAACAAAAGAATTCCAAATATCAATAACCAAAAACTTGTCCGGCTTTTGACGGAGACCAAACCGGTGAGTCTGAAGCATGGCGGTTAACTTGAAGTGCTTTGCATGAGTAATTGGTCCTATTCTTTCGCCCCCTGACGAAAGGGTCGACTTGAAAAGTCAACCTCCTGAACCCGGCCTCCTGGGTTTTAGTCATTGATTTTTTGATACTTGGAGTTCTTTTGGGATTTGTGATTTGGAATTGTTATTATTAGAGGTGAATTAAACAAAAACCCTTTTTTATGCTTGAAGCACAATTGCTGATACAAATAGGATTATCAACAGCCGCACTCATTTTGATCCTGGTGTTTCTGTCTATCTCAAGAAGGCTGATCATTCGTTTTGCAAGGAGACATGGTTTTCACGAGAGACGTCTTTTTTATGTCAAGAAAGTCAATGCCCTGATTTTTGTGCTCGTTTTATTTCTCTTGCTTTCGATTATTTGGGGGTTTGATATACAAGGCCTGCCGGTTTATTTTGCATCCTTCTTTGGCATCGTGGGCATTGCTTTTTTCGCGAGCTGGTCTATCCTGAGCAATATCACCGCTTCACTGATCATTTTCTTCAGTTATCGCATTCGCATTGGCGATAAGATACGCATTGTGGATGGGGATAACAGCGTTACAGGAAAGGTCAGGGATATGAATATGTTTACGGTAATCGTAGAAGCCGGACAGGGGCAATCGGTGACTTATCCCAACAACCTGATCATGCAAAAACCGGTGGAGCTTCTGACAGAGGCATAAAGCCAGGTCAGTCTTTTTCCAGGACGCGGAATTCCCCGAAAACCACGTTGGATTCCACCTCAAGCATGATTTTTTCCGAACGGCTTTGATATTGTACCTTACCAAAGGATGTTTCATTATTTCCCGGAAGGCGGGCACTGGCAAAGGCTGCATCCGCCTTGATGAGGATGGATTGATCTTTCCGGATGATGAGTTCGCTTTCACCAAAAATGGTATTGATCTTCAATGATTTTAATTCGTCCGAAGCTTCTACATCGCTCAGGTCAATACGGGCTTGAGCGAAAAGAATGGTGTATTCATGGTTTTCGGGAATGCCATGGAACTTGGTTTCTCCGAATATCACCGCGTTCTGGCCGGTATGGATGTTTTTGATCGAAAAATCGCCGGACAGCATCCTGATGCCAATGTAAATCAGGATAAAAGCGACCAGGAGCTTGAATACCGGGATGTCGATGTTGAAAAGTATCCGCAGGATGATGGCGCTGCCCGCCAGGATGAGCAGGATGCCCAAAAAGATGCCAATGCCCATTTTCATTTTTTTAAGGTGTTTGTACCGGTTTGTATTTTTATATATAGCATTCCCTTTTCAAGTCCTGTAGCGAAATTAGCTGTAGATCCCCGGCTTTATTCCCTTCAGGCGGTTCATGTCCTAATCTTGTGAAGGTTTCTGGAATCCATAATCAATAAGCGTTGATGAATGAACAGCGAGTATAAAAATACAGAAAATCGGGGATAAAAAAAATCCCCGGCATCGACAGGTCTATCTTGTTGTCTGGCCGGGGCTGAGATGGTTATGTAAAGGAGTTCGCGATGGCTCAGCTTAGTTTAACCGGATTTTTAACCCGCTGTTTAAGCAGGCCGATTTCAAGGACCTCCATTATGGTACTGACAAAGTGGAACTTAAGGCCCCGGATGTAGATATCTTTGATTTTTTCCAGGTCCTTTCGGTTTTCTTCGGAAAGGATGATCTCGTTGATACCGGCTCTTTTGGCGGCCAGTATCTTTTCCTTGATGCCACCGACGGGCAGCACCTTGCCCCGGAGGGTAATCTCACCGGTCATAGCCAGGTTTTTCTTCACTTTTCTTTGTGTAAAGGCTGAAGCGAGGGAGGTGACCATGGATACCCCCGCCGAGGGTCCGTCTTTGGGGATGGCTCCTTCGGGCACGTGGATATGGATGTTCCAGGTATCAAACACGTCTTTGTCGATGCCTATCTGTTCGGCGTGGGCCTTGACGTATTCGTGGGCGATGGTAGCCGATTCCTTCATCACATCTCCCAGGTTGCCGGTAAGGGTAAGTTTGCCTTTCCCTTTGCTCAGGCTGCTTTCGATGAACATGATCTCACCGCCTGCTGCAGTCCAGGCCAGGCCGGTTACTACACCTGCAAACTCGTTGCCCTGGTATTTCTCCTTGAAATACTCAGGAGGCCCCAGTATTTTCCGGATGTCATCGGACATGAGTTTTATCTTGTTTTGTTTGTTCATGGCGATGCGCCGGGCCAGGTTTCGGATAATTTTGGCAATTTTTTTGTCCAGGGTCCTGACACCGGATTCGCGGGTGTGATTTTCGGTGACATATTCCAGCACCTGTTTGGGGAAGGTAATCTGGTTTTTCTTAATTCCGTGAGCTTCCAGCTGCTTGGGGACCAGGTGCCGTTTGGCTATTTCCACTTTTTCTTCGACTATATATCCGCTGACATCGATCATCTCCATCCTGTCGCGCAGGGTGGGGCTGATATCTTCGATGGTGTTGGCCGTAGCAATAAACATGACGTTGGACAGGTCGTATTCGACCTCCAGGTAATTGTCGTAGAAAGTACTGTTTTGTTCCGGATCCAGCACTTCCAGCAGGGCAGAGGAGGGGTCGCCATGAAAATCCCGTCCCACCTTGTCTACTTCGTCAAGGATGAAAACAGGGTTGGATGATCTGGCTTTGCGTATATTTTGGATGATCCTGCCAGGCATGGCTCCCACGTATGTTTTCCGGTGGCCCCGTATCTCCGCTTCATCGCGAAGGCCTCCGAGTGACATTCTGACGTACTTGCGGTCGAGGGCCCGGGCAATGGATTTGCCCAGCGATGTTTTGCCAACTCCCGGAGGCCCATAAAGGCAAAGGATCGGGGATTTGAGGTCGCCCTTGAGTTTGAGTACTGCCAGGTATTCCAGGATCCGTTCTTTTACCTGTTCCAGTCCGAAATGATCTTCGTCCAGTATCCGTTGGGCCCGTTCCAGGTCATAGTTGTCCTCGGTAAACTCATTCCAGGGCAGCTCCAGGAGGGTATTCAAATAGTTCAGTTGAACCGAGTATTCGCCAGCCGCGGGATTGAGGCGCTGAAGCTTGTCCAGTTCCTTGTCAAAGACCTCTTGTACTTCCTTGCCCCATTGTTTGTTTTTGGCCTTTTCTTTCAGTGTTTCAATTTCCTGTTCCAGCGGGCTGCCTCCCAGCTCATCCTGGATGGTTTTCATCTGCTGTTGCAGCAAATATTCCCTCTGCTGGCGGTCCATATCGGTTTTGACCTTCGATTGGATGTCATTTTTCAACTCCAGCATCTGTACCTCTTTGGTCAGATGTTCCAGCAGGTGAACACCCCGTTCCTTGATATCGTCCGTTTCCAGCAAATTCTGCTTGTCGTTCAGGTCAATATCGCTGTTGGAGCAGATAAAATTGATCAGGAAGGTGCTGTTCTCGATGTTTTTTACTGCAAAAGAGGCCTCCTGGGGTATGTTGCTGGAGAGCCGAATGATTTTTAAAGACAGGTCTTTCAGGGAGCCCACTATGGCTTCGTATTCTTTGCCCGTGGCCTGTCTTTTCTTTTCTTCCAGCTCAGTGACCCGACCCTGGAAATAAGGCTCGCTCTCCACAATCTCATCCAGGCGAAAACGCTTCTTGCCCTGGATGATCACTGAAGTACTGCCGTCGGGCATCTCCAGTATCTTAATGATCTGCGCGATGGTGCCCACCGGGAAGAGATCCCCTTCTCCCGGGTTCTCATTGTTGGGGTCTTTTTGTGAGATGGCTCCCAGAACCGCCTCATTTTCGTAGACCTGGTTGATCAACTTGAGCGATTTCTCACGGCCCACCGTTATTGGAAGAATAACACCGGGGAAAAGAACCGTGTTCCGTAATGGAAGGATGGGGATGGTGTCGGGTACCTCCATTTGCTCCAGTGTTTCTTCTTCTTCATCGGTGATCAAAGGGATGAATTCCGAGTTCTGGGTTTCTTCATCAAAATATATCAGGTCTTGTAATTCCGATTTCGAATGCTTGTTCCAATTCATATTCTTCACTGCTTATTCGTTAAATGATAGGATGCCAATCTGGCACCCGGGTAGAAATTTGATATAGGGTGTAACCATGGTCAATAGTTGTGCCAAAAGAACCGCAAGAATCTGGCGATATTCTAATGCTGGTCGTGGTAAGTGCTGAGGGGCTGAAGCACCTTTGTCAGAATTGGCGGTATTTATTGGTTCGTTGGAATACTTCTTTGAGGATGCGGGTTTCGGATTCGCTCATGGTCATGTTTCTTCTTTTTATCACCTTATCTGCCAACTCCAGGGCTTTGTCCAGTCTGTATTCTTTGAAACCATGGGCACCTCCCCATGAGAAAGAGGGGATAAAATTCCGGGGAAAGCCGTCGCCAAATATGTTGGCGCTTACCCCGACCACCGTGCCGGTGTTGAACATGGTGTTTATTCCACATTTGGAGTGGTCTCCCATGATCAGTCCGCAAAATTGTTCTCCTGTATCCAGGAAGCGTTCTTCCCGGTAATTCCATAACTTAACCGAGGCATAATTGTTCTTCAGATTGGAATTGTTCGTGTCGGCACCCAGGTTGCACCATTCTCCAATTACGGCATTGCCAAGAAAACCGTCGTGCGCTTTGTTT